>OIXH01004392.1_pt1 | contig 11552 bp, 7 predicted proteins | sample 1587741 | NCBI WGS metagenome assembly OIXH01 (sample SAMEA3888916, study PRJEB22519) | human gut metagenome | biome: human gut; feature: human-associated habitat; material: faeces | place: Denmark | collected 2011 | reverse complement strand
TGAAAATTTGAACATACTAAAATGAAATCTAAATCATAAATTATAGCAAAGATTATGAAAACGTTTGTATTGGGTTTGGTGGTTGTTGCAGGAATCATGAGTTCTTGTTCCCCAAAAGCGAAGGAAGAGACAACTCTTTCCGGACTGAATCCGAAGAAGTTTCAGGCAGAGATCGATGGGAAACAGGCCGGTCTCTATACTTTGAAGAATTCGGCCGGAATGGAAGTTTGTATCACTAATTTCGGTGACCGTATCGTGTCTGTTTTGGTTCCGGATAAATATGGAAATAGGAAAGATGTGGTATTGGGGTTCGATAGTTTGGCAGATTATCGGAATATACCCAGTGATTTTGGCGCCTCTATCGGTCGGTATGCTAACCGGATTGCACAGGGAAGAATCGAAATCGATGGCGAAACTATTCAATTGCCGCAGAATAACTATGGACATTGTTTACACGGGGGGCCGGAAGGTTGGCAATATCAGATGTATGAAGCTAATCAGATCGATGGTACGACTCTCGAACTGACCCGTTTTTCTCCGGATGGCGATCAGAATTTCCCTGGGAATGTACGGGCGAAAGTGCGCTTTCATCTTACAGATGATAATGCTATCGATATTCAGTACGAGGCTGTGACAGATAAGAAAACGGTGATCAATATGACGAATCACTCTTATTTCAATTTGTCGGGTAATCCGGCTGTTGCCGCTACGGATCATTTGTTGTATGTGAATGCGGATGGGTATACTCCGGTCGACAGTACCTTTATGACAACGGGTGAGATCGTTCCGGTGGCCGGAACGCCTATGGACTTCACTCAACCGAAAGAAATCGGACGGGAGATAGACCGTTATGATTTTGTTCAGTTGAAAAATGGAAACGGTTACGACCATAATTTTGTATTGAACACTAAAGGAGATCTTTCTACTGTCGCTGCCCGTTTGTCTTCGCCTGAGTCCGGTATAGTACTCGAAGTATATACGGATGAGCCCGGTATTCAGGTGTATACCGGCAACTTCCTGGATGGAACTGTGAAAGGGAAAAAAGGGGTCGTTTATAACCAACGGGCTTCTGTTTGCCTGGAAACACAACATTTTCCCGATTCTCCGAACAAACCCCGATGGCCGTCTGTTTACCTGGAACCGGGGCAGACTTATTCCAGTCGTTGTATCTATAAATTTTCTGTAGAGAAATAAAGTGTATCGCTAAATATTCATTTTTAAATATCATTATTGTGGGAACATTAGATTATATCGTAATTGCCCTTTTTGCGATTGCCATGATTGGAATCGTTGTCTGGGTTTTCAAACAAAAACAGAAAAGTTCCGGCGACTTTTTTCTGGCCGGACGTGATGCAACCTGGTTGGCTATCGGGGCCTCGATTTTTGCCTCGAATATCGGTTCTGAGCACTTGATCGGTTTAGCCGGTGCCGGTGCTTCGAGTGGAATGGCTATGGCACATTGGGAAATTCAGGGCTGGATGATCCTGATTCTCGGTTGGGTGTTCGTGCCTTTTTATTCCAGAAGTATGGTGCTTACGATGCCCGAATTCCTTGAAAGACGTTATAATAAAGAATCCCGGACGATTTTATCGGTAATCTCTTTGGTCAGTTATGTCTTGACTAAAGTAGCCGTGACGGTATATGCCGGAGGTTTGGTTTTCAAAGAAGTGTTCGGTATTCAGGAACTATGGGGAATCGATTTCTTCTGGATCGCTGCGATCGGATTGGTGCTGTTGACTGCTTTGTATACGGTGATCGGTGGTATGAAATCGGTGCTTTATACTTCTGTGCTTCAAACTCCGATTTTGCTGATCGGTTCTTTGGTGATTCTGGTGTTGAGTTTGAAAGCTGTCGGTGGCTGGGATCAGGTGTTGGAAGCTTGTCGGGTGACTCCGGTAAATGAATATGGTGATTCGATGATCAATCTGATCCGGAGTAACCGGGATGCCAATTTCCCTTGGCTAGGGGTGTTCATCGGGTCTTCTGTTATCGGTTTCTGGTATTGGTGTACCGACCAGTTTATCGTACAGCGTGTATTGTCGGGTAAAGATGAAACTCAGGCTCGGCGGGGGGCTATATTCGGTGCTTATCTGAAACTGACGCCTGTCTTCTTATTCCTGATTCCGGGAATGGTTGCTTTTGCTATGCAAAAACACGGTATTACCGTGAATGGGGAAACATTTACGATGAGTTCCGCCGATGCTGCATTCCCGACTTTGGTAGCTAAATTATTGCCTGCCGGTTTTAAGGGGTTGGTCGTATGCGGTATTTTGGCAGCCTTGATGAGTTCGCTGGCTTCTTTATTCAACTCTTCCGCTATGTTATTTACAATCGATTTCTATAAAAAATACAGACCGAAGGCTTCCGAAAAGACTTTGCTTTATGTCGGACGTGTCGCTACGGTAGTGGTAGTCGTGTTAGGTATTCTTTGGATTCCGGTAATGAAAAGTGTAGGATCGGTGTTGTATAACTATTTGCAGGATGTACAATCTGTACTGGCACCGGGTATTGCAGCGGCTTTCTTATTGGGTATTTGCTCGAAAAAAGCAACTCCGAAAGGCGGTATGTGGGGCTTGATCGCCGGATTTATTATCGGTATCACCCGTTTGGGGGCTAAAGTGTATTATACCTCGGGAGCGACTTTCAGCGATTCCTGGTTTAAATATCTGTTTTACGATACGAACTGGTTGTTCTTTTGTGGAGGTATGTTATTGTTCTGTATGCTGGTGATTGTGGTTGTTAGCCGTTTCACAACACCGGCACCTGCAGAACAGATCGTCGGCCTGACATTCGGTTCGACGACAGACGAACAAAAGGCGGTTACCCGTGCTAGCTGGAACAAATGGGATGTCATCCATTCCGCTATCATTATACTGATTACCGTTGTGTTCTATTGGTATTTCTGGTAATAAATTATAATAGTAGTTATGTTAGAAGCATTGAAAAAAGAGGTTTGTGAGGCGAATCTGGAATTGGTGAAGCATGGCCTGGTTATTTTTACCTGGGGGAATGTCAGTGCTATCGACCGGACATCGGGCCTGGTGGTGATCAAACCTTCCGGTGTAGCTTATGAACAGATGAAACCGGAAGATATGGTAGTAGTGGATTTAGACGGGCATATCGTAGAAGGGAGTTTGAAACCTTCTTCGGATACTCCGACCCATCTGGTGTTGTACAAGGCTTTCCCGGCGATCGGAGGAGTGGTACATACCCATTCTACGTATGCTACGTCATGGGCTCAGGCCGGTATCGATCTACCGAATATCGGCACCACACATGCGGATTATTTCAGTGGGCCGATTCCTTGTACCCGGGATATGTCCCAGGCGGAAGTCGAAGGAGCCTACGAGGAGGAAACCGGGAATGTGATTGTGGAACGTTTCCGGAAGTTGAACCCGGAATATATCCCCGGAGTACTGGTCAAAAACCATGGTCCTTTTTCCTGGGGAAAAGATGCTCACGAAGCGGTACACCATGCTGTGGTGATGGAACAAGTGGCTAAGATGGCTTTTGTGGCATTTACGGTTAACCCCCGTTTATCTATGAATCCTTATCTGATTCAGAAGCATTTCTTCCGTAAACACGGTCCGAATGCTTATTACGGACAATAAATTGAATTGACAATGCACAGTTGACCTTTACTGTCGGGTGCATTGCCGGAATATAATAGGTAAAATAAGTAATAATTCAGATTGACTGTTGAAAATGGATAGCATTATCAATTGTCGATTATCAATTTAAAATAATTATGGCTTTCGAAAATTTTGAAGTATGGTTTGTGACAGGAGCTCAGCTGCTGTACGGAGGAGATGCTGTTGTGGCTGTAGATGCTCACTCCAATGAGATGGTAAAAGGATTGAATGAATCCGGAAATTTGCCGGTGAAAGTAGTATATAAAGGTACGGTGAATTCGGCGAAAGAAATCACGGAAGCATTCAAGGCTGCTAATCATGATGCTAAATGTATCGGGGTAATTACCTGGATGCATACTTTTTCTCCGGCTAAGATGTGGATTCATGGATTGCAGGAACTGAAGAAACCGTTGTTGCATTTCCATACTCAGTTTAATAAAGAAATCCCCTGGGATACCATAGATATGGATTTTATGAACCTGAATCAGAGTGCTCACGGTGACCGGGAGTTCGGGCACATCGTGACCCGTATGCGTAAACCCCGTAAGGTGGTGGTGGGGCACTGGCAGGATGAGGCCGCTCAGAAAAAAATTGCAGTTTGGATGCGTGTCGCTGCTGCCTGGGCCGATGCTCAGGATATGCTGATCCTTCGTTTCGGTGACCAGATGAATAATGTGGCTGTGACCGACGGGGATAAAGTGACTGCAGAACAGGTATTGGGGTATCATGTCGACTATTACCCGGTGAATGATCTGATGGTTTATTATCAGGCTGTCGAGGATAAGGAGGTACAGGCTTTAGTGGCTACTTATTTTAAAGAATACGAGCATGATGCTGCTCTGGAACAGACCGGTACGGAAGCTTATACCAAAGTCTGGAACTCTGCAAAAGCCGAGATCGCCTTGCGCCGTTTGTTGAAAGATACCGGAGCAAAAGGATTTACAACCAATTTCAACGATCTGGGATTGTTCGATCAGATTCCGGGTTTGGCATCACAGCGTCTGATGGCTGAAGGATATGGCTTCGGGGCGGAAGGTGACTGGAAAACGGCGGCTCTTTACCGGACTACCTGGTTTATGAGTCAGGGATTACCTAAAGGATGTTCTTTCCTCGAAGATTATACCTTGCATTTCGATGGGGAAAAGAGTGCCATCTTACAGGCTCATATGCTGGAAGTATGCCCGTTGATTGCAGAGCAGAAACCACGGCTGGAAGTACACCGGCTGAGTATCGGTATCGACAGCGAAACCGCCCGTTTGGTTTTCACCAGCAAACAAGGAGAAGGAGTTGCTGCTACTGTCGTGGATTTGGGTAACCGTTTCCGTCTCATTGTCAATGTGGTGGATTGTATCAAGAGTAAAAAATTACCTAAACTTCCCGTTGCTTCGGCTTTGTGGATACCGCAACCGAATCTGGAAGTCGGTGCAGGTGCCTGGATTTTGGCAGGAGGTACGCATCATACCAGTTTTTCGTATGACCTGACTACCGAATATTGGGAAGATTATGCCGAGATAGCAGGGATAGAAATGGTTGTGATCGACAAAAACACCACCATTCCGGAATTCAAGAAAGAACTCCGTATGAACGAAGTTTATTATATGCTGAATAAAGCACTCTGTTAATTGATAATTGACAATTATTTCTGTCAATTTTCAGTTTTCAATTAGAGAAAATATGGAAAAATACGTTATAGGTTTAGATTATGGTAGTGATTCGGCCCGGGCGATCGTTGTGAATGCGCTGACAGGGGAGACACTGGCTACTGCTGTGAAATATTATCCCCGCTGGAAAGAGGGGAAATACTGTAATCCGGCGATCAATCAATATCGTCAGCATCCGCAGGATTATATCGATGTGTTGGAAGCTTCGGTGAAAGAGGCTTTGGCGGCTTGTCCTGCCGGTACGGCGGAAAAAGTGGTGGGGATCGCTTTCGATACAACCGGGAGTACCCCTGCTTTTACCGATGCCACGGGGACTCCTTTGGCGCTCTTGCCGGAATTCGCTGAGAATCCGAACGCGATGTTTGTACTTTGGAAAGATCACACGGCAATCCGGGAAGCTGCCGAGATCAATAGACTTTGCGGAGAATGGAATATCGATTATTCGGCTTATGAAGGAGGAATCTATTCGTCGGAATGGTTTTGGGCAAAAGCTTTACATGTACTTCGTGAAGATGAGCATGTCAGGGCGAAAGCATATTCGATCGTAGAATATTGTGAATGGTTGCCGGCTTTGATCACCGGAGTGACCAAGAGTGACGATATCGTCCGCAGCCGTTGTGCCTGTGGCCATAAAGCGATGTGGCATGAACAATGGGGAGGATTACCCAGTGAGGAGTTTCTGACCACTTTAGATCCTTTGTTGGCCGGTTTTCGTTCACGCTTGTTTGAAAAGACGGAGACTGCCGATAAACCGGTAGGTAAGTTATCACCGGAATGGGCTGAACGCCTGGGGTTGACTACAGAAGTCGTGGTTGCAGGAGGTGCTTTCGATTGCCATATGGGAGCTGTCGGAGCCGGGGTCACTCCGCATACTTTTGTGCGGGTGATCGGTACATCGACTTGTGATGTCATGGTGGCTACTTATGAGGAGATCGGACATAAACTGATCAAAGGCATTTGCGGGCAGGTAGATGGGTCGGTTATTCCCGGTATGGTCGGTTTGGAAGCCGGACAATCGGGATTCGGGGATATTTATGCCTGGTTTAAACGGGTGTTGGAATTCCCGTTGAAAGAGATAGTCGGAAAGAGCGATTTGCTGGATGAGGAGATGAAAGAGCGGCTTGTGGCAGAAGCTTGCAACCGGGTTATTCCTGCTTTGACGGCCGAGGCTGAAAAGATACCGGCGGAAGAAAGTACGGTTATTGCTACCGATTGGATGAACGGACGGCGCACCCCGGATGCCAATCAGTTGTTGAAGGGAACGATTACCGGATTGACTTTGGGAAGTACCGCTCCCCGTATTTTCCGGGCTTTGGTAGAGGCTACCGCTTTCGGTTCGAAGGCGATCGTCGATCGTTTCCGGAATGAGGGGGTTCAGATCGATAGCGTGATCGGAATCGGAGGAATTGCTTTGAAATCTCCGTTTGTCATGCAGACGCTGAGTGATGTTTTGAATATGCCGATCAAAGTCTGTAAGACTGATCAGGCCTGTGCCCTGGGAGCTGCTATGTTTGCGGCTACCGCGGCCGGGGTATATAACCGTGTTGAAGATGCTCAGAAGGCCATGAGCTCCGGGTTTGCTATGGAATATACTCCCAATGCTGCCAATGCGAAGCTGTATGAGGAAATCTATCGGAAATACCTGAAAGTCGGGGAGTTTACGGAAAAGGCATTGTTTTGCTGATTCTGGATGACGAAGTTAGGAAATGCCCTTTGAAAGTTTTGAACGGCTTTCAGAGGGCAATTTTCTTTTAGGGGATGTCTTTGTCGTTACATGCCCGGAGCGTCTGCTGTGATGCAGATGGTGACCCGGTTTTCTTCCGGAGTGGCGAATGGCTGGACGGTATCGCCTTGGGAGTCGGCGGTGATGCGGTCGGCGGCAATGCCTTTTGCCGTGAGTGCATCGGCTACGGCCTGTGCACGTCTGGCGGAAAGCGTCTTGTTGAGACGGTGATTGCCGGTCTGCACATCGGCATATCCTGTCAGGGTAACTTGCGCTGCCAGATTTTTTTGCAGATAAGCGGCAAGTTCATCCACTTTGCCGGCTTCCTCCGGGCGGATCACAGCTGAGTTGATTTTGAAGAACACATTTACCTGTATCGGCTGAAGTTTTTCTGTCTTTTTTTCAGGCACGACAACCGGTTTCGGGTCCTCTTTCGGCTCTTCCTTCGGTACGTTCCGGGGTGGGATAGAAGTCGGGGCAGCCTTTTGTGTTTTCCTGGTATATCCCTTGCCGAAGCGGATGCTCACGCCGGCAAGAATGTTGAATTGCCAGTCGGCATTTCCTGCTTTCTTCGAGTTGAAATGGTCGGATAGGGTATTGGCATTCCCTTCGAGGTTAAACGCTACGGCATCACAAATTCTGAAATCCATCCCTACTCCCAGACGGCCTGCCACGAAAGCCTTGGTGTCGTCCCATAGATATTGCAGTTTGTTTCCAGCCTCATTGAGGGCAACAGCGTCGTCGTTGTTGAAAGCCATGTTGACCCCGATACCTGCAAACAGATAAGGGTTGAAGAAACGCTTGTGATTGAATCCTCCGAGGCAGTTGGCGATGTCGAAAGTGGTCTCTGCGTTCAGCTGTGCATAATTGAACTTATACTCCTGTCGGGGATTCACCCAACAGCCTTTCCCCTGCCATCCGCTGAATCCTCCGCGCAATCCCCACACGGGCGTAAAACGGTAGCCTGCCGACAGGGCTGCTGCCGGCGACACCAGGTCGGAAAACTTACCTTCTCCGATCGTATGACCGATACCTCCCTGAACCTGCATATACCAATGCGGGCGGAACTCAATTTTCTCTGTCTCCTTTTGGGCGAAAAGAGAAGTGGTGCTTGCTAAAAGCAAGGCGGCTAAAATTGTTTGTTTCATATTCATGATAATGGATTTTGTGATTAATTCATTTTCACTCCAACGGATCGTCTACTTTGTCTTTAAGGCAAAGACTCCAACGACCAAGGTAGCGAACAGGTTTAAAATACCAGTTTAGCTTTGTGTTGTCTGATGTTAATATCCTGCATTTTATTTCATTATTGTTGGGATTCTTAAATTTAATATATTCCAACGTATAATTTGCCACCGGGAATTGTCTGTATGTTTTCATGAACTCTATAAACCCCTCCCGGTTCAAACCTTGTGGTTCGCAATCCGGTTTTGCCGTGCGCAGCAGCATCAGTGCCGAATCCGGATGCCCAGACTTCATTCGATCCATAAACATGGTGACGAGGGTTTTGACAGCTGCAGAATCCTTTGATCCTACCTTCATGACATTGGGGTCGGTAGCATAGACAACCTCTGTCTTCGGGCCCTTATCGCGGCAAGCGGCAAGACCCATTACAAGCAACAATAACAATCCTAGTATTCTCATGTGTAAAATCGTATTTGATAAAAAAGGGGGGCGCATTCACGCCCCCTCTGTCAATGATATATCCGCTTCAATATCTTATTGACCAATGGTTTTCTTAACCACAACAGGAACAGGAACTTTGAAAGTACCCCATTTGTAAGTAACCTCTACCGGTAACTCGATGGTGATATCTGCAGACAATGCTGTACTGTTGTTATGCCAGGTGATTGTACCGAAATCTCCACTTGCGATCTTATCCGTTGTCGTTTCGGAATAATCAACCCGTGCAGCAGGATACACGTCTTTCAGTTTCTTACCGCCTAACATGATGTCATCAACATTGATAGCGATTGTTTCAACACCATAGTATTCGAAATAGTTCATGTTATCAGGAACAAATTCAAATCCTCTCCAATCTACAAACTGCATAGCGTCCTTCAAAGCAAGATCAGAACCATTGTCTTTAGCATCTTCCAAAGAACCATCGGTAGCCTCGATAGAGATTGGACGCAAGAACTTCACATCGAATGTATTGTTGGCAACATCCAACTTCTGGTCACAACCGTTAACTACATTTACCTGTACTTTTGCAGTCAGAGTTTCATTTTTACCTAGGGCTAAGTGTCCGGCATAGTTCAATACTGCTTTTGCAATGTCATTATCTTGGTAAGTTACAAAGTTGTTAGTAGCATCTGCATCTGTAGTAGTCGACAATACAGCTACAGCATCTTTAGTTGCAGTTTCCTTACCATTCTGATCCAACAGGGTTGCATTCAATGTCAGGCCGTCTGTACTTACGCTTAATTTGTAGCTATTATCATCAGAACCGGATACTATAGTTTCGTCAGGAGTAACGAATACAAATTCTTTAACTAACTTATCAGCTGTGAATGAAGGATATGTCGTTTTATCAACATCGCTAATCAGTACTTTTTGTCCAACAAATACGTCAAGAATATTCTTTTCGAATTTGCAAGTTGCATCAGTCTTAGGAACCTCAACATTGAAGTGAACTTCATAGAATCCAGGAGTTCCTTTATCTTCTGCAAACCAAGCACTTGTGAATTTAGTGTTCGCATCGTCTAAAATGGCTCCTGTAGGCTCTACATTCAATTCGGCCGGTTTCCAGGTCAAGGTTACATATACATAGTGTTTCGTATTATTGGCATTTTCTCTTACGAAACGAACGATGATTTTAGCTTCTGTTGCACCTGCAGAGAATATATTGTAAGCTTCTGCCTGAGATACCTCCCATGCCAGTACGTCGGTCATTTCGCCACCAGTATTATCCTGTTTTCTGGAGGCAATGCCCAATCTCGTCGTAACTTTCTGTGCGTTGATGGTTGTGTTAGTGAATTGTTCCAGATTCGGATCGGTATAGAATTCCAATTTGAATTCACCTTCGAACTCTTCTTTAGACATATTCAATGCGGTGTAGATACCTTCCTCTACTTTAGCCCAATTCAACGGGAAGTTGTAAGAAGCAGGAGTACAGCCAACTGTGTACTTGTCGTTGAAAGTAAAGTTTGCTACATGTAATACCTCATCGACTGGAGCAACTTCTTCTTTGTCTGTGATTTTGAATTTGATGTAAGCTACAGCTACTACGTTGTTTGCAGCAGTATCAATCAAGCTTATACGTACCAACGGCATACGACCGATGGTTGAACGATTCTGCTCAGCACCGAAAGCCTGTTGTAAACCGTTTTGTGTTGTTTGTGCACGTAAAATAGAACCGTTCATTGCTGCATGAGCACTCTGAGAAGTCTTATTGTCACCTGCAAGGTATCCAATCAATTCATACTTGTACTTGAATCCGTAGGCTTTGATTTTATCGGTTGAAGCCTTTTCATCAAGACTAATATGCTTGCTGTCAGCATCATCTGCATGTGTTGCTACCAATTCAGCTACGTCGATTCCCTTAGCATTATCCCAAAGGATAGTGAATTGCGGGTCATTGGCAATAGCTTCGGCAGCTGTAGTTACAAAATGTACCTCTGTAGCTTGATATCCTTTTGCTGCATCGGCCAAAACAATATTTTTCACTTCCCTTGCTTTAACAGCGGCATAGTCGGAAGTAATCAGGGTATCACCTTCTGCATTCTTGGTACCTACTTGCAGAGCCAAAACTGTAACTTCACCGTCTTTTTCAATGTCTTTCAGCATACCTTTGTTCAAGCCGGCCTGAACTGTCAATACACCCTTATTTACTTTGAAGTCAGTAACCTCAACATTGTGTGCACCAGCTTTAGTATATGCTTTATCTTCAGCGATGAAGAACATGTTCTCTTTTTTCAGATCGCTGACAGCAGCATTTGAAGGATTCAGGTGGTAATTTGCAACTAAATTCGGGGTTAAAGAGAAAGTTTTTCCTTCTGTGGCTTTATCAGTAGAAAAGTCGTCGTTTGCGTTAACAGTAGGCAATGTCAGAGCCTTGTAGTAGAAAGTATTGGCAGCCATAGCTTCAATTCCCTGATAGTAAAAGTCAGGTATGAATACCAAACCTTGCAGTTTTTCAGAAATCAATTTTAAGTTAACCGGTTCGTTATCGCCATATTTGATGGTGTAACCGATGACTGTACCGGCAGCATCTTTGATTTCTGTGATAGTCATTCCCGGAATGGTAACTTGAGGTAAAGTTGCTCCAGTCGGTTCGCCATCATATAAAATAGCTCCCTTTTCTCCAATAGTCAATTTTGTTCCATCAAATTCAGCCGGCGTGTCAGGCATTGTGATTGTCGGTGCAGAAATAACTTCGCCTTTATCGTTTTTTAAAGTAATGGTAACAGTTTTACCCTCTGCTTTTGTTTCCAAAGTATATTGGGTGTTTCCATCCTTAGTATCGGCATCAGCTATGGTATAAGTCACAGGATTACCGGTTGCCGGTGTGATGGTCAGTGTGCGGGTTGATTC
>OIXH01004391.1_pt1 | contig 11555 bp, 9 predicted proteins | sample 1587741 | NCBI WGS metagenome assembly OIXH01 (sample SAMEA3888916, study PRJEB22519) | human gut metagenome | biome: human gut; feature: human-associated habitat; material: faeces | place: Denmark | collected 2011 | reverse complement strand
ATATGCCTCGGTCACCAGATGATATCCCTCGCCTACGGCGCAAAGACATATAAGCTGAAATTCGGCCACAGGGGCGGCAACCACCCCGTGCTGAATAAACTCACGGGCAAGATAGAGATAACCTCGCAAAATCACAGCTACGCCGTTGACAACGACAGCCTTGAGGGGACGGGGTTGACCGTTACGCACGTCAACCTGCTCGACGGCACGGTGGAGGGGCTGCAATGCGCCGAGGACGGCGTTTTCAGCGTGCAATACCACCCCGAAAGCTCCCCCGGCCCGCAGGACAGCGGCTATTTATTCGACATTTTTGTCAGCAGTATGAAGGAGGCGAAGACCCGTGCCCAAAAGAAATGATATACACAAGGTGCTCGTCATAGGCTCGGGTCCCATCGTCATAGGTCAGGCTGCCGAATTTGACTACGCGGGCACGCAGGCGTGCCTTGCGCTCAAAGAGGAGGGCTACGAGGTCATCCTTGCAAACTCCAACCCCGCCACGATAATGACCGACACCTCGGTCGCGGATAAGGTATATATGGAGCCGCTCACGCTCGAATACCTCGCCCGCATCTGCCGCTATGAGCGCCCGGACGCAATAATCCCCGGCATCGGCGGCCAGACGGGGCTGAATCTCGCAATGCAGCTCGCAAAGAAGGGTGTGCTCAAAGAATGCGGCATTGAATTGCTCGGCACGAGCGCCGAGAGCATTGAGAGAGCGGAGGACAGGGAGCTTTTTAAGGAGCTTTGCCAGCAGATAGGCGAGCCTGTAGTGCCCTCGCAGATAACTTACAGCGCCGAAGAGGCGCTTGAAGCGGCGGAAAAGATAGGCTACCCCGTTATCCTTCGCCCCGCCTTCACCCTCGGCGGCACGGGCGGCGGCTTTGCCGACGACGCAGACGAGCTGCGGGAGAAGATGAAGAACGCTCTCGCCCTCTCCCCCGTCCGTCAGGTGCTCATCGAGAAGAGCATCAAGGGCTACAAGGAAATAGAATACGAGGTCATCCGTGACGCCAACGACACGGCGATAACCGTCTGTAATATGGAGAATCTCGACCCCGTCGGCATCCATACGGGCGACTCCGTGGTCGTTGCCCCGAGCCAGACCCTGACCAATAAGGAATATCAGATGCTGCGTGACAGCGCGCTCAGGATAATCCGCGCGCTCAAGGTGGAGGGCGGCTGCAACGTTCAGTTTGCGCTCGACCCGTATTCATTCAGCTACTATGTGATAGAAGTCAACCCCAGGGTCTCCCGCTCCTCGGCTCTCGCCTCAAAGGCAAGCGGCTACCCGATAGCCCGAGTCTCGGCTAAAATCGCGATAGGTATGCAGCTTCACGAGATAAGGCTCGCCAACACCCCCGCCTGCTTCGAGCCGACCCTCGACTATGTGGTGACAAAGATGCCGCGCTTCCCCTTTGACAAATTCCCGACGGCGCTCAATACCCTCTCCACCCAAATGAAGGCGACGGGCGAGGTCATGAGCGTGGGGCGCAGCTTTGAGGAGAGCTTCCTCAAGGCGATACGCTCCCTCGAGGACGGCAGAAATCATATCCACCTCGAGAAATTCGACTCGGCTCACATGACCGTCGAGCAGCTGCTCGATTATATCAAGGAGGGCACCGACGACAGGCTCTACGCCATATCCCAGCTGATGTGGATGGGCGTTGACGCCTCGCTGATCTGCGACATAACGCAGATAGATATGTTCTTCGTTGATAAAATAAAGAAGATAGTCGACCTTGAGAAGGAGCTTGAGGCCTCCCACGGCTCGGTCGAGCTGCTGCGTGAGGCAAAGCGCTCCGGCTTCTCCGACTCATATGTGGCGGAGCTGTGGGGCGACACGACGGATAATGTCTATAAGCTCCGCTGTGAGGAAAATATCTTCCCCGTCTACAAGATGATAGACACCTGCGCGAGCGAATTCGACAGCTACGTGCCCTACTTCTACTCCACCTACGCCGAGGAGAACGAATCAATCGTCTCCGACAAGCCGAAGATAATCGTGCTCGGCTCGGGGCCGATACGCATCGGTCAGGGCGTTGAATTCGATTACTCCACCGTCCACGCCGTGCGCACGATAAAGCAGCTCGGCTATGAAGCGATAGTCATCAACAACAATCCCGAGACCGTCTCGACCGATTACACCGCCGCCGACAAGCTCTATTTTGAGCCGCTCACGCCCGAGGACGTGATGAACGTGGTGCATCTCGAGAAGCCGCTCGGAGTTATAGCGACCCTCGGCGGTCAGACCGCCGTCAACCTCGCTCAGCCGCTCGCCGACAGAGGGGTACGCATAATCGGCACAGGCTGCGAAGCCATTGACAAGGCGGAGGATCGTGACCTTTTCAACGAGGTCATTCATTCGCTCGGCATCCCGAACCCCGTAGGCGAGGCCGTAACGGATATCGAGAGCGGAGTCGCCGCCGCGGAGCGGATAGGCTACCCCGTGCTCGTGCGCCCGAGCTTCGTGCTCGGCGGCAGGGCGATGGAGATAGTCGCCAACGAAGAAATGCTGCGTAAATACCTCAAGAACGCTGTCGAGGTGGATGAGGATAAACCCGTGCTCATTGATAAATATCTCATGGGCAAGGAGGTCGAGGTGGACGCGGTCTGCGACGGCAAAGAGGTCTTTGTGCCGGGCATAATGGAGCTTGTCGAGCGCACGGGAGTTCACTCCGGCGACAGCACGAGCGTCTATCCACCGTTCTCTATCTCGCAAAAGGTACGTGACACCATCGCCGATTACACCCCCCGCCTCGGGCTCGGCATCGGCATTGTCGGGCTTTTCAACATTCAGTTTATCGTTGATAAGAACGACGACGTTTTTGTCATAGAGGTGAACCCCAGAGCCTCAAGAAGCGTGCCCTTCCTCTCAAAATCGACGGGTTGCGGTCTTGTCGGCATTGCGACGAAGGCTATGCTCGGGGTCAGCCTCTGGGAGCAGGGCATCACCGAGATGCGCCTGCCCGACCGCAAGCGCTGGTATGTAAAAGCCCCCGCATTCTCATTCGCCAAGCTCACAGGCATGGACGCCTACCTCTCGCCCGAGATGAAATCAACAGGCGAAGCGATTGGCTACGACAAGCGGCTCAACAGGGCGCTCTACAAAGCGTTGCAGGCCGCGGGCATACCGATGCTCAATTACGGCACGGTGCTCGTGACCGTCGCGGATGAGGATAAGGAGGAGACTCTGCCCCTCGTTAAGCGATTCCGCGACATAGGCTTCAATATTGAGGCCACCACCTGCACGGCGGATTTTCTCCGGTCGCACGGGATAAGGGTCAAGAAGCTCGCCAATATCCACGAGGGCAGCGAAGAGACCCTCGACTCCATCCGCTCGGGTCACGTCAGCTATATCATCAACACCAGAGCCATCCTCTCGGGGATACACTATGAGAGCGGCGAGAAGCTCAGACGCTGTGCCGTTGACAACGGCGTGACGACCTTCACCTCGCTCGACACGGTGCGGATAGTCCTCGACGTGCTCGAGGAGCTGATAAACAAGGTCTCCACGATCGACGAAGATCAATAACGAATGCACGAAGAACGCACACCGCTGCATATATAGACAATGGGGTCATATGCAGTTTGCCGCTCCGTGCTCAAAAAATTTGAAAAAACTATTTACATTTCACACAAGTTAGTGTATAATTATGGGCAGGAACAACGGCGTTTCTTCAGAAATACCGCTGTTCCTTTTTTTACAGCAAATTATTTTATGAGGTGATTGTCATGGAAAATCTCGGTTATTATAACGGCAAATACGATCTGATAGAGAATATGTCCGTTCCCATGCTCGACAGGGTGTGTTGGTTCGGCGACGGCGTTTATGACGCCACCTACGCCCACAACCACAAGATATTTGACCTCAAGGCTCACCTTGACCGCTTCTATAACAGCGCAAGAATGCTGAAGGTCAATATCCCCATGGAGCGTAAGGAGCTGGAGGCTCTGCTCGCCGAGCTGGTGCTCAAGGTCGACGACGGCGACCAATTCGTCTATATGCAGGTGACGAGAGGCAGCGGCCTGCGTAATCATATATTCACCGAGGATATGCAGGGCAATCTTTGGATAACCCTGACCCCCTGCCCCGTTGCCGACACCTACAAGCCCATCGACGTCATAACCTATGAGGATAAGAGATTCCACTACTGCAACTGCAAGACGCTGAACCTCATCCCCTCCTGCCTCGCCGCCTCCGCCGCCGCAGAGGCCGGCTGCTCCGAGGCTATATTCCACAGGGGCGATATCGTCACCGAGTGCGCCCATTCAAACGTCTCGATCTTTAAGGACGGCAAGGTAATATCTCACCCGCTTGACGATACCGTGCTGCCCGGCACAGCGAGGATAAGACTGCTCGCCTTCGCCGAGAAGCTCGGCTACGGGGTCGACGAGCGTGAATACACCCTTGACGAGCTGATGAACGCAGACGAGGTCATAGTCCACTCGACAGGCTCGTTCTGCATCCCCGTCAAGACCGTGGACGGCAAGCCCGTCGGCGGCAAGGCTCCCGAGATGCTCAAAAAGATACAGGACGCGCTGGTTGCGGATTTTGAAGCTCAGTGCAAAGCTGACTGAGGCGGTGACACGGCATGACGAAAGAGGAATTAACGCTCCTTAATATCGGTGACGACCTCGACACGCTGATGAATCTTGACCCCAGGGGCTACGGCGTTTGCCGCATCCTCTATGACGGGGCAAGGCGCTTCACGGGCGAGCCGCTCTCCGTTCACGGAGCTAAGGGACTTATCAAAAACATAAAGAAGGGCGAGAAGGTTTTCATACTGACCGGCTTCGTGCTCCTCCCGTGGGACGAGGCGGAGACGGACGGCATAATCTCCTCGACCGTTTTGGCAAGATTTCTGATGAGAGCCTTCGACGCAAAGCCGGTGATGATAGTGCCCTCGCAGTGCAAAAAAGCGATAAGGGCGATGAGCAATGTGCTTTCGTTCAAGACGACCGACGACCTTGACAATATCGGTGAAAACACCGTCTGCGTCGTTGAATTCACTAAGGATTTTGACGAGGCTGAAGTTCAAGCGAGGGATATCCTCTCCCACGGCAAGCCCTGCGCCGTCATAACGAACGAAGCCCCCGGCAGGAATAAAAACGGCTGCTATCACAACGCCGTCGGGGTCAACACCACCGCCGTCGAGCCGAAATACGACGCGCTTTTCAGGCTCTGCCAAAGCATGGGGATATATAACCTCTCGATAGGCGACCTCGGCAACGAAATAGGTATGGCGGCGATAGAGCAGCACATAAGGGAATACATACCCTACGCCGGCAAAAACGGCTGCAAGGCGGGCACGGGCTACGGCATCCTCGCCGACACAGCCGCCGACAATATCATCACGGCTACCTGCTCCGACTGGGGCTGCAACGCCCTGATGGCGGCGACCGCATTCATGCTCGGCAAGCCTGAGCTTTTCCACTCCAAGGAGGATCAGGCCACTGCAATGGACGCCGCGGCGGGCGCGGGTATGCTCGATATGTACGGCGAGCCGAGACCCTATATCGACGGAATCGGCAAGAATATCAACCTGCCGCTCGTCTCAATGATGAAAGCGCTTATCGAATACCCGCCGACCGTCGAGGATAAGACCGAGGCGTGGTTTGAGAATACGCTGAGAAAGGGATTTTTCACAAAATGAAGTACTTATTTCTGCAAAGCGGAGACATGGCGCTGACAGTCCGATTTGAAAATGAAATAAGAGAAGATATCAACCGCTGCGTGACCTCGCTTGCCGGGCTTATCGGCGGCGCCGAAATAAACGGCGTTATCGAGGTCATCCCGACCTTTAATTCACTCACGGTGCTGTATGACTGCACCGTTATCCGCTCGTCAAGGCTCAAAAAGCGGCTCGCCCGCCTGATAGATCGGATCGACCCGAATTCCGAGGGTGCTTCACGAGTGTTTTATATTCCCGTCTGCTACGAGGAGCGTTTCTCGCCCGACATGGCGAATGTCTGCGCCCACACGGGGCTGACGAGGGACGAGGTTATAGCCCTTCACACGGCAAAGCCGTATCTTATCTATATGCTCGGCTTCCTGCCCGGCTTCGCCTATCTCGGCGGCATGGATGAGCGCCTTGCAACGCCGAGGCTCGACACCCCGAGGCTTGAGATCTTCGCGGGCGCAGTCGGCATCGGCGGCAGCCAGACGGGTATTTACCCCATCGCTTCGCCCGGTGGCTGGCAGCTAATCGGCAAAACCCCTGTCAAGGTCTATGACCCCTCGAGAAGCGTGCCGATCCTCTATAAAGCGGGCGACAGGATAAAATTCTACAGCATCGACGGCGGCGAATTCGACCGCATTGAGCGTGAAGTTGCCGCAGACACATATAAAGTCACCGCAGAGGAGGCGAAGCCATGCTCTCGATAATAAACGGCGGGATGCTCTCCATCGTACAGGATCTCGGCAGGTTCGGCGTGATGAAGGACGGCTTCACCCAGAGCGGCGCAATGGATCAATACTCCATGAAGCTCGCAAACGCCCTTTGCGGCAACGGGCCGAATTCGCCCGTCATCGAAATGACGGCGCTCGGGATAACCGCGCGCTTCACCGACGAGCATATATTCTGCCTTTGCGGCGGAGATTTCGGTGCGACGCTCAACGGCAAGCCGATCGAGCGCAGCAGATCATACAAAGCCTCTGCGGGCGATATACTGACCGTGGGGGGCGCAAGGAGCGGTATGCGCTGCTGCCTTGCGATTGCAGGCGGCTTCGCCGTGCCCGAGGTCATGGGCAGCGCCTCGACCAACCTGAAGCTCGGCATAGGCGGCTATGCGGGCAGGAAGCTGAGAGCGGGCGATATACTGCCCGTCGGCGTGCCCTCAAGCCATGCAAAGGCGGGTAAATCCGCACCTGTAAGGGAATTCGGCGGCGGTTGCGTGAGGCTCAGAGTTATAATGGGGCCACAGGACGATATGTTCACCGAGACGGACAAAGCGCTCTTCCTGCGCCAGCATTACACCGCCACGGCAGGGCTTGACCGCATGGGTCTGCGCCTTAGCGGCATTGCCTTAAAGGGCAAGAACGGCACGGATATCATCTCCGACGGCATTGTTTTCGGCTCGGTGCAGATAACACGGTCGGGGATGCCGATAATCCTTGCCGCCGACCATCAGACAACTGGCGGCTATGCAAAAATCGCGACGGTCATCAGCGTTGACCTGCCGCTGCTCGCCCAGGTGAAGCCGTTTGACACCTTATGTTTCTCTGCGGTAAGCGTAAGGCAGGCGGAGCGGCTCGCCGCCAAGGAGAAAAAATTCTTTGATAAACTTTTCAGATAATTCGGGAGGTATACGGTTATGGAGCTTTCAACCATGAGTCCGAAAGAGGTTAGGGCGCTGATAAGGGACGGGGTTATAACTCATCAGACCTCGGGTATGTGCGGCGGCTACGCTCAGGCGAATCTCTGCATCCTGCCCAAGGACTACGCCTTTGATTTCCTGCTCTTTTGCATGAGGAATCCCAAGCCCTGCCCCGTCCTCGAGGTCGGTGACGTCGGCTCAAAAGTTATCAGAACGATGGCCGACGGCGGCGACATCTGCCGCGATATTCCAAAATACCGTATATGGCGAAACGGCGTGCTCGAGCGCGAGGTGACTGATATCTCCGCATTCTGGCAGGAGGATTTCGTCTATTTCCTAATCGGCTGCTCCTTCAGCTTCGAGAGCGAGCTGCTTGAAGCGGATATCCCCGTTCGCCACATTGAGCAGGGCAGGAACGTGCCTATGTTCAACACCAATATCGCACTCAGCCCGGCGGGCAAATTTCACGGCAACATGGTCGTCTCCATGCGCCCGATCCCCGACGAGCTGGTGGTCAAGGCGGTCAACGTGACAGCGGCAATGCCGAAAGTCCACGGCTCACCGATACATATAGGTTCGCCCGAGGCGATAGGCATCAAGGACATTATGAAACCCGATTACGGCGACAGCGTGACGATAAACGAGGGTGAAACGCCCGTATTTTGGGCGTGCGGAGTTACCCCGCAGAACGCCGTCATGCAATCGAAGCCGCCCATCGCCATAACCCACTCCCCCGGGCATATGTTTATAACCGACGTCAAGAATTCGGCGCTGAAATATTGAGGTGACAGCAATGTATAAGATAGACTTAAATTCCGATCTCGGCGAGGGCGCCGCTTTCGACGCTCAGATAATCCCGCTCATAACGGGCGCAAATATCGCCTGCGGCTTCCACGCCGGCGGCAGCGAGATCATGGATAAGACGATTGATCTTTGCAGGGCCTCGGGCGTTGCGTTCGGCGCTCACCCGGGCTACCCCGACAGAGAGAATTTCGGCAGGACAAAGATGACCGTCACGCCGAAGCAGGTATATGATTTCACGCTTTATCAGCTCGGCGCCCTCGGGGCTTTTGCCGTCGCAAAGGGCGTTAAAATGCAGCACGTCAAGCCCCACGGCGCAATGTATAACGCCGCCGCCAAGGATCCCGCCCTCGCCGCGGCAATTGCGGACGCAATAAAAGACTTCGACCCGTCGCTTATCTTGCTCGCGCTTGCAAATTCCGAGATGATTAAGGCTGCGAAAAGCCGAGGGCTGCGGTACGCCAGCGAGATATTCGCCGACAGAGCCTATGAGGCGGACGGCTCCCTCAGGGCACGCACTCTCGATGGCTCGATGATAACCGACGAATCCCTTGCGATAAGCAGGGTCATCAGAATGATCAAAGAGGGCAAGGTGACCGCATACAGCGGCGAAGATATAGACATTGAGGCTCACTCCGTCTGCGTTCACGGTGACGGCAAGAAGGCGCTCGACTTTGTCAGGGCGCTGAACAAGGCATTCGCCGAGAACGGCATCAGGGCGGTCAGCCTTGCAGAGGCGATATTATGACAAGGCACAGAACTTATGCGGCGATAGACCTCGACGCAATCGAATACAACTATAAAAACGTTAGAGCCAAGCTGCCCGATGGCGTTAAGCTGCTCGCCGTTATTAAGGCGGACGCCTACGGCCATGGAGCGGTTGAGATAGGCCGCTTTCTCAGCGGCAAATGCGATTTTTTCGGCGTTGCGTGCATCGAAGAGGCTCTTGAGCTTAAAAAAGCAGGAATTGAAACTCCTATAATAGTACTCGGCAGAGTTTTCCCATGGGATCACGCCGCCGCGGTCAAATACGACATACGCATTCCGATATTCTCGCTTGAGGACGCTCTCTCGCTCTCGAGCGAGGCGGTAAAGCAGGGCAAAACAGCGCCCTTCCACTTCGCTCTCGACACAGGAATGAGCCGCATCGGCCTACGCGTGACCGAGGAGAGCGCCGATCTCTGCGCCCGCATATCGGCGCTGTCGGGGCTCTTTGCCGAGGGGATATTCTCACACTTTGCGACCGCCGACGAAAGCGACCTGACCAAGGCCGTTGCCCAGCGTGATGAATTCGTCAGATTCATGCGTATGCTCGCCGAGCGAGGAGTCAATATACCGATAAAGCACCTGAATAACAGCGCCGGGATAATCAATTTCGACCGCTATTTCGATATGTGCCGCATGGGAATATTGACCTACGGGATGTATCCGTCGGCCGAGGTGCGCCGCGACATAATCGACGTGAAGCCCGCCTTGAGCTGGCACGCCCGCATATCGCATATCAAAACTCTTGAAGCGGGCAGGGAGATCTCATACGGCGGCACTTTCACTACCGTGAAGCCCACCGTCGTCGCCACCGTCCCCGTCGGCTATGCGGACGGCTACCCCCGCTGCCTGTCGAATATCGGCAGGGTCATTATCGGCGGGCAATACGCCCCTATCCTCGGCAGAGTCTGTATGGATCAATTCATGGTCGATGTCAGCGGCATTGATTGCTCCGTCGGCGACGATGTCGTGCTCGTCGGCACTCAGGGCGATAAAACGCTCACCATGGAGGAGGTCAGCGAGGCGGCGCATTCATTCAATTATGAGCTGCCCTGCCGTATCAGCCGCCGTGTGCCGAGAGTCTACTTCTCGGGCGGCAAACCGATCGAAACCAAAACATATATATAATGTAATATATAGCGAAAGCTCTCCCGCCGCCAAGCGAGAGAGCTTTTTTGTTTCCGCTGCTGAATTTTTACATGAGGTATGTTATACTGACATATGAAAGCACATAATGTCAAGAACTACCGTCGCCGTGGTGCTATAATCGTATCAGACGGAAAGAAAAGGAGAGATCTCATGGACTGGATGACAGGCCTTCAACGAGCGATAGACTATGTTGAAGCGCACCTCACCGATGATATCGACTACGCCGCCGCGGCCAAGGAGGCAGTCTCATCATCGTTTCATTTTCAACGGGTATTCAGTATAATCTGCGGTTACACACTCGGCGACTATATCCGGATGCGCCGTCTTTCTCTCGCCGCCGGCGAGCTGATGCGCACCAATGAAAAAGTAATCGACATTGCGCTCAAATACGGCTATGACACGCCTGAGAGCTTCAGCCGAGCGTTTACCCGTTTCCACGGTGTGACGCCGACACAGGCCCGCTCAGGCAGCGCTGTGAGGTCATTCTCCCGTCTGTCCGTTAAACTGATTTTAGACGGAGGTAATCTTATGAACTACAGAATTGAAAAACGCGACGCATTCAAGGTGATATGCAAAAAGAAGCAGGTCAACAAGCCGCAGGGCGACACTGCAACGGCCGATATCTCGGCATTTTGGCAGGAGCTCAGCACCGACGGCAGCATGGAGAAAATCAGCAAGTATGCGAGTTTTGAAAAACTGCATGGCGTTCTCGGCATCTGCTTCAGTAACGAGATGGCGAATTCAGGCTTCCCCTACGGCATAGGCGCGGAGTATAACGGCGCTCCTGTAACGGAAGAGGGCTTCGATATCGTCGAGATTCCGGCGCACACTTACGCAGTATTTGAATGCAAGGGCAAGATGCCCGAAGCATTCAAGGAGACCTATAAGAAGATCTGCACCGAGTTCTTCCCGCAGAGCAGCTCATATAAGTACGGCAACGGCATTGAGCTTGAGGTCTATCCCTCGGCAGATGTGACCGACCCGAACTACAGCTGCGAAATATGGATCGCCGTTGAAGAAATAAAATAACACCAAAGCCCCTCAGAGAGAATTCTCCGAGGGGCTGCGTTTTGCTCCGGGTATAACAAAAGCCGACTCAAAAGAGACGGCTTAAATCTGTGCATTTGCTTGCACCCTAAAAACTGAACAAAGGAGTGATAAGGAAAAGTGATGAGAAAGAAGGAACTAAAGAAACTATGGTCAAGCCCTCGACCTATTAGTATTGCCAAGCTGAACGTGTCACCACGCTTACACATGCAACCTATCAACCTCATAGTCCATGAGGGGTCTTACTGGCTTACGCCATGGGATATCTTATCTTGGAGGCGGCTTCACGCTTAGATGCTTTCAGCGTTTATCCGTTCCGCACATAGCTGCCCAGCTGTGCCACTGGCGTGACAACTGGTGCACCAGAGGTGCGTCCATCCCGGTCCTCTCGTACTAGGGACAGCTCCTTTCAAATATCCTGCGCCCACGACAGATAGGGACCGAACTGTCTCACGACGTTCTGAACCCAGCTCGCG
>OIXH01004390.1_pt1 | contig 11555 bp, 7 predicted proteins | sample 1587741 | NCBI WGS metagenome assembly OIXH01 (sample SAMEA3888916, study PRJEB22519) | human gut metagenome | biome: human gut; feature: human-associated habitat; material: faeces | place: Denmark | collected 2011 | reverse complement strand
TTGCTCAGGAACTTATAAATAAAGTTAAATTATAGTGTTGCGGAATTAAGGTTTAACTAAAACCCCTTCTGCTATGAAATTTTGGAAATCCGCGCTCCTCTACGCAGCGACGGTATGCACGCTGACAGCCGTCTCTTGCTCCGACGAGACGAAAGAGCCGAATCTGTACACGACAGCCGTAACCGACGACGGCAACGGTACGGCCAAAGCCGCACCCGCGTCGGCTGCCGCGGGTGAAACGATAACCCTGACGGCGACGCCCAAGGAAAACTTCTCGTTCGCGAAATGGACGGTCCTCAGCGGCGACGCCGAACTGAAAAGCGCGACGGCCAATCCGACGACATTCACCATGCCGGCCGCAAACGTCGAAATCAAAGCCGAATTCGCCGCCGTCCCGAACCAGATTACCGTAACCGACGACGGCAACGGCACGGCCGAAGCCGATCCCGCATCGGCGATTCCGGGCGAAACGGTAACCCTGACGGCAACGCCCGCCGAGAACTTCTTCTTCCTGAAATGGACGGTCCTCAGCGGCGGTATAGAGCTGGAAAATCCGACGGAAAACCCGACGACATTCACCATGCCGGAGGGGGGGGGGAAATGTCGAAATAAGAGCCGAATTCACCGACCTGCTTTCGCTTGCAGCCTCCGAAATCATCGCGTATGACGCAGAGAAAGCGGTCACGGTGACCAGACTGTCCGTCGGCGGCGACCTGACGGACGAGGTAACCGCCGCGATCTTCGACAAATTCCAGAATCTTCTCTTCCTCGAACTCACCGACGCCAAAGCCATTCCCGACAATTTCATGTACGATGCCGGCTCACGCGCACCGAAACAGACCAAACTCGAAGAGCTGAATGCGCCGGAGGCAACGTCGGTCGGCGTGAATGCGTTTCGCAACAGCGTCCTCACCGCCGTCAACAATTCATCGCTCCGCACCGTCCATCTTCCCAAGGTGCAGACCATCGGCGAACGGGCGTTCAGCGACCTGTGGACGCTCGAAGAGGCAATCTTCCCCGAACTGACCGAAGTGGGCGAATCGGCCTTCTCGCAGAACAAAGCGCTGGCCAAGGCGGAGATGCCCAAACTCACCTATGCTCCCAACTCGTTATTCTACAGCTGCACCGCCCTCACGGAGATCTCGATGCCGAATCTCGAAGAGGCCGGCAGCGCCTTCTTCTACTGCGGAGGTCTGACGAGCATCTCGCTGCCCAAACTCAAGACGGCCGGAGAGTCGTGCTTCGCCTATTCGACCAAACTGACGCAAATCGACATCCCCAACGTGGAAAAGCTGGAGAAGATGGCCATGTACGCCTGCAACGGCCTGCTGAGCTTCAGCGGCGAAAAAGTCGAGTCCGTAGGCGCCCAGTGCTTCGAAAGATGCTATGCCCTCAAGGAGGTTTCGTTCCCCGCGGCCACGGCTTTCGGAAGCGGCTGCTTCATCGACTGCGAATCGCTGACAAAAGTCAATATCCCCCTATGCACCGCCATCAGCGACAAAATGTTCTTCATCGCGCAGGCCTCCGTCTGCACCTCGACGCTCAAGACGATCGACCTGTCCAATATCACGACCATCGGTACGAGCGCATTCGAAGGGTGCAAGGCGCTCGAAGACGTGGTGGACTTTTCCAAAGTCACGACTGTCGGCGCACGTGCCTTCTACGAATGCATCACGCTCAGGAACGTGGATCTCTCCAACGTCACGGCCACGGGCGATTACGCTTTCTTCAGGTGCTGGGGTTTCACGGGCGAGCTGAACATGCCGAAGCTGACCGCCCCCGGCAAATACCTCTTCCGCGAATGCAAGAATATCACCAAGGTGAGCGCTCCGCTGCTGGAAAGCACCTCCCTGTATATGTTTGCCGAGTGCACCGCTCTTACGGAGATAGACATGCCGATACTCAAGACCGTTGAAAACTTCTGCTTCAACCGGTGCGAGGGTCTGACGGAAGTCGATATGCCTACGGTCGAAACCATCGTTTCCGGAGCGTTCAGCAATTGCCTGAACATCAAAACGGTCAATCTCCCCAACGTCAAAAGCATCGGCGGAACCGTCTTCAACAACTGCTCGCTCATCACCTCCATTTCCCTTCCGGCGCTTCAGACCTTCACCGGCGGGGCGTTCAGCGGAATGACCGGCCTGACGACCTGCGACGTTCCCCTTTTGGCCACACTCGAAACGGTTCCCTCGTCGATGTTCCAAAACTGCAAGAGCCTGACGGCAATCGACCTGCCCGCCGCAAAAGATCTGGGTATGAACGCCATTCGCGGGTGCGACGCTCTGGAGAGCATCTCGCTGCCCAATGTCGAGAAGGTAGGCAACTTCTGTTTCGCCGAAAACCCGAAGCTCAAGGAGGTCGATCTTTCCAAAGCCACTTCGCTCGGAACCAAGGCTTTCGACAAATGCACCGCCCTGACGACCCTGAAGCTGGGTGCGACGACGGCCATCACGCTGGCTGCCGACACATTCACCTCGGCCGACGTTCCCGCCGCCTGCAACCTGTTCCTCAACGCGGCGGGCGTGGAATACCCGACCGCCGCCGGGCAGCAATGGAAAAACCTCACTTGGAAATCCATCGCCTCCTACGTTCCCTGAGCAGGGGCGGCGTCAGTACGCCGGACCGCTGTTCCCATGTCTTAGAAAACAGCCGCCGCGCGTACCGACGAACGATTTCCAGATGATCCGCAACAAACCCGTCTCCGAACATGGAGACGGGTTCGTCGTATTTTATTTTCGCCTTCCGGAAGATTAAATCACACGGGGTTTGCGTTTTATATCCGATTAATTCGTATATTTGTTAAAAGTCCCGACATATGAAATATGTTTTAAAAGACCTTGCGCCACGGCCTGAAAAAGACTTGTTCATCACGCAGTACTGGTCCGACAAACAGTCGGATCCGCCCTTGCATTTCCACGAGGACTACATGCTGAGCCTGACCCTGAACGTCAGGGGTACGCGCATCACGGGCCGTACGGCCGACGACTTCACCGAAAAGGACCTGATCATCATTTTTCCGGGCGTTCCGCACTGCTACACGCGCGACGAAGCCTATGCCGACATCGACTGCGAAGCCGTGGCGGTGCAGTTCAGCCGCGACATGCCCAACTGGCAGCTTTTGGAAACCGAGTACCTGCAGCCCATTCAGAAGATGCTGAGCCTGCCCGTCGCAGGTCTTCATTTCTCCGAAAAGGTGGTGGACCGCGTCCGCGACCGGCTGCTGCAGCTGCCCGGACTGCGGGGATTCGAGTCGGTGGTGCTCTTTCTGGACATCCTCAACGACCTCGCCACGGCGGGACCGGACGAAATGCACATTATCGGAACGACGGATTACAAGACGCAGGCCGACGGCAACGAACGCATCAAGAAAATCCTGCAGTTCGTGGAAAACAACTACCACAACAAAATCACGCTCGAAGACATCGGCGCCGAAGTGGGCATGTCCCCCTCGTCGGTATGCCGCTATTTCAAGAAGAACACCTGCCAGAATCTCTGGACCTATATCAACGGGTTCCGCATCGTGCGCGCCGCGCAGATGATCGTGGAGACCGACGCTCCGATTTCGGAAATCAGCACCCGGTGCGGATTCCACAACATCTCGAATTTCAACCACGCCTTCCGCGAGCGCATCGGCTCGGCGCCGGGCGAATACCGGCGCAAATTCGGCTCGACGGTGATTTCGCCCGACCGGCAGCAGGTCGAGGAGATCGGCCGCAAACTCGACGATTTACGCAACGGAGCCAGTTTGTCCGAGGGGGGGGGAAATCCGTCCTCCGGAACCTCTTCGGAAAGCGGAGAGAGGTAGTTTGAACCCGCTTTCCCCGGAAAAAATAGAAATCGGCCCCGAATCCGGGGCCGATTTTCGTATCGGTTTGCGGAACAGCGTCCGCGCAGGTTCAGTTCACCGGTTTGCGGTGCGGTCTCAACGCAGCTCCAGCTTATAGGGGTAGTACATGACGACTCCCTGCTGTTTGGTAGCCTCCTGCACCTGTTTGTACTCCTTCATCAGCAGTCCCAGTTCCGAACGGGTCATGGCCTCGCGGACGCTGACGTTGAGCGACGCGATGAAGGCGGCGAATCCCGTCGGTTCCTCGATCACCTCGGTCACCCGGTAGCTGTCGCCCAGACCGGCCTTGTCCACGGCGATGGCGATGGCCGTTTTCAGGCCGCCGTACGTATCGATCAGACCGATGCCCAGCGCATCTTCGCCCGACCAGACACGGCCCCCGGCGATGTCGAGCACCTTTTCGACCGGCAGGTTGCGCCCTTCGGCCACATGGGTCGTGAAGGTCTCATAGACCTTGTCCACACCGCGCATGATCGAAGCCCGCTCGGCGGCGGTCAGCGGCGAGGTCGCCCCCATTCCGGCCGAGGTGTTGCTCTTCACGGCGTCGAACGTGATTCCCAGCTTGTTTTTAAAGGCGTCGATGGTGTTGAGGTACATGCCGAAGACGCCGATCGAACCCGTAAGGGTCAGTTTGTCGGCCACGATGACGTCGGCGGGACACGAAATGTAATAACCTCCGCTGGCGGCATAGGAGCCCATCGAAACGACCACCGGTTTCTCGGCTTTCAGCAGTTCCATTTCGCGCCAGATGACGTCCGAAGCCAGTGCGCTGCCGCCGGGGGAGTTCACGCGCAGCACCACGGCCTTGACCTTCTCGTCGTCACGCACGCCGGCCAGCGTCGCAGCCAGCGTATTGCCGTAAATCTCCTTTCCGAAGCCTTCTCCGTCGACGATCGCGCCGTCGGCATAGACGACGGCCACCTGATCGGCCGAGATGTTTTTGAGGTCGGCGCCTACCTGCGAAGCGTATTCGCCCAGCGTGATGAAATTATACTCTCCGTCGGAATCGGACGCTACGCCCAGTTCGGCGAATATGTCCTTCATCTGGTCCTCGTAGATCAGGCTGTCCACGAAGCCGTGTTCGAGGGCATCCTCAGGCAGCGAAACCTCCAGTTTGTCGGTGATGCGGTTCAGCTCCTTCAGGTCGATGCCGCGGGCCTCGGCGACCGAGCCGGCGATGGTGTTCCACATCGAATTCACGAGCGCCTGCATCTGCTCGCGGTTGGCGTCCGACATTTTGGGAAGGATATACGGCTCGACGGCGCTCTTGTATTTGCAGGCCGTAGGGCGGAACACTTCGGCCTTGATGTCGAGTTTGTCGAGCAGGCCCTTGTAGAACATCAGGTTGAACGCGAGACCCGACCAGTCCATGGCGCCTTCGGGCTGCATGTAGATCTTGTCGGCCGCCGAAGCGAGGTAATATTTCCCCTGCGAATAGGTCTCGTCGTAAGCGACGACGAATTTGCCGCTCTGCTTGAAATCGACGACCGCTTCACGAAGCTCTTCCAACAGGGCCGCGCCCATCACGCCGCCGTTGCCGTTCATCCGCAGGTAAATGCCCTTGATGCGGCTGTCGTCCTTGGCGGCTTCGAGCGCGCGCAGAGCCTTCATCAGCGGAAGCTGGCGCGTGGAGCGCAGCGTGGCAAAGTCGATCCCGGCGAAGGGATCGCTCGACGGAGCGTCGGTCAGCACATCCGAAAAGTCGATCTTGAGGATCGACTCCGCATGCACGGCCACCGTCTTCTCCATCGAGCCGGCTATGCCCAGCAGAATGAATATCCAGAGAAAAAACACCAGAAACGACCCCACGACGAAGGCGAGGATCGCAGCCAGAAAAGTCTTGATAAAATTCATAACGTATCGTTTATTGTTTGTCCTGTTTCGTTCCGAGTCCGGATTTCCTTTGCAAATATAAGGAAATTTTACGAAAAACAAATAAAATTTATCGTTTTTCGATAAAATAATAGGCCCTGCTATATTTATTCTGCAAAATATACGTTATCTTTGCGATTGTAGTCACAACACGAATCATGGAAGAAAAAATCAGACATCTGCTGACGTCCGTCGTCCATCCCGAAACGGGACAGGACATCGTCGGCAGCGGCTTTATCGAGCATATCGCCTCCGGAGCCGGCAAGATCACCGTCGTACTCCGTTTCGCCAAGGCCCGCGACCCGTTCGCGGTGAAAATCAAAAACCAAGCCGAGGAGATTCTCCGGCGTGAATTCCCGCAGCAAAACGTCATGGTCGTCATCAAGGAGGGCGGCGCCGCGCCGCGGCCCGAACCCAAGCTCAAGACGACCACCGGCGGCATCGCCAAAGTGATCGCCGTGGCATCGGGCAAAGGCGGGGTAGGAAAGTCCACCGTGACGGCCAACCTCGCCGTCGCACTGCGCAACATGGGTTACCGCGTCGGAATTCTCGACGCCGATATTTACGGTCCCTCGCAGCCCAAGATGTTCGGCGTGGAGGGGTACCTGCCCGATGCGGTGCAGGAGGAGGGAACGGACCGCATCGTTCCGGCCGAGTCGATGAACATACGGCTGATGTCGATCGGATTCTTCATCAAACCGACCGACGCCCTTTTGTGGCGCGGCGCCATGGCGGTCAGCGCCCTCAAGCAGATGATCCACCAGACCAAATGGGGAACGCTCGATTTCCTGCTCGCGGACCTGCCCCCCGGAACGGGCGACGTACACCTCTCTATTATAGGCGAACTGAAAATCGACGCCGCGGTGATCGTCTCGACGCCCCAGCAGGTGGCGGTCGCCGACGTGGTGCGCGGTGTGGAGATGTTCCGCAACGAAAACGTAAACATCCCGGTAGCGGGCGTGATAGAAAACATGGCGTGGTTCACGCCCGAAGAACTGCCCGAAAACCGGTACTATATCTTCGGGAAAGGCGGCGCGCGCCGTTACGCCGAAGAGAACGGCGTGGATTTTTTGGGCGAAATACCCATCGTACAGTCCATCATGGAGGGTTCCGACGAGGGACGCCCTGCGGCGGGCATCGATCCGAGGGTCGAAAAATGGTACCGCGAAATCGCCGAAAAGACTGTCGAAAAGGTGATGAAATCGTGTTAGAAACCCTGTTGATAACCGACGATAAATAATGAAAACTTCCGGCCCCGAAGAGTTGCAAATACCGAAACAGGGAGGGTATATACAAGTTTTCGCCGAAACCAAAAAAAGTTTTGCCGAATTATAGTCAGCGGCCGACTCCCAAAAGAGCAACAGAATGTTCACAAAAAAGGGATGTCGAAATGTTGAAAACAGTTGTGAACAATTGTCGATTATTATTTTTATAGATTGACTATCAAATAATTGGAATAAAAACAGAAGAAAAAGAAGAGGAGAAAATGTTGAGAGAAAAATCGCGGGGAAACTTGTGAACAGTATCAACAGCTATTATTTCTATTCTTATATCTTTATTTAAAATTAATAAATAGTAAAAATAAAAAATGAAGGTCAATAACTCCGCGGAGATCCGCCGCCGGATCGACGAACTCAAGCGCCGCAAGCGCGCCGTCATACTGGCCCATTACTACACCACGCCCGAAGTGCAGGAGGCGGCCGACTTTCTGGGCGACTCGCTGGCCCTCTCGGTCAAGGCGCAGTCGGTAGACGCCGACATCATCCTGTTCGCCGGCGTGCACTTCATGGCCGAGACCGCCAAGGTGCTCTGCCCCGACAAGAAGGTGCTGATTCCCTGCCCCGAAGCGGGATGTTCGCTGGCCGAGTCGTGCGATGAGAAGGATTTTGCGGCCTTCAAGGCGAAATATCCCGGCCATACGGTCGTTTCGTACGTCAATACCACGGTCGGCGTCAAGGCCCTGACCGATATCTGCTGCACCTCGTCCAATGCGCTGAAGGTCGTGCAGTCGATTCCGGCCGACCGACCGATCATCTTCGCCCCCGACCGCAATCTGGGAGGTTATATCAAAAAGCTGACGGGACGCGAGAATATCGTGTTGTGGGACGGCGCATGTCATGTGCACGAGGAATTTTCGCTGGAGAAGCTGCTGCAGCTCAAAAAGGAGCATCCGGCCGCCAAGGTCGTCGTGCATCCCGAATGCCGGGCCTATATCGTCGAAGTGGCCGACTTCGTAGGCTCCACGGCGGCGATCCTCGACTACTGCGGCCGCAGCGGCACCGACGAGTTCATCGTGGTGACCGAATCGGGCATCCTCGCCGAGATGAAGAAGCGTTACCCCGGCAAGACGTTTATTCCGGCACCCCCCGACGACGAGACCTGCGGATGCAACAACTGCAAGTACATGAAGATGGTGACGCTCGAAAACATCTGCGCGTGTCTCGAAAACGAATCGCCCGAAATCGTGCTCGACGAAGAGGTGCGGCGCAGGGCCGAGCGTTCGATCCTGAACATGATAAATATCAAATAACAATCCTGTATGAAGAAACTCTTTTTACTGATCGCCGCGGCGTGCGCCTCTTTGACCGCTGCGGCCGACGAGGGAATGTGGCTGCTGCCCTACCTTCAGAAAATGAATATCAAGGAGATGAAGGCCCGCGGGTGCAAACTTTCGGCCGAGGAGATTTACAGCGTCAACAAATCCTCACTCAAGGACGCCATCGTGATCTTCGGTCCCGGATGTACGGGCGAGATCGTTTCGGCCGACGGCCTGCTGTTTACCAACCACCACTGCGGCTACGGTTCGATTCAGGCGCTGTCGTCCGTTGAACACGACTACCTGAAAAACGGTTTCTGGGCCATGTCGCGCGAAGAGGAGATCCCCGCTCCGGGACTCAAGGTGCGTTTTATCCGCAAGATTTCGGACGTCACTTCCGACATTCTGGGATATGTGCCCGACGTGGCTTCGGGCGAAGAGCGGGCGCGCATCGTGGCCGAACATGCTGCGGCCGTGCGTAGCCGCATTGCGCAGGACAATCCCGGCATGGAGGTGCTGGTGAAGGATTTCTTCGGCGGAAACCAGTTTTTCGCCTTCGTGATCGAGGTTTTCAGCGACGTGCGTCTGGTGGGAACTCCTCCCACTTCGATCGGCAAGTTCGGCGGAGACACCGACAACTGGATGTGGCCGCGTCATACGGGCGATTTCTCGGTCTTTCGCGTCTATGCCGGACCCGACAACAAGCCGGCCGATTACGCGCCCGAAAACCGCCCTTACAAGGCCGACAAGTTTCTGAAGGTTTCGGTGGACGGATACAAGGAGGGAGACTTCGCGATGATCATGGGTTTCCCCGGTTCGACGTCGCGTTACATGACTTCGTTCGAGATCGACCGCATGCTGGATATCGAGAATCCGCAGCGCATCTTCATCCGCGGCGAACGTCAGGCCATTCTCAAGGAGGATATGGCCGCAAGTGACAAGGTGCGGATTCAGTACGCTTCGAAATATGCCCAGTCGTCGAACTACTGGAAGAATTCGATCGGCATGTCGCGCGGTATCCGTAAACTGAACGTCAAGGCGCAGAAAGAGGCGCAGGAGGCGGCTTTCCGGAAATGGGCCGAAGCCAATACGCTGCCGACCGAAGGCTATATGGATGCGCTGGACCGCATCCGCGAAGCGGTGGAAGGCAACGTTTCCGCTTTTGCGGCCGAGCAGGTGCTCAGGGAGGCGCTTTACCGGGCCGTGGAGATCCTGACGCCGGCGCGTTCGTTCCTCGCCGTGGAGAAGATCACCGATCCGGCGCGTTCGAAGGAGGCCATGAGGGCCTTCTACAAGGATTACAACCCGGCGACGGACCGACGTGTAGCCAAGCGCATGATGCAGATCGTCAAGGAGAAATGCGGAGACCTTCCGACGGTGTTCGCCGAAGTGATCGACAAGCGGTTCGGCGGCGATACGGATGCTTATGTCGATTATCTGTACGATAACTCGGTCTTCGCCACCGAGGAAGGTACGCTGGCCTTCGTGGATGATTTTTCGGTGGGAAAACGCGATGCCGATCCGGCGGTCGTATTCGTGCGTTCGCTCGATGCGAAACTGCTCGAACTGGCGGATGCCCAGCGGGAGAATAACCGCAGGTTCAAGGACGGTCACCGTCTCTACATCGCCGGTCTGATGCGTATGCAGCCCGACAAGGCGTGGGCTTCGGATGCGAACTTTACGATCCGCCTGACTTACGGCCGCGTTCTGCCCTACGATCCGGCGGACGGTATTCGCTACAACTATTATACGACGCTCAAGGGCGTGATGGAGAAGGAAGATCCCAAGAATCCTACGGAGTTTACGGTTCCAGACAAGCTCAAGGAGCTGTACGCCGCGAAGGATTTCGGGCGGTATGCTAATGCCGAGGGCGAACTTCCGGTGGCCTTCTTGGCCGACTGCGATATTACGGGCGGCAATTCGGGTTCGCCGGTGATGAACGCCAAGGGCGAGCTGATCGGTCTGGCGTTCGACGGCAACTGGGAAGCGATGTCGGGCGACGTGGCTTTCGAGCCGCAGCTGCAGCGCACGATCGCCGTGGATGTCCGCTACGTGCTCTTCGTCATCGACAAGTTCGCCGGCGCGAAATGGCTGATCGACGAGTTGGAGATCGACTGACCGAAGCGGAATCGATCGTTGAACCGGGGCCTGATTTCAGGTTCCGGTTTTTGTTTATTACCATCTGTAAACAAATAATGGCGCTTTGCTTTTTTTTAGCCTAAAAATTACTAATTTTGACAGAAATTAGTAATACTGTATCTGTTTTTATGGCAAAAGAATTCAAGCGTTATCTCGTTACCTCGGCTCTTCCCTATGCCAACGGTCCGGTGCATATCGGCCATCTGGCGGGAGTTTACATACCTTCGGACATTTATACCCGTTACCTGCGGCTCAGGGGCCGCGACGTGATTTCGGTCTGCGGAAGCGACGAACACGGCGTGCCCATCACCATCAAGGCCCGCAAGGAGGGGGTGACGCCGCAGCAGATCGTGGACCGTTACCACAATATGATCAAAAAGTCGTTCGAGGGGCTGGGAATGTCGTTCGATATCTATTCGCGGACTTCGTCGGCGACGCATGCCAAGACCGCTTCGGAATTTTTCCGCAAATTGTACGACGAGGGGAAATTCATCGAGCAGACTTCGATGCAGTATTACGACGAGGAGACGCAGACGTTCCTCGCAGACCGTTATATCGTCGGCACCTGTCCCAAATGCGGCAACGACCGCGCTTACGGCGACCAGTGCGAGAAGTGCGGCTCTACCCTCTCGCCCGACGAGTTGATCGATCCGCACAGCGCCGTGTCGGGTTCCGTGCCCGTGAAGCGTGAGACGAAACACTGGTATCTGCCGCTGGATCAGTACGAAGGATTCCTGCGCGAGTGGATTCTCGAAGGGCACAAAGAGTGGAAAAGCAATGTTTACGGACAGTGCAAGAGCTGGCTGGACGGAGGTTTGCAGCCCCGTGCCGTAAGCCGCGACCTCGATTGGGGCATTCCCGTACCGGTGGAGGGCGCCGAAGGGAAGGTGCTTTATGTCTGGTTCGACGCTCCGATCGGTTATATATCTGCTACAAAGGACCTTACACCCGATTGGGAGACCTATTGGAAGTCGGAGGACACCAAGATGGTTCATTTTATCGGCAAAGACAATATCGTTTTCCACTGCATCGTCTTCCCGTCGATGCTCAAGGCGCACGGCGGCTATATCCTGCCCGAAAACGTGCCGGCGAATGAGTTCCTGAATCTCGAAGGCGACAAGATTTCGACCTCGCGCAACTGGGCCGTGTGGCTGCACGAAT
>OIXH01004383.1_pt1 | contig 11563 bp, 10 predicted proteins | sample 1587741 | NCBI WGS metagenome assembly OIXH01 (sample SAMEA3888916, study PRJEB22519) | human gut metagenome | biome: human gut; feature: human-associated habitat; material: faeces | place: Denmark | collected 2011 | reverse complement strand
TTGCAAGAAACGAGTATTTTAATCACCTCAAAAAATCAGATAACAAGAACGTTTCCCTTGACGAAAACACGTCCGGCAAGAGCGATAACGCGGAGGAAAGAGCAATTTCAAATCTTTCGGCTATGGAAATATTAAAGCTTGTCCATGCGCTTGAAGAGCCGTTCCGCGAGATATTCACGCTTCGATTTTACGGGGAACTGAAATTCTCCGAGATCGGGGAAGTGTTCGGTAAAAGCGAGAACTGGGCGCGGGTAAATTTCTTCCGCGCACGGGAAAAACTCGCTCAAATGCTCGAAAAGGAGGACTTAATATGAAATGTGAAGTCGTAAGAGATCTTATTCCGCTGTATGACGAAAAATTGTGCAGCACCGAGAGCGCCGCGCTCGTCGAGGAACATATCAAGACCTGTGACACTTGTAAAAGTCTGCTGGAAAAGCTCCCCAAGAAGGAGCTCCCCAAAGTCGATACGGATGCGTTGAAGCCGTTTGTAAAGGTCAAGCGCAAGCTCCGCACGAGGATCATCATTATGATCGTGCTCGGGGTCGTGCTGTTGGCAGTCTTGATACCCGTGGGATATCTGACGGTAAACCAAATATTCCACATCAACGGCGGCACCGACTTCGAGGATCTGATCTATAAGCACGGGATGAGGCAATTTGCCGAGATGATAGTAGAAGGGCGCATGGAGGAATACACGCAGCGTTATGATAATTTGAATCTCTGTGACGCTCCCGACGGCACGGCGGTCACTTACAGGAGCTTTTACCTTGAAAAACTGAAAGCCGCCTACGAAAAAGTGAAGAAGTATGCCCCGCGCGTCGGCGAGATACACTCTAGATATCATAAATTTAAAGACGGCGATTTTATCAGAGATGTGTACTTTACGCTTGAATTTACGCTTTCCGACGGCTCCGCTCATCAGATAATGATATTTCCCGGGAATTATGACAAAAGCGGCTATGGCATACCCGAGTGGAACGATCCGCGCTTTATGATACTGCTGCCGCAGCTTACCGACGAAACCTCTTATCACGAAGTTTATTCCTCCATTTCCGAGGACGACATCCCGACCGACCGCCGCGAGATATACGCGTATCTGAACCTGCTGTATCTCGGTGACGGCGGCGATGATGAGATCGGAGTTATCAGCGGTTTTTTGCAAAAAGCGACCGCCGACGCATTTCCGAGAGATAATGTTGAGGACGCCGAACGTCTTTTTGAGGATATGGGATATCTTTTGGCAGTACGTTTCGCGCCTTCCGATTATAACAAGGTCTATAACGGTTTTACCGATTTTTTTAGTACGAACTATACACTCGAAACGGCGGTCGGCAAAAAAAAATTCGATGAAGAACGGAAAATGTTCTATTATCCGATCGTGATGATAGGCTCTGACGGGGAGCGCTCGGCGGGCGTTTCGGTAAAGCTTTATTACGACGAATACGGATTTCACTCGCCGCGCGCGGAGGATATAAAGGGCATTACGAGCGGCTCCGACCTTGAAACAAAGCTCGCAAAAATATTCGGCTGACAAATTTACCGATCAAGGGAACATCACTTGGAAAAAGAATTTTACCGTTTTCGCCGGATAGCATGGTAATAGCGGTTACACTATAACTGAGAAGCGAGGGAGTTATTTACTCTCTCGTTTTTGTGTTCAGTTTGCCATTGTGATTTTGAAAGCATTAGCGGAGGGAGGATATTTCAAAGGGAAATGCTTCTGTTTTTCAAGGCATATTTTTTTCAAGAAGATCTTGTCTCTCGGTGATATGATCGTTAATTAAATAACATAACAGCACGTTATTTTTCGCCTGTTAAACGCGTTTTTCAACATATATTTAGCGGTTGTATCTATGGATTTTTCGGACTTGGGATTTTATTCCAAACGTTTTGTGTAACGTGTTTACAAATGCTTTGCAATAAGCAAAACGGACTTTTTTCGGAAGCTTTTCAACAAGCTTGTTCGTCAATGTGCACATTTTTTCTTCCCTTTGTTGTTTAATTTATACGATATTACTAATTTTGACAAACAATTATCTTATATGGTATATTTAAAGTAAATTAAGCGGAATTTACTCCGCTTGAGGCAACTATTTGTTTTTCTAAAAGGAGGAGATCAATTGATGAAAACAAAAAGCAGATCGAGATTTGTTGCCGTTTTCCTGGCGCTGGCGATGTTGTTGTCGTTTGTGCCGGTGGAAATGTTTGTCAGTATGCGGGCAAACGCTGACACAACAGCGGCAGCGGCGGAAGATCCGAAATATGTGCTTGAATCAAAAAATTTAACGGCTTTCGCCAGCGGTAAGGGCGACGGTGATTCGGAAAAAGCCGGCACAAGTGATTATTTTACTTTGTACTACAGCGCCAAATCAAAGGTTGACAGCAGTAGTAAGAATTTTGATGATGGATATTCCAGCGGTCAAAGAGTAAACTTTGGCGGAAAAGCGGACGCAACAACTCCAAAGAACGTTATTTCGTTCAAAACAGACAATGCTGCTACTGTTAAGGTTTGGTGGGTAGAGGGTACTTCAAGCAGCAAACCAAGCGAATATCGTGAAATGACTATTCTTGGCAGCAACGGTTCTGAGGCTGCGAGCACGAATGAACACGCTGAAAAAGGATCGTTATGCATTTCAACTCTTAATTTGTCAGACGCAGGTACATATTACTTGGGCGGCAAGCAAAATAACAACTATATCTTCAAGGTTGAAGTCACTGAGGGCGCCAGCAGTGCGCCCGTTGAGCGCGGCGACTGGGCTGATGTTGACGCACCCGTAATCGACTCTGTTGCACAGACTTCCAGCAAAGCAGAGATCAAGGTCAACGTAACAGCTGATGTAAGCGCAGCGGGCGGCGATGAGGTCGTTGTCAAGATGTATAAAGACGGCGAAGAAGCGGCTTCCAAGCGCTCTATTGCCGAAAAGACATCGCATGAACTTGTATTCAACCCCACCGCTTCGGGTACATACACATTTAAGGCAACACTTTCCCGCGACGGCGAGACCGACAAAAAATCCGCAGCGGACGGCACGTGCAGCTTTGTATTGCCTCTTGCAAAGCCCGTGATCGCTTCCGCGACCAACAAGGGAAACGGCTCGATTGAAGTAAAGTGGGGCGCTGTTGCCGAAGCGACAGGCTATGAGATCTATATTAACGGAACAAAGGTCGGCACTTCCGCTGCGACAAGCTACACCGCAGCCGGGCTTACTGTCGGTACAGCGTATAAATTCACGGTTGCGGCGGTGCGTAACGCGGAAATCGGCTCGAAGTCCGATGAAGTCTCCGCAACAGCCAAGAGTGAAGAAGAACGCGAGTGGAGCACTACCTATTTCGGCGCTTCAACCGGTAAGGATAAGAACAAGGTAGAAGGCGACCTTAACAATGACGGCAAGATCAATGTCATAGCGACGGGCAATGGCGGAAAGGTTGTTCCCGGCGGCAATGGCAGCGGTGTAACTTATTATTACACCACCATTCCCGATTCTCTCAACTTTACTCTCAAGGGTACATTTACTCTTAAGGAGCCATGGACACTCAGTAATGGTCAGGAGGGCTTCGGTCTGCTCGCGCTTGACAGACTGCCCGCTGAAAATCTCAACAATACGGCGCCCTTCTGGACTAACCAGTATCTTATGGGCATGACTAAAAACGAATATCGCTGGGACAGCGAAAAGGGTCAATTCTCTTATGACGATAACGTAGGCGACAAATACTCTATGAAAAACGGCGTTTGCGTCAGCGCGGTCATAGATGGACTTACCCCCGAAAACCTTTCTCAGACAAGCGATACGAATTTTGTAAAAACAATCGCCCCCTCGCATACATTTTCTCTTGAAAAATACGCGGTCGATATGGGACAGCCCGCGGGCACCTACAATGTTATAGGCAACTCGACCGCGGAATTGAGCGGTACTATCAAATCGCTCACAACATTTGTTTTCGAGCTGCAAAGAAACAACACCGGTTACTTCATGACCTATTATGATGAAAACGGCAAAATCGTAGGACAGCAGAAATTCTACGACACGCAGGCATTGAGTAAATTGGACAGCGCAAAGGTCTTTGTCGGCTTCTTCGCGGCAAGAAACGTGAAAGTAGAAGTAAGCAATGTTTCTCTTACGACCATAGCTCCCAAGGATGACGCTCCGGCAGAAGAAAGACCCGTAGAGCTTATCGAACCGAGCCTTGGCGTCCTTTCTGCGACAGTCGCGAACGGTTCCGATTACACCCTTATGCTCAACTCCAATGTAGCGGGCACTGCCGAGATATCCGTTAACGGTAAAGCGGCGGGTTCCGGAGACGTGGCAGCAAAAACATTGTTCAGCAAGGCTCTCGCGCTTGATGAGGGTGTCAATAAGATCAGCGTTGTGTTTAAACCCGATCCCAACCAAGTGCTTCCCGAGTATACAAAACTCGCGAACACCGACCCCATAACCGCAGAGATCAATGTAACTTACAATGCACGTTTTGCCAATCAGAAAAACCTGTATGTTTCTCCCAAAGGCAACAAATACGGCAATGGCGGCAAGGATTATCCGCTTGATATTCACACTGCGGTAAGCGTTGTTCGCCCCGGACAAACAATTGTCATCATGGAGGGCACATACAGCCTTACATCTCCCGTTCGCATAGAGCGCGGAATGGACGGCACGGCTGAAGCTAAGATCAGAATGGTAGCCGATCCCGAAGCAACCTCAAGACCTGTTTTCGATTTCAACAAGGTATGCGAGGGCTTCAGACTTGGCGGAAACTATTGGTACGTAAAGGGCTTTGATGTTACTAACACCGGAAACGGACTTGCGGGTTTCCGTGTATGCGGCAACTACAATACTCTTGACCTCATAGAAGCTTACAATAACGGCAACACGGGTATTCAGATAAGCGCGTTCAGAGACAGCTCCGACCCGCGTGAGCTCTGGCCGCACGACAATCTCATCCTCAACTGCACATCCTACAACAACGCCGATTCCGGACGTGAGGACGCAGACGGATTTGCGGCAAAGCTCACCATAGGCGAAGGCAATGTTTTTGACGGCTGCGCGGCATACAACAACGCAGACGATGGTTGGGATCTCTATGCGAAGGTTTCCAGCGGTCCGATAGGTTCCGTAACGATACGCAACTGCATAGCTTACAACAACGGTATTATGCTTGATGGTTCCAACGCAGGCAACGGCAACGGCTTTAAGCTCGGCGGCGAAAATATCTCCGGCAAACACAAGCTTATTAATTCTTTCGCGTTTGGAAATAAGGCGCATGGTATAACATCAAATTCCTGCCCCGATGTTCAAGTAATAAACTGCACGTCCTACAACAACGGAAATACAGCGCACAGCGGCGACAAGGATAAGATTTGTAATCTGACTCTGTATACAAACAATAAGGATAACACGACAAGCTTCGTAGTCAACGGCTTTATCTCGTGCGCAGGAAAGAGCCCCGATGAGATAAAGAAGAACACAAATGATACAACCGTTGAAAGCAATATCAAGAACGTAACCGCAGACGCGTTTATTTCCACGACATTTGGCGGACTTGAGCGTAATGCGAACGGCACACTTAAGCTTGGCGATTTCCTTAAACTCAAAGACGAAGCTGATAGGGCGATCGGCGCGGACTTTGAAAAAACCGGAAGCTCACAGCCCTCTGCGGATATCGGCGAAATAGTTCCCGATGAAAACCTGCCCGATCCGCTTCCCGTCGAATTTGAAGACAGCGATATAAAGGTAACAGCTCCGATCGACGCTTTCGATGATGTTGAGAACGTCAAGTTTAATGCAAATCCTGTTCTCGATGAAACAAACGAGGAGCAATTCACCTTCGACCTTTTCTTTACTGACAAGGACGGCAACAGAATTCAGCCCAAAACGGCTGTAACTGTTAAGATTCCCGTTCCGGCAGCTCTTAAGGACAAAACGATCTTCGTTTACCATGTGGAAAACGATGGTAAGTACACCGAGATCGACTGCAAGATAGAAGATGGTATGGTCGTATTTACGGCAACAAGCTTCAGTAAATACATCATAACAAGCAAGAAGCTCGCAGAGTCCGACAATACCTCCGACGACAACCCGCCGACCGGCGTTACAATTCCGATTACCGGCTTTGTTGTATCCTTCGCCATCGCGGCGGTGTCGTGCGTATTCAAACGCAAGAACAAGTGATCCGCAATGTGAAGATGACAAAAAGGTTCTCTATATCCGGATAATTTAAACAGCAAACCGATCTCGTTTTTCAAACGGGATCGGTTTTATTTTTCTCATAAAAAGCAGACGTTTTTATGGCAATACCGCACAAAAGACTCGAAAAAAACGCTAACACCGTGTCATTTTTGCGGTATTTCGCGAAGCGAAATCGCGGACGACTGTCCGCGAGCAAAAATGATGCAAGCAAAGAGCTTTCGTGTGCGCCGCAAAGCGGTGTGCGCGAAAGCCTTTGCGTTGAACAAACGCCTGAAGGGATTCGAACCCCCGACCCTTTGGTTCGTAGCCAAATACTCTATCCAGCTGAGCTACAGGCGCGTACTGTTGCAGACAACTCTAACAACAGTAATAATTATAACACTTTTTTATAGATTTGTCAAGAGCTTTTTTGAAAAAAAACGGTAAAAATCATTCTCACATCAAGCAGATATGGGAATTATTCCTGCTTTTGATAAATACTGTGCAGCTTTTCGGGAAGTTCGTCCCATTTTACCTCCTCCCATGTGACAACGCCGCCAAGATTGGTATACTTCAACTTCAAAAACGCACCGCCGCGCAGTTCGCGAGTGGTTTTAAACGAGATGTTCTTTAACGAGCCTTTGTCGTTATACGAATCAAGCTTGTATTCATACAGGTTTTTATCACCGTCGATTGTAATTGTGTATTTTGTGTTGTCGATTTGCGTAAAAAAATATTTGTATGTATCTCTAAACAAGAATATGATTGCGATAACCAAAGCAACCAACAAAACCGATCCCGATACGATCGAAATAATTTTCCCCTTTTTCATTATTCCTCCTTATTGATTGCGGTTTGATTTCGCGTCCATAAAAAACGCCGCCGCTATCCCCGTTATCGTAAGCATCACAAGTAATACCATAACGTTCTCCATAATATCACGGCTGTCGCAGAACACTTTGCACGCTTGCGGGCAGCTCTTCCCATTTTACCTCGCACCAGTCAAGAACTCCGCGCGTGGCGGTGTATTCCAGCTTTAGGTACGCCTTGTCCTTAAGCACCCTGTCTGTCCCGAACGTTATCTCCTTTTCTTTTCCATCGGACGCGTAGCTTGGGAGCGTGTAAAGATACTTCATACCTCCCGTAAAGTCCACAACGCCGCCCGCGGAATGGTTTTCCTTATATTTGGAGTTGTCGATTTGAACATAATAATCCGTTCGCGGAGGGTTGACAAAGACGAAAAACGCTCCGACCAGCAGAACAAGCACAACGCCTATACCGATGAATATTTTCTTCATAATTTTCCCCTTTTACCGAGCCAACACCTCTTGCGCCTCGTCCTCGGAGAGCTTGTCGTTTGCGATCATGCTGTCCAGCACCTGAGAGACCCTTTGCTCCGCAAGCTCGGGCGAACGGTCGGGCGTATAGACGCTCGGCGCGTTCGGCAGCCCCGCGAGCATCGCACATTCGTAATCCGAAAGCTCGGACGGCACTTTGTCAAAATATCCCCGAGCCGCCTCCCCGATGCCGTAGTAGCCGCTGCCAAAGTAGATAGTGTTGACGTAAAGCTCAAATATCTCGTTTTTGGAAAGCTCCCGCTCCAGATCGAATGCCGCCCAAACCTCGGCGAACTTTCGCTCCAAGAGCTTCTCCTCCGAAAACCACACGTTCTTCACTAGCTGTTGAGTGATAGTCGAGCCGCCTTGATCAAGCGATTTCGATTTGATGTCGTAAAGCGCGGCGCGGATAATCGACTTCACGCTTATCCCGTTGTGCTTAAAGAACCGCCTGTCCTCGACCGAGATAACCGCGTCTATGTAGAATTGCGGAAGCTCGTCGTATTTTACGAACTCCGCGTCCCCGCGGATATTTTCTGCGGCTTGCGTCACGGAAAGCTCCTTTTTGGAGCTGCCCCACAAAACCGCGCCCTTTATCGCGAAAAATCCCGTAACAAGTATCACAAGCCCTATGAGTATCAGCACGACCCGCAATACTATTTTAAGGACCTTTTTCATATCCGCCCCCCCCTTTACAATTGACATTTTTGAAACTTACTGCGCTTCCGTAAACCCTCGTTCTTTCCTGCGAACAAGCGTTTCAATTCCGATCTTCGCGAACATCGCCGCGCCCCACACCGCTATGCCGATAAGCATAAACGGTATGCAGAGTATTCTGAGAATTGTTGCCAATATTTGCTTGGATTTTGAGTTCACTTTAATCACCTTTCCTTTTGACAACGCCGCAATCGTTAAACCGTATATTCCCGATAACAAACTTCTTCTGTGTTATCCGCTCGGCGAGCAGACGGCTTTCGATAAACTCGTCGGTCACTATAACGAAATATTGTTTATCGGGGAAATTTACCAAATAAAACGCCTTGTCGATGTTTTTCATATCGTTTAGAAATTCGGGAATTCCGAACGGCACCGCGTCACCCAAAAAACCCAGAACGTTGCCGATAACGCGCTCCGTTTTTGTGAGTATCTGCTTTGCCATAAGCCTGTGAATTTCGCCGCCCTTAAACTTTTCGAGAACTATGCAGTCTTTTTGGGCGGTTCGTTTTGTAATTCCGCCGCTTACGGTTATCTCCTCACGCGTTACGCTTAAATCAAGCTGCTCGCCGTTATCGAGAAGATAGTCAATGCTGACATTCAGCACCTTTGACAGAGTTTTCCAATTCTCCACGTCGGGAAGTCCTTTGTCGTTCTCCCATTTCGTTACCGCCTGCCGCGATACCGCCAGCTTTTCCGCTAATTGCTCCTGAGTAAGCCCCGCCTTTTTGCGCGCGTCTTTTAATTTCTGCCCGAATGTTAAGTTTGTTTCCATAGCGAAAACCTCCGAGATGTTAGTCGGCTTTTGCCGCTGAAATTATCGTAACACATCCGGGCAGAATATTCAAGAAATATGCCGTAACATTTAAGCAACGTTCCGTAGCGTCGGCTTATCAAGAGGGCTGACGGTTACTCCTCTCCTTTTTCTCGTTCGCCCCGACTATTCCCATATAGCTCTTTGAGGTTATCTTGTAGAACAACACATACAGCAGTCCGAAAACCGCGAAACCGATAAGCGTTACCAAGCCGAACAGCTTGACGTTGTAGAAGTTGAAAACGTTCAACATTCTGGCAATCATAGGGAACGCGAACAGCATATGAACACCCGCCGCGGCAAGCGGCAAAAAGAACACCTTAAGCACCTGCGAGTTTATCGCGGAGCGTATCTCGCGGCGCGTCATTCCCACCTTGCGGAGTATCTCAAACCGTGCCGCGTCCTCATAACCCTCGCTTATCTGCTTGTAGTACATGATAAGAGCCGCCGACAGCGCGAACACTCCGCCCAGCATTATCCCGAGGAACAGCAGACCGCCGTAAAGCCCGTAGTATTCCTCGATAAGAGTAGCCACGGTATCCACACTAAAGGCGAACTCGGTGTCCATTCCAAATCGTCCGTCGCACTCTGTGTGCAACTCGTTTCTCAACATATCGACAAGCTCCCAAAGGTCGCCTTCATATTCGCCTTTCTCGTTAGAAACGTCAAAGCCGTAGATAGCATTTAGAAACGGAACCCAATACTCATTTACTCCAAGTGCCTTGTTTGCGTCTTCTGCAAGATTCCGGTATTCCAAAAGCAGCTTATCCAGAACGCCCTTGTCGCGGACGTAAATTTGCGCGTATTCCTGATTATCATAGAATATTCTCGGCGCAAGGCTATCGGGCGTTGTTTCTATCGGAATAACGTTCAGCGTGTATTGCCCGAACTTCACCGTTTTCTCCGAAGTGATTATCTTCAGCGACGGCTCGAACACGGCAATGTCGTATTCGCCAAGCTCCAAACCCAAAGCCTTGATGTTTTCGTCAGCCTCGCTTATCGGCGCAAATTCGCCGTCCACGCCGAGACTGAGCGAATCAAACCCAAGCTCCGCAATGCGCTCCTCAAGCCCCATCGCAAGCTCCAACATTCCCGGTCGAAGCTGTAAATAATGTTGCATGTTGGCGTTGTGAAACGGCTTTCCCGCCTCGTCAACGACCCTGTTCGTTTGCTCGATAAGCCAGTCGGTATCCACGCTCCCGTTCGGCGATTGAACCCATATCGTGATGTCGTTGTCGTATTCCGTTCCAACCATATCGGGAATACCCGCGTAAAGCGAGACAGTGCTTGAAAGCGTCACCAAGACCATTGTCGAGAGAATACAGATAGACGCAAGCCCCGCGCCGTTTTTCCTCATACGGAAAACCATTTGCGACAGCGAAACGAAGTTTTTCGTCTTATAGTAGCTGTTCTTGTTCTTTTGCAGAGTGCGGCATATCACCACGCTCCCCGCGATAAACAGCAGATAAGTCGCGATTATGACGAGTATCACCGCGATAAAGAACAGCCCTATCGCCATACCCGGATCTTTTATTTTGAGCGCCATATAGTACGCTAAACCGAGCGCCCCGAACCCTATCACCGCCGCGGGAATGTTCGTGCGCGGCGGCTTTTCACCCGTGTTTTCGCTGTGGAGAAGCTCGATAGGTCGCGAGAAAAACAGCTGCCGCAGCGAGTTCAGCAGAATGACCGCGAATATAACAGCGAACAGTACCAAAGACGAAATCACCGCTATCGGATCGACATAAAACGAGTAGTTTAAAGTGCCGCGCAGCATTCTTGCCGCCAGCATTTCCGCGAGCTTGGAAAACAGTATGCCAACGCCCAGCCCCAGAACCTCGGCTATAAGATACACGAAAAACGTTTCGCGTACAAGCACCTTCGCTATCTGCCCCTTGCCAAGCCCGAGAATGTTGTATAATCCGAACTCTTTTTTTCTTCGTTTAATGAGAAAGGAGTTGGTGTAAAACAGGAATATCGCGGAGAATACCCCCATAACCACCATACCGAACTGAAGTATCATAGCCATTCCGTTGCCGCCCGTCATCTGTTTGAGCATACGGTTCGCGGAAAGGAACGTTATGATGTAGAACACCGAGATCATCAGCGCGGCGGTGAGAATATACGGAATATACGATTTCCCGTTTTTCCTGATGCCCGTTCCCGCGAGTCTTGAATACAGTCCGTTCATTCCGCGACACCTCCCGAGGAAGCCATAACGGTAAGCGCGTCGGAAATCTTGCGGTACATCTGATCGAACGTGGCGTTTCCTCTGTATATCTGGTGGAATACCGCGCCGTCGCGGATAAACAGCACTCTCGACGCGTGAGCGGCGGCTTTCGTGGAGTGCGTTACCATAAGAATAGTCTGTCCGTTTTGGTTTATCTTGCCGAACAGATTCAGCAGCTCGTCGGAGGACTTGCTGTCAAGCGCTCCGGTAGGTTCGTCCGCGAGAAGTATCTTCGGGTCGGTTATGATAGCCCGCGCGACTGCCGCGCGCTGCTTTTGTCCGCCCGAAACCTCATACGGGAACTTGT
>OIXH01004380.1_pt1 | contig 11570 bp, 7 predicted proteins | sample 1587741 | NCBI WGS metagenome assembly OIXH01 (sample SAMEA3888916, study PRJEB22519) | human gut metagenome | biome: human gut; feature: human-associated habitat; material: faeces | place: Denmark | collected 2011 | reverse complement strand
CGCCCGCTCCAACCAGGGCACCTGCATCAACCAGCGTCCCCGCGTCAAGGCCGGTCAGGTCATTGAAAAGGGCGACCTGCTGGCGGATGGCCCCTCTACCGAGAACGGTGAGATCGGTCTGGGCCGCAACATGCTCATCGGTTTCATGACGTGGGAAGGCTACAACTACGAGGACGCCGTTCTGATCAGCGAAAAGCTGGTGAAGGACGATATTTACACCTCCATTCATATTGAGGAGTTCGAGTCCGAGGCCCGCGAGACCAAGCTGGGGCCGGAGGAGATCACCCGCGATATTCCCAACATCGGCGACGACGCGGTGAAGGATCTAGACGAGGACGGTATCATCCGCATCGGTGCGGAGGTCCACGCCGGCGATATTCTGGTCGGTAAGGTAACGCCTAAGGGCGAGACCGATTTGACCGCAGAAGAACGCCTGCTGCGCGCCATCTTCGGTGAAAAGGCCCGCGAGGTTCGCGATACGTCCCTCCGTGTTCCGCACGGCGAGTACGGCACCATTGTGGACGTTAAGGTCTTCACGAGAGACAACTGCGATGAGCTGAGCCCCGGCGTCAACAAGGTCGTGCGCTGCTATATCGCACAGAAGAGAAAGATCTCTGTCGGCGATAAGATGGCCGGCCGTCATGGTAATAAGGGTGTTGTCTCCCGTGTACTTCCGGTAGAGGATATGCCGTTCCTTCCGAATGGCCGTCCGCTCGATATCGTATTAAACCCGTTAGGCGTGCCGTCCCGAATGAACATCGGACAGGTCCTCGAGATCCACTTAAGCCTTGCTGCAAAGGCACTCGGCTTTAACGTTTCCACACCGGTATTCGATGGCGCGGACGAGAACGATATCCAGGATACACTGGAGCTTGCAAATGATTATGTAAATATGGAATGGGATGCATTCCAGGAGAAGTATAAGGATATCCTTCGTCCGGATGCGATGGAATACCTCGGCGAGCACCTTGACCATCGTGCTCTCTGGAAAGGCGTTCCGATCAGCCGTACCGGTAAAGTACAGCTCCGCGACGGACGTACAGGTGAATACTTCGATGGTCCGACTACGATCGGACACATGCACTACCTGAAACTGCATCACCTGGTTGATGATAAGATCCATGCCCGTTCCACAGGTCCATACGCACTGGTAACACAGCAGCCGTTAGGTGGTAAAGCACAGTTCGGCGGACAGCGTTTCGGTGAGATGGAGGTTTGGGCTCTTGAGGCTTACGGTGCGGCTTACACCCTTCAGGAGATCCTGACTGTGAAGTCCGATGACGTTGTAGGACGTGTAAAGACCTACGAGGCGATCATCAAGGGCGAGAACATTCCGGAGCCGGGTATTCCGGAGTCCTTCAAGGTACTCTTAAAAGAGTTACAGTCTCTCGGACTGGACGTAAGAGTGCTGCGTGACAACGGTGAAGAGGTCGATATGTCTGAGAACATCGACTACTCCGATACCAACTATGACCTTCGTTCCATCATCGAGGGAGACCGCCGTTACAACGATAAGGAAGACTTATCCGACTATGGATTCCAGAAACAGGAATTCAAGGGCGACGAGCTCGTTAATGTGGAAGAAGATGACTATACAAACGACGGTGCCAAAGACGACTATGTCGATGACGATTATACCGAGGATGACGACAAATAATTAGAAGGGAGTACCGTTCATGCCTGAGACAAATGAAACTTATCAGCCGATGACATTTGACGCGATCCGTATCGGACTTGCCTCTTCGGAAAAGATTCTGGAATGGTCCCATGGTGAGGTTAAGAAACCGGAGACCATCAACTACAGAACCTTAAAGCCGGAGAAAGACGGTCTGTACTGTGAGAGAATCTTTGGACCAACCAAGGACTGGGAGTGTCATTGTGGTAAATACAAGAAAATCAGATATAAAGGTGTTATCTGTGACCGCTGCGGCGTTGAGGTAACAAAATCCAGCGTCCGCCGTGAGCGTATCGGACACATCGCGCTTGCTGCTCCGGTATCCCATATCTGGTATTTTAAAGGTATTCCGAGCCGTATGGGCCTGATCCTGGATATCTCTCCGAGAGTCCTCGAGAAAGTCCTGTACTTCGCTTCCTATATCGTTCTGGATGCCGGCAATACCGGCCTTCAGTTAAAGCAGGTCCTTTCTGAGAAAGAGTACCGTGATGCTGTTGAAAAGTACGGCTACGGCACATTCCGTGTGGGAATGGGTGCTGAGGCTGTTCAGGAACTTTTAAAGAATATCGATCTGGATAAAGACTCCGAAGAGCTTAGAAAAGCTCTTCAGGAGGCATCCGGACAGAAGAGAGCGAGAATCATCAAACGTCTTGAGGTCGTAGATGCATTCCGCAGCTCCGGAAACAGACCGGAGTGGATGATCATGAATGTGATTCCGGTTATCCCGCCGGATATCCGTCCGATGGTTCAGCTTGACGGTGGACGTTTTGCGACATCCGACTTAAACGACTTATACAGAAGAATCATCAACCGTAACAATCGTCTTGCAAGACTTCTTGAGCTCGGTGCTCCGGATATTATCGTCCGCAACGAGAAGAGAATGCTTCAGGAGGCCGTTGATGCCCTGATCGATAACGGCAGACGCGGCAGACCGGTTACAGGTCCTGGAAACCGTGCATTAAAGTCCCTTTCCGATATGTTAAAGGGTAAACAGGGACGTTTCCGTCAGAACCTTCTCGGTAAGCGAGTTGACTATTCCGGACGTTCCGTTATCGTCGTTGGACCGGAACTTAAGATCTATCAGTGTGGTCTCCCGAAAGAGATGGCGATCGAGCTATTCAAACCGTTCGTTATGAAGGAACTCGTTGCTAACGGAACCGCGCACAACATTAAGAACGCGAAGAAGATGGTTGAGCGCCTCCAGACAGAGGTCTGGGACGTACTTGAGGATGTAATCAAAGAGCATCCGGTTATGTTAAACCGTGCTCCTACTCTTCACCGTCTTGGTATTCAGGCGTTCGAGCCGATCCTTGTAGAAGGTAAGGCGATCAAGCTTCATCCGCTTGTTTGTACCGCATTCAACGCGGACTTCGATGGAGACCAGATGGCGGTTCACCTTCCGCTGACAATGGAAGCACAGGCAGAGTGCCGCTTCCTTCTTCTCTCCCCGAACAACCTGTTAAAGCCGTCTGATGGTGGTCCGGTAGCCGTTCCTTCCCAGGATATGGTTCTCGGTATCTACTATCTGACACAGGAGAGACCGGGCGCAAAGGGCGAGGGAATGTTCTTCAAGAGCCCGAACGAAGCACTTCTTGCATATGAGAACGGTGCCGTTACTCTTCACGCAAGAATCAAAGTCCGTGTGACAAAGACTCTTCCGGATGGAAGAACAATGACTGGTATCGTTGATACAACTGTCGGACGTATCCTCTTCAACGAGATCATCCCGCAGGATCTTGGATTTGTAGACAGAACGATCCCGGGCAACGAGTTAAAGCCGGAGATCGATTTCCTCGTAAAGAAGAAACAGTTAAAGCAGATCCTCGAGAAAGTCATCAATACACACGGAGCGATCCAGACAGCGATCACCCTGGACGATATCAAGGCGATCGGTTACAAGTACTCCACAAGAGCAGCTATGACCGTATCTATTTCCGATATGACTGTCCCGGCAACAAAGAAGCAGCTCCTCGCAGATGCAGAAGCTACCGTTGACCGTATCGCTAAGAACTTCCGCCGTGGTCTTATCACAGAGGAAGAGCGTTACAAAGAAGTTATCGATGTATGGAAAGCAACCGATGACCAGCTGACACATGACCTTCTGACAGGTCTTGATAAATACAACAACATCTTCATGATGGCGGACTCCGGAGCCCGTGGTTCCGATAAGCAGATCAAGCAGCTTGCCGGTATGCGAGGACTCATGGCGGATACGACCGGTCACACGATCGAACTCCCGATCAAGTCCAACTTCCGTGAAGGTCTTGACGTACTTGAGTACTTCATCTCCGCGCATGGTGCGAGAAAAGGTATGTCCGATACCGCTCTTCGTACAGCCGACTCCGGTTACCTGACAAGACGTCTTGTTGACGTATCCCAGGACCTTATCATCCGTGAGACAGACTGCTGTGAAAGCAAGGGAACGATCCCGTACATGGAGATCGAGGGCTTTACGGACGGTAAAGAGACCATCGAGACGCTGCAGGAGAGATTGACAGGCAGATATATCGCTGAGACGATCACAGATCCGGATACTGGAGAAGTTGTTGTTAAGGCTAACCATATGTGTACACCGAAACGTGCCGCAGCCGTTATCAAGGTTCTTGAAAAGCTCGGCAGAAATACTGTTAAGATCCGTACAGTCCTGACATGTAAGTGCCATATCGGTGTCTGCTCCAAGTGCTACGGCGCGAACATGGCGACAGGCCAGCCGGTACAGGTCGGAGAGGCTGTTGGTATCATTGCCGCACAGTCCATCGGTGAGCCGGGTACACAGCTGACCATGCGTACATTCCACTCCGGCGGTGTTGCCGGCGGCGATATCACACAGGGTCTTCCTCGTGTCGAGGAGCTTTTCGAAGCCAGACGCCCGAAGGGACTTGCGATCATCGCTGAATTCGGTGGTGTTGTTACAATTAAAGATACAAAGAAAAAACGTGAGATCATCGTTACGGACCAGGAGACAGGAAACTCCAAGACTTATCTGATCCCTTATGGTTCCAGAATCAAAGTTGCGGACGGACAGGTTCTCGAGGCCGGCGACGTTCTTACAGAGGGTAGCATCAACCCGCATGACCTGTTAAAGGTTAAGGGCGTTCGTGCCGTACAGGATTACATGATCCGTGAGGTACAGCGTGTTTACCGCTTACAGGGTGTAGAGATCAACGATAAGCATATCGAGATGATCGTTCGTCAGATGTTAAAGAAGATCCGTATCGAGGAGAGCGGCGATTCCGACGTTCTTCCGGGCGTATCCATGGATGTTCTTGATTTCAACGAGATGAACGAGGAGCTCATCGCAGCTGGCAAACAGCCGGCAGAGGGCAAACAGGTCATGCTCGGTATCACAAAGGCATCCCTTGCGACCGATTCCTTCTTATCCGCCGCATCCTTCCAGGAGACCACCAAGGTTCTTACTGAGGCTGCGATCAACGGTAAGGTCGATCACCTGATCGGTCTGAAAGAGAATGTTATTATCGGTAAGCTGATCCCGGCTGGTACCGGAATGAAGCGTTACCGCAATATCAAGCTCAGCACAGGCGAGATCGAGGATAAGATCCAGGAGCAGGAAGCACCGGTTGCTGAAGAGCCGCAGGAGGAGACGGATGCTCCGCTTGAGGAAGCAGATAAGATCATTCTCAACGAGGATGATACACAGGATGTCGATGAGTGATCGGTATTTTGACAAATAAATATATCGGAAAGCTTTCTGGAAACAGGAACTTTTCCGTATGCTGAGGCATATAAGAACAGCGAGGAGAACATGATACGTTCATGTTTTTCCTCGCTGTTTGAGTATACAGATGGTTAGAAGAAAGCAACTTGTAACGATTCGGCGAGCCGATGGGCTTTCTGTGCTGAATGTGAGAAGACCTGAATTACAATTTCTTGATTTTTGGCTTGGCGCGGCAAGTGTGCGGACCGATGGAGGTGTTTTACATGATTACGATACTGTCCGGCTTATTTATTAAAAACAGAGATCAATTCGGGAACAGCGATGTGCGCCGTGCCTACGGCATGCTCTGCAGTATTGTGGGCATCGCGCTCAATGTATTTCTGTTTGCCGGAAAATATCTGGCGGGTGTGATCAGTGGATCCATCGCTATTACGGCGGATGCATTCAATAACCTGTCAGATGCAGGATCATCCTTTATATCTCTTGTGGGATTTAAATTTTCCGGCATGAAGGCTGACGCGGATCACCCCTTTGGACACGGGCGCATCGAGTATGTCTCCGGATTTGGAGTTTCCATGGTCATCATTCTCATGGGAATCGAGCTTTTCAAAACTTCCATAGAGAAGATCTTTCATCCGGAGCCGGTGGAGACAGGTGCTCTGGCGGTGGGGATCCTTGTGGTCTCCATCTGTGTAAAGGGATACATGTGCTTTTACAATCGGACAGTCGGCAAAAAGATCCAGTCGGAGACCATGAGAGCGACGGCTATGGACAGTATGAGCGATTCCATCGCGACAACGGCGGTTCTGATCTCCATGGCTGTGGCCCATGTGACAGGCATTAGTATCGATGGATGGTGTGGCTGCCTTGTGGCATGCTTTGTATTGTATGCAGGATTTGGCGCGGCGAAGGATACCCTGAATCCGCTTCTCGGAGAACCGCCTTCCAGAGAATTTGTAAATGAGATCAGGACGATCGTTATGGCTCATCCTGAGATCCTTGGGATCCATGATCTAGTGGTCCACGATTACGGCCCGGGGAGACGCATGATCTCCCTCCACGGGGAAGTGTCCGGGGATTGCGATATCTTCGAGATCCACGATGTGATCGATCGGATCGAGAAGGAATTGAAGGAAAAACTTGGCTGTGAGGCCGTGATCCACATGGATCCGATCGTAGTGAATAACGAGGCGATCAATGAGACAAAAAAGGAAGTTGTTGACATGATCAATGAACATTTTCCGGGCGTCACCATCCATGATTTCCGCATGATCCAGGGTCCAACCCATACGAACCTGATCTTCGATGCGGTGGTTCCATTCCAGTATGGGAAAACGAACGAAGAGGTAAAACAGGGGATCGCGAACCTGATCTCAGAGAAATGGGATAGTTATTACGCAGTGATACAGGCAGAGCAGTCATATCTGGAATAAAGAAAAGAGATTGAATCCGGCAGAGCGTGCAGAAGCGCTTTGCCGGATTTTTGCAGTTAAAGAAAACGTAAGAAGTCTACAGGAAAAATGGTTTGCGATTGCATGGTTGAACTGCTATACTTGAGATATGGAACTCACGGAAGTATGTGAGCAGATGGGTGACAGAACAGGCGCTCCGGCATCTGGAAACTTGTGCAGATGACCGATGCGGTTGTTGAATTTTAAGGAGGTCTCTCTTATGAAAAAGTGGAAAATGATCCTTACTGCAGCGATGCCGTTAGCAATGGCACTGTCCTTCCCAGCATTCGCGGGCGAATGGCACGAGGATATGAACGGCTGGTGGTATGAGAACGATGACGGTTCCTACTGCCGGAACGGCTGGTACTGGATCGATGGTGATCATGATGGCTGGGCACAGTGCTATTATTTTGGAAATTCCGGTTATCTGCAGATGAATGCCGGATATGCGCAGACAAATACGGGTCATGCGGACGGATATGAGATCGACAAAAATGGTGCCTGGAGCGTAAATGGTGTTACCCAGGTAAAGGCAGTTCCGATCGCTGTCGCGGAGAACGATCCGGAGGCGCTGAAGGTCTATGAGGAAGCACAGCAGCTTAGCGAGTCTCTCCCGAGCGCGAATATCGATGTGGACTATACGATCATCATGTCTTATCTCGGACAGAATATTGATATGTCCATGAATATGAAGCTGATGATGAAAGAGGACGCGAACGGAGACATGCAGTTTGTATGCAAGGGTACCGCGGATACGCTTGGAACCGCAGTGCCGATCGATATGTTCTACACAGACGGATACATGTATGTGAATACTATGGGCATCAAGTACAGGCAGGCCATGGATCTGGAAGCTGCGAAAGCTCAGGCCACACAGATCAACATGGATCTGGATACGGATGTTGTCAAAGGCTTGAGAATGTATACAAGCGGTGACACAAGGAAACTTGCATTCACTATTGATGACCAGAAGATCAACGAGATCCTGACCGCAGTTACCAGCGCGACCGCAGAGACCTACAAGGAGCTTGGGGTCACTCTGGACATGAAGATCAATGAGTCGAACGGCGAGATGACGGTCAACAAAGATGGCTATTGCGAGGCTATGAAGATGTTTATGGACTACGGAATGAGTGTTACAGATCATACAACATCCGAAGCTGATGAGATGAACTATAAGATGGATATCAATATGACATATAAGAATCCGGGCAAGGAAGTTTATTTTGAGATCCCATCTACAGATGGCTACGAAGATATTGCTGTAGCTTATGTGGCAGATGCGGAATAGGGGCAGTAGAATCGGAACCGGTCTGGTTTGTTAAAAAGTGAAGTGTAAATGGGCGCTGGTTTGCGTATGGCTGAGAGGTCATGGCAGATCAGCGCCTTTTTGTGCCACAGGAAATCACTGTTCACAGATGGAAGCGGCAGGCTTTGCAGAAATGTAGTTTCATCTGTAATGAGATCTGCCCGTTGCTGCGTCTGGGGGAATAGCAGATTGGAGCATCTCTCATATATTAAATAGAAGAAACAGGACAAAGAGGGAGAGATTATGGTATCCATCAGCCTATGCATGATCGTGCGCAATGAGGAAAAGGTCCTCGGAAGATGCCTGGCCTGCGTGCAGGGATTTGCGGATGAGATCATAATTGTGGACACGGGATCTACGGACCGGACGAAGGAGATCGCATTTTCTTTTACGGACAAGGTTTATGATTTTAAATGGAAGGATGACTTTGCAGCGGCGAGAAATTTTGCTTTTTCCAGGGGAACGGGGGATTACCTGTTCTGGCTGGATGCAGATGATGTGATAAGGCAGGAAGAGTGGAGAAAACTGATGGATCTGAAAAGACGGCTGGATATGGAACGGCCGGATGTGGTGATGATGAAATACGCGGTTGGATATGACGGGGATGGCGCACCGTCATTTTTCTTTTATAGAGAACGCCTTTTAAGACGGTGCGGAAAAGCCGTATGGAAAGGGCGCATCCATGAGGCGGTGGAACCCTTTGGAAAAGTAGTGCGGGAAGATATCATGATTGAGCACCGGAAAGTGGGGACAGGGGATCCGGACAGGAATCTTCGGATATTTGAGCAGATGCTCCGGGAGAAGGGAAAACTATCTCCGCGGGATCAGTATTATTACGGGAAGGAATTATATTACCACAGAAGATACCGGGATGCCGCTTCCGTATTTTCGGAATATCTGGAACTGCCGGATGGCTGGCGGGAAGACCGGGTGGATGCCTGCAGGCATGGGGCGTACTGTATGTACCGGATCGGAGATCGGGACCGGGCACTAAAGTTTCTGCTTTCCGGACTTTCTGAGGGGATCCCGAAGCCGGAGCTCTGCTGTGATCTCGGATGGTGGTTCTTCTCGGCCAGGCGCTATCGCGACGCAATTTTCTGGTACGGGCAGGCAGTTCAGACCGGAAGGTGGACCGGGGAGGACGGTTTTGTGATGCCGGAGTGCCGGGGATATATTCCGTATCTGCAGATGTGTGTCTGCTACGACAGGCTGGGGGAATGGAAAACGGCGGAACGGTATAATGAGCTGGCGGAGAGGTGCCGGCCGGGGGCGGAGACATGCCAGTTAAACAGGAAATATTTTGAGAAAAGAAAAGTGCAGCAAATTGAACGGAGACAGAGAGGTGACAGTCGGAGTTTTGGACAAAAAATCGCAGAAGTAGCAGTTTCGGACGGGCAGCATAGATTATAGTAAGCGAACAACCTGTATGGGATGTCCGCAAGGAAAATATGCTGAAAGGGGAATTGATCATGCGCAATTATGAATATGATTTCTGGGAGAACGAGGACTGCAGAGCAGAGAGCTGCCGGGGTGGAGACGAGAGAGGACACTGGGATGGGAACTGTTGCTGCGGCCGGGACGGAAGAGACCGCTGGGACGGAACGCAGGGCTGTGGCGGAGATGGAAGAGGTGGCTGCGGTGAAAATTGTGGCTGCGGAGGAAACAGAAGAGGCGGCTGTGGCGGAAATTGCGGAAGCGGCTGGGGATATGGCTGGAGACACGGAACCTGCTGCTGCCGGGGACCGCAGGGTCCGAGAGGCCCTCAGGGATGCCCGGGTCCTGAAGGACCGAGAGGTCCACAGGGGTTTCCGGGATTTGACGGAGCGCCGGGGGCGACAGGCCCGATGGGACCGATGGGACCGGCAGGAGCGCCGGGAGCGACAGGTCCGATGGGACCGATGGGACCGATGGGTCCGGCAGGAGCGCCGGGAGCGACAGGCCCGATGGGACCGATGGGACCGATGGGTCCGGCAGGAGCAGCGGGGGCAACAGGCCTGACAGGCCCGATGGGTCCGGCAGGAGCAGTGGGAGCGACAGGTCCGATGGGACCGATGGGTCCGGCAGGAGCAGTGGGAGCGACAGGCCCGATGGGTCCACAGGGGCCGCAGGGCGAAATTGGCCCGGCAGGTCCGATCGGCGCAGATGGTCCGCAGGGGCCAACCGGTCCGACAGGTCCCGCAGGGACAGTGACAGCGGCCGCTCCGGTGGCAAATGCCACAGACTCGGAGAACGTGGTGAATCAGTTTAATGAATTACTTGCAAATCTGAGAACGGCTGGACTTCTGGCACCCAATCCCTAACGAAGGATAGATTAAAAGAGGAGACCGCAGATGCGGTCTCCCTCAGGATCGAAAGAGATTTGTAACGGTTCAGCCCGGGAGCGGCATCGTTCCCGAATGTGTATCGGATGTGGACTAAATCGCATCGGGGAATCAAATCGCACCGGGGGGGCTTGCATGAAGACTGCCGGTATGGTAAAATCCTGTCTGGAAATATACAGCGCTTGTAACGGTGCGGCACCTTTACAGTTACAGGCAAAAATCTATTCCGGACCGGCTGTGCCGATGGGATTTTTGACACTGCCGGAACGCAGAAGGAGGAAAAATCATGAAAGAAACATGGAACGTCCTCGACCCGGACGAGTATGTAAAACACAATCCATTTATGGGATATACAAATATGAAGATTGAAAAGATCTCCCCGGAATGCAGTGAGATCAGTATGAAGATCACTCACGGCGTGACAAACCTGATGGGCATGGTCCATGGAGGAATGCTCTATGCGCTGGCAGATGTGGTAACAGGCCTCACAGCCAGAGCCGACGGAAGAAAATATGTGACCCAGAGCGCCCATATAAACTTTATCCGGAATGTATCGGAAGGAACGGTCTATGCGAAAGGCATCCTGATCCGCCGCGGAAGGTCGATCACCATCGTCCGCAGCGAAGTGACGGATGAAAAGGGAAATCTTCTCGCCGATGTGACCGTGGACATGTTCTGTCTTGGAGAGTAGTCTCCCGGAAGGAGAAAAACAGGCCAAACCTGTCAAAATCACAAGAGAAGAATTTGAGACAACTCATCCAGGCGTGTCATAGCCGGAAAACACCGTATTTTCAAAGAAAATTTAAGGTTTCTCCTTGACATGCAGAAAAACTCTGTATATAATAATGGGGCGTGCATCGGGTACGTCCCATTTTTTGTGCGCATAAAGGCTGATAAGCAGCAACCAACAGTCAATATCACAGGAGGTGAAAAGAATGCCAACATTTAACCAGTTAGTAAGAAAAGGTAGAGAGACTACTGTAAAGAAATCTACAGCTCCGGCACTCCAGAAAGGATACAACTCCCTTCACAAGAAAGCAACAGATACATCTGCTCCGCAGAAGAGAGGTGTGTGCACAGCTGTTAAGACTGCAACTCCTAAGAAGCCGAACTCCGGTCTTAGAAAGATTGCCAGAGT
>OIXH01004379.1_pt1 | contig 11573 bp, 12 predicted proteins | sample 1587741 | NCBI WGS metagenome assembly OIXH01 (sample SAMEA3888916, study PRJEB22519) | human gut metagenome | biome: human gut; feature: human-associated habitat; material: faeces | place: Denmark | collected 2011 | reverse complement strand
TCTAATGCTAAATGCCTTATTATTGTTTCAATTTCAACTTCCATTGTTTTTGGAATAATGCAATGTTTTATTTTATTTGGTTCGTATTTTGAAGCCACGAAAAATTCAACTCACGCTTCAATCGATATTGCTAAAGTTTCTTGTATATTATTGGGTGTACTTTATATTATTCTTGGAAATTATATGCCTAAAACAAAGAAAAACGGAACTATTGGTGTGAGAATTTCGTGGAGTATGTATAATGATGTAACTTGGGCTAAATCTAATCATTTTGGTGCAATTGCACTTATCATTACAGGGCTATTAACAATTATAACATCTATTTTTGTAAGTGGAAATCTATCTACTATACTAATGCTCATTTATTTAGCAATTGCTGTAGTAGCTATACTCATTTATTCCTACGATATTTATAGGGATGAATGTAAGTCTAGACATTAATATCCAGTTAATTGGTTATGTTTATTATTTATCTGCATTTTCAATTCCAGTTCCATCATATGCATTTTTCTCAACATATGTCATCATCATATTATATCTTATACAATGGGTGATAATAAACATAACTAATGCTATAAACAAACACTTTTTATTTATTATAATTCCAGCTATAACCAATCCGCTTATACATAACCCCGCAACTATTATTAAAAATATGTGGTCTTTAAGCCATTTATTTTTATAAAAATCTATTTTTTCTTTAATTGAAAAACTACCTGATTTTATCATCTGTTTAATATTTTCTTCAGCAGCAACTTTATACTTCTCATCTGTTAACCTTTCTCCACTAAGAATTTCATTAATACTAACTTTGAATAAATCACTCATTATTAACAATATATCAGCTGGTGGCAGATATGTACCTGTCTCCCATCTTGATATTGTCTTATTTGTTACACCAATTTTTTCTCCAAGTTGTTCCTGTGTATATCCATTTTCCTTTCTAAGAAATGCTATAAATTTACCTATTTTTTTTAAGTCCATTTCTGTCACCTCCGTAAATATTATAGTAATTACCATTCTTTTTGTCTTTACCATAAACAGCGAATTAGATTCTCGCCTGTATAAGTTATACACAACCCTATTTCTTTTTTCTATATTTATCCTCAACTTTTGTATATACAACCATAATTACAATAATTAAAATCATCATTCCAATTACCGCAAACATAATCATCGGACTATTTTGCTTAATAAATAGTAATGGAATACCAAGTAATTCTAATACCACTGCAAATACAAACCAAATCTTTGCCACAGCATTATTATATTCTGGTATGTTTTCAATCTCCGATACTTTTGCATTTGCCCAGAAACCCACAGGTTTATCCGATTTTCTATCAATTAATCCCATTATAAAAAATATAATTGCAACGATACTCCATATTATAAATGCTATTTTCACAGATGTATCTCCATTCCTATTTATTCGTTTTATGCTAAAATAATTAGATATATGTTATCATAGATATACCTAAATTGCTCTTTAAATTGCAATAAAATTTTATATTAAATCCATTATTTTATTTTTGAATGAAAAATAGAAATTTACTTTATAAAAATATACTTAGGCTACACTCTGACTACACAAGCATATTACATTTGTATATATTTTTAATTCTCACAAAATCAGTACCACCAGCTTAGCTGGTGGTTTGCTCTGCGGCTATAAGCCTGTGATACCTACCAGCTCTAAAGAGCTATGAAGAGTCCGCCAGCCGCACTACTGTCACAGGCTGCCCCTTAAAGTTTTTTTTATGCCTTGTTTACTGGCTCATCCGTAAACGGGTCAATGTACTCTTTTAATGACATTTGATCATATTCCAAATCTTCTTGTAATTGATTTCGTACATACTCTTCTATTTTCTTTGCATTTTTACCTACTGTATCCACAAAATATCCTCTACACCAGAAATGTCGATTTCCATACTTATATTTTAAATTCGCGTGCCTTTCAAATATCATTAACGAACTTTTTCCTTTTAAATATCCCATTATTTCTGACACGCTATACTTTGGTGGTATACTCACAAACATATGTACATGATCTGGCATACACTCTGCTGTAATTATTTCAATTCCTTTTCTTTTACATAATTCGCTTAGTATATGTGCTACATCCTGTCTTATCTGCTTGTAGATAACTTTTCTTCTAAACTTTGGTGCAAATACTATATGGTATTTGCAAGTCCACTTTGTGTGTGATAAACTGTTATTGTCCATTTGGATACCTCCTTTGCTATTTAGTATGGTTGGCGAACCTTTACTAATTATAGCAAAGGAGGTTTTTTGCTTGAAGCTAAAGCTTTCTGGGAACACACCTGCATAGCAGGTGGTTTATTTGTATGTGGATACAATTAAATCTTCCGCCGATTTTATTCTCCTCCGGTTTGGTAGAATCCCAGTCAATATTTTTGATCTTATCCAAAAGTTCTTCTTTTGAATTTGCCTGAACCGTAGTTTTTCTTACTTCGGTTTGTTTTGACTGTTCCTTTTTCTTTGCCTCTTTCTTCTCAGCAGCTTTCTTTTCCTGAAGCTTTTCAAGATATTCTTTCTGACTGGCTGATGATTTTTCCAGTTGTGCAAAGAAGGTTGTAGTTCCGTCACTATTAAAAGAGATGCCAAATTTTGTAATTTTTGTATCAGTATCTGCATTGCCGTTAGTCTTACCGAATACTCTTTCAAATCCGAACTGGGCATTGATTTCATCTGACATACGCAAGGCTCCCTCAATGCTATGCATTTTTTCTGCATAATACTTCGAATCTGATTATTTACACCTTCAAATCAACCTTGTTCTTTTTTATAACTTCTTTATGCTTTTTCATCGAGAATACTTCTTTTTCTTCCTTTGTATCCTTTGCTTTTTCCAACTGCTTCTGTAGGATTTCTTCGGCTTTTTCACTCATATTCTGGAGAAAGGATTTTACTTTTGAATCTTTATGTCCTATTGCCCATGAACTAATATTTCCATCTTTATCTATTGCCCATCCCTGTTCAACTCTCCATCCAATATCTGCTTGTTGCTTTGCAAACTGCTCATCTAGTTTTTTCATGTTACCAATTTCTTTTATGTACTCATCTTCTAAGTCTGAATCATTTGCCATTTTTGTTAAAAACTGAGGAGAAATCGCTACATTCGTGGTAGTTGATTTACCATATTTCATCCCCGGACTATAATTTGCTGATACAAAACTATAATTGTCAAATTTTTTAGAAAGATAGGAAAGTTCATCCGCTGCAGTTTTTCGGGTTGTCCCTGTCTTTACATCTTCTGTTTGCTCCACAACCTGCTTTTCTGTGGTTTCCTTAGCATTATTTTTCCGTATATTACCGGTATAAGCATTTGTGTAAATATTAGAGTAATTGTTTACACCTGTAACTGCCATACTAACATCTCCTTTCGTATTACAAAGCTTTCATTACCTTTTATTAGCATAATAATCCCAAATACCATTAAGCATTTTCCGATCACCATCTAATACATTCAGATTTAGCCTTAAATCTTTCCAGTCACCCGAATACTGCTGCGATAATTTCTGGTTATCCGACTGGATGGCGGATAAAAATGCCTGATATGCCGAATTTTGGATAACCCCCTTTTCTTTAGATTTTGCAGTATTCTCCTGGTTCTCACCTATGTTCTGTTCATTTGCTGTCTGTTCACTTCCTTTATGGTAAACTACCGATGGGGTAAAATCCTGTAATTCTGACCAGATTTCTGTTGAAGTTGCCATAAAATTACTGTGATTTTCATATGCCTGATTCAGCATATCCAGTTCTTTTTCTTTGGTTAATTCCTCAATTTTGCCCGATTCTGTCACATAATACTCCGGCTCATAATCTTGTTCCGCATATTTTTCTTCAATGCTGTTTTTCATTTTGTTATATGCTTCTGCCATTCTGTTTACATGATGTTCAAAGGAATCAGTTTTTACACTCTCTGTATCTTCTTTGACAAATATATCCGTCACTTCCTTCTCAAAACGGTTCTGATAATCCATAGAACTGACAGAAGATAAATGTCGAAAGCTCTCCTGCCCTGTTTTGGAAATGGAAAGTGTATCTGTATACTGTGTCATTTTCTTTTCTAAATCTGCCGGAACATTTTGCTTTGTATTTTTCCTGCTGTTATGTTCGATTGCAGAATATGTAATATTTGTATTATTGTAAATCTTCATAGCTGTTTCCTTCCCAGATAAATACCATTAGACTCTAATATCAATCGGCACATACCTTTTAATTGTGTCTGTTTGTACCATTTCTGCTGCCTCTAAACTATCTGTAGCAAGCTGCTCCTGCAAAACCTTGTCTGGAAGTTCTTCCATATTCTCCACAGTTTTTTCCGTCATCTGCTCTGTCATTTCTTCGGTTGTCTCCGAAAGTTCGTCCATGATTTCAGACATCATGCCCTTGTTTTCCTCTGTTCCAAGAGCTTCATCCACCATTTCTTCTTTTCGTTCTTCTTCTGTTTTAGGCTTATTCCTCTCAGCAGCTTCCGCAATCTTTTCGCCATGTTCTTCTGCCTCGTCCATGACATGAAACATCTGTGAATTATTATACTCCTGATTTGCTGCCGCAATTTCATCCTCATAATTATGAAACATTTCCAGCTTTTCAGAGATTTCTTCCAAACTGTCAGCCTTTCGGTTTTTCAAATTTTCTTTTTGTGCTTCAAAAAAAGCCACCTTATTATCCCGTTCCTGCTGTCGCTGCAATTTTTCCTGTGTACTTTTCAACATATTAGAACTATTAAATCTATTTATCAGTAAACCTCCACTGGATAAATTGACTGTAAAACTCAACTGGTTCCTCCTTCCCGACAAATTAATACAAAAGATTTTTCTTCTTGTCATTTAGGCTTAACATACTATACTTCCTTATCTAACTTACTTGACGTTAGAGTGGAATCCTTTTTCGAATATGTACCATTGTTTGTATAAGTCGCACTTGCGCGATTCGCAGCATTTGATATACCAGCTGCTTTCTGGGCTGTTTTGCCTGCAAAGGAATTGTAACCTGTAAAAACCGTTTTCAATGAACTGATATCTGCTTTCTTCAATTCATCTTCATCCAGCTCCAGCTTATTCCCCTTTCCTATGGTAATACCTATTTTAGAAAGTAAATGACTGGTTTTGTCTGTCATGCCTGTCATCCATGAAGCATTTCTAAGGACATCTTTTGTATTGGATTCTCCTGCCTCCTTAACAACATCATTATAATCATCAATAAAAGATTTCACTTTTTTGGTAATTGCATCCCAGTCATAATCCTCTACCTCTGTTTCTTCCCCGGTCTTTTCATCCTTCTTTTTTATTTTCTTTTTTTCCCAGAGTGACGCATCGTTTAGTGCATCTGCTGATTTTTTCAGGGAATCCGCACTTGTTTTCATCAGTGTAAGCTTCTGTGAAGTATCGCCTTTCCCCGATAATTTTTCTGCATCCTGCTTTGCATAATATGCTTTCATAAGTTTTCCATAGCTTCCGTTTTTAATCGCAGCATAATCAGAAAGCATATTGGTGTTTCCTACGGATGAACTGTCGGAAGTTCCTCCAAATAATGCGGAATAATCTACATTGCTGTTATATTTACTTGTGTAATCACTAAAACTCTTAATCTCTGACATAATACCATTCTCCTTTACCAACTATAAACGAATATCAATCGGTGTATACACTGCCTGTTGTGTTGCATTCTGTGCATTTTCCAGAGTCGGTGTTTCTACTGTCGCCTGTGTTTCCCCTTTGATATCCGTATTCTTTACGCTGTCTGTCTCCTCTGCCGCAGCCCCCGCAGATTCCTGTGTTTTCTCGGATTTATCAGTATTGTTCTTTGTTGCAGTGTCTTCTGTATTGCTGTTCTCCGCTTTTGCAGCTTCTTCTACTGATTTATTTGCATCTGCAAGTGTAGACATCTGTGCTGCTGTCGCAGACTGTGCCTTTGCCTGCAGCTCTGCCAGTTCTTCTTCCTTCTTCTCAGTATTTCCTTTTCCGGCATCCTGTTTGATTTCAGATTCAAGCACACTGGCACGTCCCTGTATCTGTGTTGCCATACTTCCCTGCACCTTTGCCTGTTTCATGGAAGAATCTGCGGAGATCATCGCCTGCATACTTGCCTGTGACAATCCGGTGTCTTTCTTTTTAGAAGTGTTACTTGTTCCAGCCACCATATCATCCATAGATGACGAATTTTTACTCTGCTGTTCCTTTCTCTGCTCGATCTGGTGCTGTCTTAACTGCTGATTGAGATTGTTAATCTCCTGCTGTATCTCCTGACGCTTTTTCATCTTATCCTCTAATGACATTTCTTCATTCGATGATAAATCCTGTAGCTTCTGCTGTGCATTTGCAATCTGATTCTGAATATTTTTACTTACAGAATCATTCCCCTGTGTCATTCCCATTGTTCCTGTCTGCGTATTTGTCCCACTAAATCCATTGATCCTCATCGTATTGTCCTCCTTGAGCTTAAATTCTGAAATCCGTTCCCTAAAAAATCTGTACAACATGATTTCTCTTTACTGATTTTTCGGCATATCTTTCTTCACAATAAACAGCGATGTTGTGAACCGCCCTTTTTTTGTTGTGAAGCAAACAAAAAGCACCTTGAAGGTGCTTTTTGTCCTTATTCTACCTGTAACATAATACTTAGAACCACTTCCTGATTCTCCTGCTCTAAAAATATATCTCCCATATACATCCTTGCAACCCTCCGGATATTATGCAGTCCAATTCCATGCTCCTTCCCGGATTTCGTTGTTTCCGGCAGATCACTGTCCTTATAATTTAACTCTCCCTCATATCTGTTCTTTATGGTTATCATAAAAATACTGTTTTTCCGAAAAGAAGAGATACTGATATAAGGATTTTCTCCACTTACATTTTCCATGCAATTATCCAGTGCATTGTTTAAGATCACGCTTAAATCAAATGCATTTAATTTCGTATCCTTTGGATAATGAAAATCTGATATAAAACGAATCTGCTTTTCCTTTGCTTCTCTTAACTTTTCCATCAGAATCACATCAATGACAGGACTCCCCGTTTTTATCTCAGGAGATATTTCATTCCACTCCTTTTTCAAATGCTCCATATATTCTGCTGCATCATCCATATGATTCTCTGCCACAAGATGTTCCAGCATCTGTATATGATTCCCCATGTCATGACGCAGGCTGCGGATATCCTGATACAGCTTTTCCACTTCCCCGATATGCTTTTTCATGTCACTGACCTGATTTAATACCAGCTCCTGCCCTGTCTGTTCTTCCTGCGCCACCTTCCAGTTTTGAAACATCGTTGTCATAACAAGAATTGCTATGATAGAGATAAAATAATGCACAAAGCTTAAAGCTCCATAAAATCCATAGGTATCTGTCAGGCTCTTTCCTGTATCTTTTTCATAAATATTCAGATAATATTGCAGAATGCCATATCCTGTAACTCCCACAAGAGAAGGTATGATGAGCATTACCAGCTCTTTAACGTTCATTTCATCATTTTTGTATACATATGCTTTATTGATCAGACCGATTGCAACTGCAAGGAAAACGATACAAAGCACAATATCCAGAATTCTCGTTCCAGCATAAAGTCCATATTGCAGCCATTGTCTTCCTGCAATCGTATTCCCAAAAACCAGAGCTTTTGTGATAAAATCATCCAGTCTGTCTGCCATTGCAACCGCAAGCCAACGGATAGAAAAAAATGTCACTGCAAGAAATATTTTCTGATAGATGTTTCTTCTGTCCTGTACATACATCACAAGAAATGCAGCCACAACTCCCAGCATATATGCAGAAAAATTGCCAATCTGCTGCGGTATCAGATACAGCACAGACATAATTCCAATATAAACAATACTGACCAGAGCAGCTTCCCTTTTCTTTTTCATATATGGATATACAAAAACACCAAAACAGATTCCTGTAATAATCAAAATTGCAATAACAGAAAACTTCGATGTGATCATCCAACATCTTTCCACTAAACTCATCTGACTTCATTTCCTTTCCTCTGGTTATACTTCAGATATTGCTTCACAAACTCTGGATAATTCTTTTTTGCAATCAATGCAATTCCATTTTTCATAGTTACACAAGTTGCATCATATTTTTCTACATATTTAAAATGCACAAGATAGGCTCTGTGTGTCCGGAAAAAATCTGTTCCTGCCATATCACTTAATTCCTGTAATTTACCATAGTATTCAATATCCGTACTTCGTGTATGGATAATAACTTTCCGGTTATACACCTCGGCATACACAATATCACGCAGGAAAATTTTTATATGGCTTCCGGCGGTCTGTACCATGATATACTTTTCGTCTTTTTCAAGTCTGGAACTCCTTTTTATGTTATGGACTGCCTTTGTCACAACCTCTTTCAATTTCTCATCGGAAAATGGCTTAACCAGATAATGAAATGCTCCGACATCAAATGCCTGAAAAACATATTCCTCTGTTGCTGTCACAAAAATGAGTATCATATCCTCATTGTCCTGACGAAGCATCTTTGCCGTTTCCATCCCATCCATTCCCGGCATCTGAATATCCAGAAAAAGAATATCCGGCTTACTGCCACTTGCGATCAGTTCATCACCCGATAAATATTTATCTATAACCGCATCTGGCAATAGCTTTTTTATCTTTTCTTCCAGTATCTGAACCATAGATACTTCATCATCACAGATAGCTATTTGCATATTGTCACTTCCTTGCTTACATATATTTATAGCTATTATATCGGATAAGTTCATGCAATATCTATCTGGAATGTTGTGAAATGACCTTTTTTTGTTGTGAAGTATTCTGTTGTGAAATAAAATACTACTAAAAAATACAAATACAAACCCAGACATATTTTATTTAATAACTTCCTTGTTGTTCAAAGCACAATAATAAATACTTGTGATATTTATCTACACACATTTAAATATCTTGTTATAGAAACAAACTGTATTTCTGTTTTATTTTCAAATTTGAAAACTTCTTGTTCATTCCAAGCCTTCTTCGTTCTTTTCTGATATTCCCGGCAATAATTTCATATATATGCTCTCTGTTCCCCATAATCCCATCATCCTTTCTGACTTTACCGCATTATATCAGAAATTATTATGGAGTCTGGCAATCTGTAACCATTTGCCATTTTCATGTAATTAAACGGTTTAAAAATTAATTTTGCATCTTTAGATACAGTAATAGTTTACATATTTAGGAATATGCTAAACTTCAAGTCGTTTTATAATTTTCCTTACTTCTGCTAATAGAATTGCATTATAACGATTTCAAATGTTCAAGTGACATCTTTATTCCATTAATTTCAATGAACCCATTCTTGAACATTGACAAAACCTCCCTATTTTTTTCATCAAACCATATTGCTTCATTTCGATTTAGCATATATTCTATATTTCTCATCACCTTATCCGAAGTCAATAGTTCTATGCCTTGGTTTCTATAATTTTTTTTAATTTCATCAATATTCTCTCCCATTTCACATAGAATCTTAAGTTTATCAATATCTTGGCAAATCATATACTCATTCCAGATAGTATACCGTTGCTCAGATGTCATAACATACAAAAGAGTATTTTCATAGTAACTATCGAATCTTTTTTCTACATTCATAGACTTAATTTTTTCTTTAGGATCTGCATCTTCATTTTTATTCCAATATGTAAACCAATCAAGTACAAAATCACTAAGTAGCGGATCTGAATCATATTTCAAATGATCACGAAACGGTAGCAAATATTTCATATCCATCGGGTGAAACCGTTTGACAAAATCAACAATTGTTTTTCCAATAGCGATGCCCAACCATCTCTGATGTGGTTCCGCTTTCGCAGCTTCTACTAAAGGCTTTCCAAGAAAAAGATGATTTTCTTCATCCATTATAGATGCTCCAACAGAAATTGTACCTCTCAAAGGAATTTTCCTCTTTAATGCTTCACAAAAAACAATACTACATTTCTCCAAAAATCCACCAATCAGAGGTTGTAAAAAAGGATCTATTTCTATCCAAAGCAAAAAAGTATCACTAAAAAATGCATGACTTAAGTCGTAGTTGATAATATGATATGGAGTATCGAAATCAGCCAAGTCAGACATTACATCATTCAAATTGCCAAACCTCTCTTTCTTACCAAACAAAGGATTACAGACAGTAATTGAAGTATAACTATCATTACACAATTTAATCATATCTGAATAATAAGTATAAACCTTTTGAAATTCTCCATCATTTAATAATTGTGATGTTCCCAATATATCAAAAAAGGCTATTAGTATTTGTTTTTCGTTAATTCTCTTCATAATTTCACTCTCTCCATGTGAATTTTTCCAAAAATATAACACCACTTTGCAACTTATCATCATCAATGCTGAAACGCTTGCTTATAGTCCCCATATTGACATTTGAGTCGGAACATTCCATTCATTTTTGTACCAACACTTTTTACGAAGTTACAAGGCATATAGATAATAGGTAATCCGATTAACATTGTCTATTGTGCAATGAAACTTCTACCATATCAGGATGAAAGCTTTTCTGATTACCAAGAAAAAAACACATAGGACTTCAGGTTTGCATTAACAAGGGCATATACCAGCAGACATTTTTTTTAGAAAGAATATTATTTATTGTAAAATAGTGATATTATAACTATTATTATATTCTTCTTTTTCCATATTCTTTGAAAATCCTATTTTTGTATCATTTTAAGATTCCTAATTGTCAGTATACCCTTTTTGCCGTCTATATATATATTATTGAAAAACACAATAAAACATACTTGTGATATTTTTCTCCATGCACTTAGATCTCTTGTTGTAGAAGGAAGCCATATTTTGAAATGTTCTACCGCCCCGCTAACCTGTAATGTTCTATCAATTATCTTGTTTCGGATATCATCTTTTATTTCTAATTGGAAAGCTACTATATCTCCACTACTTACCACATCAAATTCTAAAAAATATCCTGCTTCAAAAAAAGCAGACCAGTTATCGCAAGGAGTATATTCAAATAACGCCATTACAAATTCCTGATTTCCCATTTTAGTTACATTGGTTATATCAATATCCACATCAAAGCTATTTCCATATGTTCTGATTTTCATAATATTGGAATCAGCATATGAAGTGACCTTTTTTATATCATAGAACTTGGTATAATCATGAATTAAATCAACTTCTTTTCCCTGTAATATAGAATCGTCAAATCTTGTATTCTCACTCACTTGGTTTACTTCATTCGCAAGCTCCGTTATAAGATAACGTGTAAGATGCATACTCACATAATAATTAAATTCTTCATCAGAACCATATACCACATAGATTCCTCTATCCCTGTATTTTTCTTTAAAAGCCTGGATCTTTGCCTCTGCTTCCATATCAATTTCACTTTTCCGTACTGGCTTATCAGAAAAATATACAAATACCTGTTTTCTCTTCTGTATCATTAATTCAATTTCTTCTATTGTTCCTGACTCATAATGTTGTGTTGGACTTCCTATTTTATTACCAAATATAGCAATAATTGCATCCGATTTATCTAAAATCTGTTTATTAAT
>OIXH01004374.1_pt1 | contig 11584 bp, 9 predicted proteins | sample 1587741 | NCBI WGS metagenome assembly OIXH01 (sample SAMEA3888916, study PRJEB22519) | human gut metagenome | biome: human gut; feature: human-associated habitat; material: faeces | place: Denmark | collected 2011 | reverse complement strand
TTGTAAATAATCACCAAAATCCAATGAAAATTTTTTATACCCGATATGTTGATTTAAACTTGATTTATTTTAGTCGATATAGTATAATAAAGTTATAAACAAGAAATTAACTGCAAGGAGATCATATATGGATATAAAAAACTTGACATTGCTTGATGTTATAGACGTCAGAACATTGCAGGCGCTTCAGGATTCTTTTGCGGACGCCACGGGCATGGCTGCGCTTGCTACAGATGCCACCGGCTCGGTAACACATTTGAGCAACCCTACCGAGTTCTGCATGGATCTTACACGCAGATCGCCCAAAGGCTGTGAACGCTGCAACAAGTGCGACCTTCAGGGCGGCGAGGCGTCGTCGCTCACGGGAAAACCGTCCGTGTATTTTTGCCATGGCGGTCTGGTCGATTTTGCCGCGCCCATAATCGTAAACGGGCAGCACATTGGCTCTCTTATCGGAGGTCAGGTGCTGACGGAGGAGCCGGACGATGACAAATTCCGCAGAATAGCCGCCGAGATCGGAGTAGACCCCGAGCGTTATGTCAGAGCGGTACATAAAGTTCCGATAGTTCCGAAAAAGCAGATAGACGCTTCGGCAAATCTGCTTTACCAAATGGCGAACGCGCTTTCCGATGTGGGATATCAGCGCGCTCTCGCGCAAAGCAAGTCCGAGAGTCAAGAAGCCATCGTTTCGGAGATACAAGAGCGTTTTACGGAGATAAATACACAGACCGAAGAATCCGTGGCGGCGATCAGAGAATTGGGCGAGAATTTCAATGCGATAAAGAAAGCCGTTGCCGCTTCCGCAAAGGCGGTAGAGAGCACAGACAGCATAATCAAGACTATCGAGAATGCCTCCACGCAGCTCACGCTTATCGGCTTTAACGCGTCTATTGAAGCTAAAAGAGCGGGCGCGGCAGGGCAGGGCTTCAACGTTATCGCACAGGAGGTTCGCGTCCTTTCCGACAAGAACACAAAGCAGACTGGAGAGATTGAAAAAACTCTTTACGGGATCAGAAAAGCAATGACGGACATCAACGAGCAGATTAACGGCGTTAATTCCGCGATAGAGCAAAACAGCGCTGTTATCGAAAAGCTGCGCGAGATGCTGGCGGACGCAAGCGCGCTGATCTCTGAGATCAAGTAAGAATATTCTGTTTTTTAACGGATATTATATTTATTAAGAAAGGAATGTTTACAATGAATCGTTTTATTCTCAATGAGACCTCGTATCATGGAAAGGGAGCTTTGGCGGCTATTCCGGACGAAGTAAAGGGCAGAGGATTTAAGAAAGCGCTGGTATGCTCCGACCCCGACCTTATCAAATTCGGAGTTTCCGCAAAGGTTACGGATATCCTCGATAAAGAGGGTTTGGCATACACCGTTTTTTCGCAGATAAAGCCCAATCCCACCATTGCGGACGTTCAGGCGGGCGTTGCCGCGTTTAAAGAAAGCGGAGCGGATTACATCATCGCTATAGGCGGCGGCTCGTCCATTGATACGGCAAAGGCTGTCGGTATCATTATCAACAATCCCAAATTTGCAGACGTTAGAAGTCTTGAGGGCGTTGCGCTCACCAAAAAGGCTTCCGTACCGATAATCGCCGTTCCCACGACTGCGGGCACGGCTGCTGAGGTAACGATAAACTATGTTATCACCGATACCGAAAAGAACCGTAAAATGGTTTGCGTAGACCCGCACGATATTCCTATAATTGCGGTAGTCGATCCCGATATGATGAGTACGATGCCCAAGAGCCTCACGGCGGCGACGGGTATGGACGCGCTCACTCACGCGATAGAGGGATATATCACCAAGGGTGCGTGGACGCTTTCGGATATGTTCCACCTTAAAGCGATAGAGATAATCTCGAATTCTCTGCGCGGCGCTGTAAACAACGAGCCCGAGGGACGCGAGGGAATGGCGTTGGGTCAGTACGTTGCGGGAATGGGCTTTTCCAATGTCGGACTTGGCATAGTACACTCCATGGCGCACCCTCTCGGAGCGCTGTATGATACGCCGCATGGCATTGCAAACGCTATTATCCTGCCTACAGTCATGGAGTATAACGCTCCGGAAACGGGCGAGAAGTACCGCGATATTGCAAAGGCTATGGGCGTTAAAGGCACGGAGAATATGTCTCAGGGGGAATACAGAAAAGCGGCTGTTGACGCTGTAAAGCAGCTTTCCAAGGACGTTGGTATTCCCGATAACCTTAAAGACATCGTAAAGCCCGAGGATATTCCGTTCCTCGCGCAGTCCGCGTTTGATGACGCGTGCCGTCCCGGCAACCCGAGAGACACATCCGTTGAGGAGATCACCGAGCTTTATAAGAAGCTTCTGTAAATAGTTTATGCCCGCCCGGAAAGGCGGGCATTTTGTTGCGTCGTAAACCGTTTTGTATATATTAAAATCTCTTTTTTACTTGCCGAAAATCGTATCATATAGTATAATACGATTAAAGAAGACTTTTTGATTTGACTGTTTTTTAGGAGGAATAGCTATGGGAGCGGGCAATGTTATTGTAGGACAATCGGGCGGACCAACTTCTGTTATCAACTCCAGTCTAGTGGGCGTTTTCAAGACTGCAAGAGACGCGGGATGTCCTCATGTATACGGCATGAGAAATGGTATTGAGGGACTTTTGCAGGAGCGTTGGGTCGATATGTCTATGTATGTGAGAAACGATCTGGATATCGAATTGCTCAAGCGCACACCTTCGTCGTTTTTGGGGACCTGCCGTTTCAAGCTCCCCGACTATACCAAGGACGAGGATACCTACAAAAAGATATTCGCTGTCTTAAAGAAGCTTGATATCAAGCATTTCTTCTACATAGGCGGCAACGATTCCATGGACACCATAGATAAGCTGTCAAAGTACGCCGCCTTTATCAACAGTGATATTACATTTATCGGCATCCCCAAAACGATCGATAACGACCTTGCCATGACCGATCATACGCCCGGTTATGGAAGCGCTGCTAAGTACATCGCGTCCGCGATGAAGGAAATAATCCGCGACGCGAACACCTACCCGACCGAGAGCATAAATATCGTTGAGATAATGGGGCGTGACGCCGGATGGCTCACCTGTGCGGCAACGCTTTCGCGCTCGGAGGATTGCGCGGGTCCCGACCTCATCTCACTTCCCGAAACGGTTTTCGATTACGATACTTTCATCAAGCAGATAAACGAGGCACGTTCACGCAAAAAAGTGATCACCATAGCGGTCTCCGAGGGTATCAAAACGGCGGACGGCAAGTATGTCTGCGAAGCCAACAAGCGCTCTATGAGCGAGGATGCGTTCGGTCATAAGACTCTTGGCGGTACGGCACTCTATCTTGCGGATTTCCTTGGAGCGGAGCTTGGCATAAAGTCAAGAGGCATCGTGTTTTCAACGTTGCAGCGCTGCGCTTCTCACATCGTTTCCCGCAGAGATATAACCGAGGCGTTTACGGCGGGCGCTGACGGCGTTCAGCTTGCGCTTAGCGGAGAAACAGGCAAAATGATCATCTTTGACAGGATCTCAAATAATCCTTATCAGCTGAAAACATCATCTTGCCCTGCTTCTGCAGTAGCGAACGTTGAGAAAAAGGTTCCTTTGGAGTTGCTCGTGAACAACGGCTCTTATGTAACGAATGATTTCTTTGAGTACGCAAGACCGCTCATTATCGGCGAGCTTTCTCCGTTTATGGTTGATGGTCTTCCCAGACATTTGTTTATTGATTGACGGATCGCAAATATACAGACACACTCCCCACTGTTCGGCGGGGAGTTTTTGTTGTTTAGGCGGCGGATTTATTCACTCATAACGCTCTGTTTGGAATAAGTTTTGCTTGATAATTATGTGCTTGACTTCCTATGCATACTTATGGTATAATAGGTGTACAATGTTGATTTATGCGTTTTTGCGGAACGTTTGGCGTATTGTGATATGCAGCTTCAGGTCGCGGAGGTATTCTGAATGAAAATGTCTGGAAAATTATGCAAGAATTGCTTTTCGCGTATCGAAGGGCACAACAGAATATGCCCCGTATGCGGCTATGCAAAGGATGTGTGCGATCCGTCCTTGCCGGCTCGCGGCACAAAGCTTTGCAAGCGTTATGTTATCGGCGGAGCGATCGGACGCGGAGGCTTTGGAGTAACCTATCTTGCATACGATACAAGAGATGAAAAAACAGTTGCGGTAAAGGAATTCTTTCCGTCGATGCTTTCGATGCGCAGCCGCGGTAAATTTATTGTTCCCAACAGCGAAAAGAACGCAAAGCAGTTCAATATCGGCGCGGAAAAATTCTTCGATGAAGCGGAGCTGGTGCGGCAATTCAACGGAAACCCGAATATCGTAAGCATTTACGAATGTTTTTACGAAAACAACACCGCGTATTATGTAATGGAATATCTGGACGGAATAACGCTTGAAAACTACATAAAAAAATACGGCGCATTAAATTGTGAACAAGCGGCATATATTGCGGATAAGCTGACTATGGCTCTTGTGGTGCTGCACAGCGGAAAGGTCATTCACCGCGACATTTCACCCGATAACGTGATGATATGCAAGGACGGAAACGTAAAGCTTATTGATTTCGGCGCGGCAAGACAGTTCGTATCCGACGGCGCGGCGGGCTATACGGTCTTTATGAAAACGGGTTTTTCGCCTATGGAGCAATACACGCGGGAGGCGGGAGCGGATATCCGCGCGGATATTTATTCGGTTGGAACGCTGCTGTATTACGCGCTGACTCAAAAGACACCCGAAAGCCCATATAAGCGTCTGGAAAACGGCGGCGCGCTTGGCGGAGAGATCGAGGACGGCAGTTTGCGGCGAGTGATAGAAAAAGCCGCCGCGGTAATGCCGTCGGAGCGTTATCAAAGCGTTGAGGAATTCAGAAGCGATTTGTTGGAACTCAACATAAGTATGTCCGCACTCGTCGTTCCCAAGGATTATAATTCGCTTAAAGAGGGGAATTTTACCGAACACAATATCTCCAAAAGGCATACAAAAGCAAGACTTTTTGTCACCGCTGCGGTCTTGGTATGCATTATTGCCGCAGCCCCGTTTGCGGTAAACGGCATATACAAGCGTTTTTCGCAGGCTAAGGACAAAACGGTCGAGCTTACCCTTGACAGCGAATACGCGGGGCATTTTAATATCGGCGGAAAAATACCGTCCTCGCAGCTGGAGAAATTCAATGACGGCGTTGAGATCACCCTGCATATCGAGCCGTGGGAGGAGATGCCGTCAGACGATATACACGGCGTTATACCCGTCAACTCGGACGACAGGAGCGTTCTGGAATATCTCACGTCGGCAGATGAGCTTTGGGCGGACGAAAACGGCTGGATTAACATTGAAAAGGGCAGCGAGGAAATTTCGCTGGTAATGTCCCGCGAGGGCATTGAAAGCCTTGGTGGTGGCGGACTGGGCTTTGAAACATATAATCTTATCATAACCTCGGCAGAGCTTAGACCCTCCGAAAAGAAAAGCAGTATCGGAATAAACAGCTATCATAAGCAAAGAAACGCGCCATACAGCGTTACCGACAACGAGGACGGCAAAACGGTGACTGCGGAGCTTGGCGAATATCCTATGACGTCGTGGGCGACCTATGAATCTCAAGGAATACCCAAAAGCGCGTTTTATGAGTTTAACGGCGACGTTAAAGTGACGGTTCCGATTGAGGATATCGATGGCGGAAACGACACATGGCGCGTTGTTTATGTACGCAACTCGGGCTACTGCTTTAATGTTTTTGACGATGATGTTCTTGTTCCCACGATAACCGATAATATCGGAAATCCGCTTGTAAGCCGCGATGAGGTTTATGGTATTCATATTGATAAGAGTTGTAAGCAGTTAGTGTTTATAATTCCGCAGCGCGTTAAGGAAAAAATGAGCGGCGGCTTATTTTTACAATGCATGAACTTGCGGGTAACTCATGTTCGGCTTGAAAGCTATAACGGCGAATACGACACATTTTTATAACGGAGGAGTTAGATGAAAACATCACAGATTGAAGAACGGCTGAGCGCTGAAGAAGAATTCGACGAGGATTTGATAAGAGAAAACGGCTGTCCCGATTTTTGCACGGTGATAGCGGAATATATTAAGGAAAAAGGGATCCCGCGCTCTGAGCTGATAAAGCGTATGAACATTGATATGAATATAGACAAAAACTACGGATATCAGCTGCTTAACGGCACCCGCGCACCCACAAGAAACTACATCATACAGATAGGCTTGCTGCTTGGGCTGGATATCGGGAGCTTTCAGGCTCTGCTGAAAGCCGCGAAGAAAAAGCCGCTGTATGTGCGCGATATGTTTGACGCTAAAGTGTTTTATGCGGTAAAGCATAAAATGGAGCTTGACAAGGCGATAGATTTTATCTGGAACACGTGAAGCCGGGCTGTTTTTAAAAATAATGCAGCCGTGCACAACAAAAACGCAGTGTGATATGTTATAATAGAGTTATAAGTATGACCGTTCTTCCCGCCCGAAGCGGGGGAACCGAAAGAACGCTTTTGATCGCAGAAAGGCAATCATATCGGCAGCCACATAATGTGTTGGCTATATAACAAAATGCGATCGACCGCCAATAGAAAGGATGATATTATATGTTTTGTAAAAAATGCGGAAGCGTTATATCAGACGGCGCTTTGTTCTGCAAAAAGTGCGGAAACAAAATAATCAGAAAAAACCCGACATTCGAGGGAGACGACGCGCAGAACGGTGAGAGCTTGAAAAGAGCCGTATTATGCGGAAAATGTGGCGCAGTTATTTCCGACGGCGCTTTGTTTTGCAAAAAGTGCGGAAACAAGGTCGGGGAAAGCCCTGCGGCAGCAAGCAGCGCCAATACTGAAACATCGCTTATAGGGCGGCATATCGCGTCGCAGCATAGTACACCCGGGCTCGTTTCGCGCAAAAGTCGGATAGCGGGCTACATAATTGGCGCAGCGGGGATAACCGCGGCGGTGGTGATGTGCATTGTAGTTTTGAACAGACCGCCCAGAACTAACAGCACAAATTCCGGCAGCAACTATGTATCGCAGAGCAGCAACAGCGCTGGCATAACTCCCTCGGGAACCGCGAGCAACAGCACCGGAGAAACTACAAATAACAACACCGGAGGAACCACGAGCGTCGCTCCCTCGGGCAACACGGGCGGCAATGCACAGCCGACCGTTCCGACAAACACGCCGAGTGAGCTGATAACCGTCGGCATGGTGACGAATTTCACCGCTACGGACATAAAATCAAGTTCTATAAATCTGAAATGGGATAAAGACGATACGGCGAAAGGTTACAGAATTTACCAAAAGAACGGCTCGTCTTGGGATATTATACAAACGATCTCCCAGAACTCGACCACGACATTTGCGGTTTCAGGGCTTAATGAGGGCACGGATTACGATTTCAAGATCGTTTCGTTTAACGGTTCCGAAACGGGCGGCGAGGTCACTTGCTGTGTAAACACGGCGGTCGACGGTACGTATGTCGATGTTGACTGCACGTACTGCGTAGGCGGCGTTTGCTCGCATTGCAACGGTACGGGAGAAGCGTCCTACGGACCTTATGGGTGTGATTGGTGTGACACCAAAGAGTTTTTAGGCAAAGGCGACGGAAAATGCTATATATGTCACGGCAAAGGCTGTACGCAGTCCTATAAATCGGGGAAATCGGGCAGCGCTACCGTAGGGAATGAATACAACGCGCCCTCGGGCGGCAACGGTAACGAGAACAACGGTAACGGCGGTATCGGCGGAGGAGACTGCCCTAAATGCGGCGGCAAAGGACTTATGAAATGCCCTTACTGTGATTGGGGCTTTGTAAACTGTACAAAATGCAGCGGCAGCGGAACGTATTATGATACTTACTCAAAGAGAGTCAAAAATTGTCCTTACTGCAGCGCGGGCAAAGTAAGCTGTAAGAGCTGCGGAGGCAGAGGCTCAACATTCTGTTTGGCTTGCGGCGGCGACGGAGAAGTATAAAAGGGAGGAATTTAACTATGTTTTGCGGAAAATGCGGAAAAGAAAATAAAGATGGCGCGGCGTTCTGTCGTTTTTGCGGCGCGGCGCTCTCAAACAGCGGCGGTATATGCGCACAACAAGGCGGTCAGCCGCCCATGCAGGAGCCTGTTCAGCCGCACGTGCAGGAGCCGACTCAATCATTTGTTCAGCAACAACCCGATCAACTGGCGTTCCAAGAGTATCCGCAGTCGTATATGCCCATGCAGCATCAGGCGGTCGATGTTGCTAAAAGGAACAAAATGATAGCCATTATAGCCGCAGCGGTAGTTCTTGTAACAGGAATAGTGCTGGCAATAGTGTTCAGCGCAAGCTCGGGTAGCAGCGGCAGCAGCGGAAACGGCGGCAATATCGGGTATGGACAGCAGGGCGGTAACGGCGGTTACAATAATGGCGGGGGAAACGGCGGCAATGTAGGTAACGGTATAAACTGCGGGTATTGCGGCGGCACCGGTATATGTAACAGATGCCATGGCGGCGGGCGTTGTATATGGTGTCACGGCAAGGGTTATGGCACTGTTGCTACCTACGGTACCGACGTTGACGGACGCTACGACTGCCCCAACTGTACTAACGGAGAGTGCGGCAACTGCGGCGGCAGCGGACGCTGTCCCTATTGTTAAATTGCTGTTGCGGTGATTTGGTTCATTTTTGATCTGTTAGGAGGATAATTTATGTTTTGTGGAAAATGCGGAAAGCCAAACGATGAAGACGCGCTGTTCTGCGAGTTTTTCGGCGCGCCGATCGTAACCCTAAACAAGAATACAGGTTCGGAGCTTCCAAGCGCTCTGCCGCCGGTTGAACAGCCCGCGGCAATATCGGCTCAGCCCGCAGCCGAGCCGTCGATACAGCAGCCGACCGGGCATCCTGCGGCAATATCGGCTCAGTCCGCAGTCGAGCCGTCGGTACAGCAGCCGATCGAACAGCCCGCGGCAATGTCGGCTCAGCCCGCAGCCGAGCCGTCGGTACAGCCGCCGACCGAACAGTTTACGCCTATGCCGGATTGGTCTGCTGTGCCGCCAATGAGCGCTCCGATGCAGGCGGCGAGCGCTGCTGTACCGAAAAAGCGCTCGAAAGCGGGCAAGATAGTGGCGATAGCGGTTTCGGCGGCGGTGGTCATTGCGGCGGCGATATTGCTTTTTATGTTCTGGAAAAAGCAGTCGGCGGAGAAACCCAAAATGACAGTGGACGGAAAGAATATTCCCATCGATATGACGATATACACGTCTTACACGGACTATTATTACAATCTTGAACGATTTACAGCGATTTTCTTCGGCAAAACTGAGGACGAAGCGTATATCTGCCAGGTATATTTTCCGGAGAAGCCGACTACCGATACCGATTATGCAATATTGGGTGATGATTCCGATGACGTACAATACCTTTTTTCCTGCTCTTCAAATGAAACCAAGGTTGAAGACGGCTTCCACACCTTTGAATGGTCGTATTATAAAGTGGATAGCACAGCGCGCCCGATATCGGTAGGAAAGTGCGATCCCTATAAATTTATAAATATCGCGGTCGCAGGCGGCACAGAACCGACAGGTTTTGGAGAATTGAATCATGAATTTGAGTTCAAGGTAAGCGGCAAAATTGATTATACGAAGTATTCGGAAGAGGAAGGTGATAAAGTTTTAGAGGATTGGATGAAAAACAACATGATCCCCGCGTCTGAAGCCGACACTCCCACTTCCGTTCCCTCTCAAACCGAGCAGCCCTCTCAGCCTGTCAACGAAAACAAAGACGAGATCGAGATCAAGGGGGAAAAATACTCCACCGATCTGACTTTCCTCGATCTTTCGGGAAAGGATCTTAACGATTGGGATATACAAGACCTTAAATATATGACGAAGCTGGAGCGCATAGAATTAAGCAACAACAATCTTGGCGACATATCAATATTGCAGGCTATTCCTTCTCTTGTTGAGATAGACGCGGATAATAACAGCATAAGCAACATTTCTTTCCTCTCGGAGCTGAGTAATATTAAAATCGTCGTTATGAATAACAATCGTATCAGCGATATTTCGGTGTTCGAGAATATTCCCGCCATTCAAAAGATATGGCTGAACGACAACTTCATCACGGATATCTCGCCCATTGCCAACTGCACGAATTTGACCGAAATCGGATTTGACAACTGCCAAATAAACGACATCTCCGTACTTAACAGAATGGTAAGGCTGCAGCAGCTTAGCTTATACAATACCGGCATAACGGATATCTCCGTGCTTTCAAACTGTTTTTCTTTGAAAAAGTTGAACATCGGCGGGAATGAGATCGATGACATATCCGCGCTTGATAAGCTCAAACTTGAAGAGTTCTATGTGGATTGACGCTTTGCTGATGATTAAAGTGCGGTTTTATTGCCTTTCTCCCCGTCTCAGACGGGGAGAAAGCTATTAAATCGGCAGTTGATTTGTTGTTTCAATTCCACAACGATTATTTTAACGTATTTTTCAAACAGTAAAATAATTATTTTGTGTTTTCCTCTTGACAATGTGATAAGTTTGTGATATAATATGATTGATAAGTGTACCGTTGCTTTGCGGCGCGATGTAAACATCGACTTAGATTCGCTATAAAGCAGCGATCGGTCAACTACATAACAAAGGAGAAACTTATGGACATTACTAAGGCGAATGTAATTCGCAAGGTTATCAGAATTTTGAGCTGCGTTTCCGCGGCTGTGGCAGCCGTTTTGGCGTATGTGTTCAGAAAGATCGAAAGGATCAACGATCTTGAGGCGGTCAGCAGAATGAGCACCATGTGTATGGTGGCACGTATATGCGCAATAGCGACGTTTGTTTTCGCGGTGGGTATTTTGCTCTTCGATCTTGCCACAAAGACATTTCCCGCTAAATCATCTGCGATAGGTGCGGTGATAGCGCTTGTCGGCTTTATCGGCAACTTTATCATTGCTGTTGCTTCTACATCGAGTGGATTTCTTATGTACATAATGGAACACGCAAATCTTTCCGGAAAAGTCACCATGACCCAGCTTAACATAGGCTCTTATATGATACTTGCGTCCGGCGTATTTTTGATAAGCTACAACGCGAAATGCATGAAGAGCGGTACATAACAGTTCAATAAAAGCATAATAAAGCGCGGAAGAAATTCCGCGCTTTTGTTTTTTCAGTTGCTTTCGGTTTCTGGCTGTGGGTTGAAATCAAGCTGTCCGTTTTTGACAGTAAATGTCACCGGCGTCGTTTCATACCTGTTGCCGCGAATGTCGTCTACGATAACCAAATAAAAATAGCCGCCGTCGCCGAGAGTGTCATAAATGATGTTCGACCCGCTTGCGAGTAAATAGTCCGCGCCTTTTTCCGTTTGGAATTTCTCGGCTTTTTTGGTGCAGACGTCATAGAGCGCTGAGATCGTGTCGCCGACAGCCGGCTTTTTGAAAACCGAAACGTTGTTTGTGTCAACGCACCAATAGCCGTCGATGGATACGATTTTGCTGCTTTCATCAAAGTTAAACAGCATAGTGGTTTCATTTTCTCCTATTTGCAGCTGCGTGACATATTTTCCGTCCGCGCGAAGTTTTATCTGAAGC
>OIXH01004373.1_pt1 | contig 11585 bp, 14 predicted proteins | sample 1587741 | NCBI WGS metagenome assembly OIXH01 (sample SAMEA3888916, study PRJEB22519) | human gut metagenome | biome: human gut; feature: human-associated habitat; material: faeces | place: Denmark | collected 2011 | reverse complement strand
CCTGCGACCTCTTGATCCCAAATCAAGCGCTCTAGCCAAGCTGAGCCACACCCCGATTTGCTTTCCGATTTCTCGGTAACGCCTCAACGCAAGAATGATTATATCCCATAAATCATGTAAAGTCAACACTTTTTTTAATTTTTTTTTATTTTTTTTTACTTTTCTCTGAAACTCTTGTAAAATCAAGGGTTTCAGAGATTCATTTTTTTATAAAAAAACTTACACAAAAAAAATTTTTGTGCTACAATTAACAAGTCGCATAAATTTATTGTGTTTATTTAATAGAAAAGAGGAGTAGTATGAAGGAATTAAATTTAGGAAAAGACAAAATAAATAAACTAATTTTATCGTTTTCAATACCTTGTGTAATAAGTATGTTAATTAATTCAATTTATAATATTGTTGATCAGATATTTATAGGTAAAGGAGTTGGAACACTTGGAAATGCAGCAACAAATGTTATATTTCCGTTAATTATAATTTTTAATGCAGTTGCAGGTCTTATTGGAAATGGTGCTGCTGCGAATTTATCACTTAAGTTGGGTGAAAAAAATAAAAAAGCTGCTGCAAAAAGTATTGGGCAAGCAGTTAGTTTAACCATTATTTTATCAATAGTAATAAGTGGTATTGCTTATATATTTTTACCACAATTAGTATATTTGTTTGGATGTACAGAAAGCGTTTATAAATATGCTGTAGATTATGGAAGAATAATAGTTATTGGAGCCCCATTTATGTTAATATATTCATCATTTTCAAGCATTATTAGGGCGGATGGTTCACCTAAATATTCAATGATTATGTTAGTTATAGGTGCAATTATAAATATAATATTAGATCCTATATTTATATTTGGATTTGATATGGGAGTAAAAGGTGGAGCATTAGCAACAATAATAGGGCAAATAGTATCTTTTGTAATAGCAATCATCTATTTATTTAAAATTAAATCAGTAAAACTAACAAAAAATGATTTTAAATTAGATAAAGATGTTTTTAGAATATTGGCGCTTGGAATATCTTCATTTATAACACAAGCAACTATTTTGGTATTATTTATATTTATGAACAATATATTGACAAAGTTAGGTGCAAATACGAAATTTGGTGCTGATATACCATTATCTGTTTATGGTGTTATATCAAAAATAAATAGTTTATATATTTCAACAGTTTTAGGTATATCTATAGGTTCACAGCCTATTATTGGATTTAATTATGGAGCAGGAAATAAATCTAGAGTAAAAGAAACAATTAGAAAAGTTTTAATCATTAACTTTGCAATAGGTATAATTTTTAATTTATTATTTGTTTTATTTCCAAAACAAATAACTGGGATATTTATATCAAGTAATGATGTTTCATATAATTTATTTATGGAATTTGCAGTCCTTATGTGTCATAGTTTTTTACTAGTAATTTCACTTAATGCACTTGAAATGACTACAAGTATTGTTATTCAATCTTTGGGAAATGTAGTAAAATCAACTGCTGTTACATTTATAAGACAAATAATATTATTAATACCAATATCATTAATACTAGCTTTCGTTTTTAATAAGGGAATATATGGAGTATTATATGCAGGTTGTATTGCAGATGTACTTTGTTTTATAATTACAATATTTATCATTAAATCAGAATATAAAAAATTAGGAAAAGAAGTTATAAATGAAACGTATCAAGAAAAAGAACAAACTAATAATACATACAATGGGAAACATATTGTAATTACTATTTCTAGAGAGTATGGTTCAGGGGGAAGATTTGTTGGAAGGTTAGTAGCAGAAAAACTTGGACTTCCTTTTTATGATAAAGAATTAATTTCATTATCGGCAAAAGAATCTGGATTATTAGAAGAATATGTAAAAATGACCGATGAAAAGAAAAAATCAGCAAGTTATACTAATAATAATGATGATAGATTATTTATTGCTGAGCAAAAAGTAATAGAAAAATTAGCTAAATCTTCATGTGTTATAGTAGGAAGATGTGCAGATTATATTTTAAAAGATAATAAAGATGCAATAAAAATATTTTTATATAGTGATTCAAAGTCAAAGGAAAAAAGAGCTATAAAATATTATGGATTAAATTCTAAAACAGCTTTAAGAAAAATAGATAAAATTAATAAAGAAAGATCAAAACATTATAAATTTTATACAAATAGAGAATGGAAAGATTTCAGTAATTATGATTTATCATTTAATGTTGACAAGTATGGTGTAGAAAAAACAGCAGAGAATATTATAAATATAATTGAAAAGTAAATCTTTTCTTTTTTTTATAAAAAGTTTACATTTTTATAATTTAAATGTTAAAATTTAATTATTGATTGGTGAAGTGTAATGTATGGTGCAATAATTGGAGATTTAGCAGGAAGTATTTATGAGTATGAACAAACAAAAAAATAAAACCAGTTTATACAACAAAAATAATTGAAAACAATGTTTTTTATAGTACTGAATATGGTATTGATGATAAATTAATAAAAGAAGTTGATAAAAGATTACCAAACCAATTTGTTTATATTTTGAAAAAAGCAAGATTTAAGTAAGTTGTAAATATTGTTTTTAGATACTAGCAAAGTTTACAATATAATCATTTGATTTAAAATATGATACAATATTCACTAGGAGGATTATTTATGATTAAAGAAGTAAAAAACGTAGAGGATGCAAATAAATGTGATGAATTATTAACAAAGTTAATATTAGATGAAAAAAAATATAATGATTTAATAGATGATAATATTGTAATTAAAAATCATTTTAGTAAAATGTTAGATGATGAAGATGTTATTTTGCTTGCATATTATTTAGATAAATTGATAGTAGGGTATATATTAATAAGAAAAATAAATGAAAATTTATGCTTGTTAGACGGTTTATATGTTTTGGAAGAATATAGAAATCAGAAAATAGCAAGTAGTTTATTAAATGAGGCAATAGCTAGGTGCAAAAAATTAAATGTTAAATATATAGATATTAATGTTATGGAAAAAAATGAATTAGCTAAATGTATTTATAAAAAATTGGATTTTACAGAATATGAGGTAAAATTAAGAAAAAATATAGTTAATTCTTAAAACTTCAAAAAGAAAAAATAGAAATTTATTTAGTATTTTATTATAAAATTTGAAAGGATTTGGTTAGTTAAATAGGTAAATGCAATTTCAACTTAAATATTATAATTACAAGGTAAAATGCAAGTTTTATCTTGCTTTTTTGTTAAAAAAAGATATAATAATTATTGAAAAAGGAAAATTTTTGTACGATGAAAAGAAGTTGAACCTAATTTTAAAAAATTAAATGCAACTTTTAATAGTCTGTATGTTCAATCAATTGTTTTCTTTTTTGAGTTTATTTTATGAGTAATTTATAACTCAAATTTACTTCATCTTTTTTTAGTGGAATAAGATGGAGTTTTTTTGTTATGTTATTACCATAAATATTGTTAAATATTTCATAAGGAGTTTTATATTCTAAACTTCTTCTTGATACATTATTGATATTATTCATCATATCTATAATATTTTCACTTGTTAATTTATCAAAAGTTATACCTTTGGGAATAATATATCTTATAAATTCATGATTTCTTTCAATACCACCTTTTTACCAAGAAGAATATGGTTCACAATAGAATACGTTTATTTCTTTTTCACCAGTAGTTGAATTAAATTCTATATCTTCAGGTTTAGAAAACTCCCATCCATTATCAGTTAATATTATTTCAAATAATTTTGTAAATACAACTGATCCTAATTGTTTTCTAAGTTTTTTAAATGCATTGGAAACTGAAGTAGTTTTATATTTGTCAATTAAAAACATAAGCATTAATTTACTATTTCTAAAATATAATGTCATAATACATTTTTTATCTTTAAATTTACCTATAACAGTATCCATTTCAACTATATTTGCATTGGGATGTTTTTCAATATATTCTTCCATTTCTTTTAATGTTCTACCAGTTCTAATTACATTATCAAATCTTATAGTTGGTTTTTCATTTGTTCTTTTTCTGGGTTTATAACTATAAGCTCTTGGTAACATTTCATCATTAATACTAGAAAAATATCCTTTATGAACGTAATTATAAAATGTCTGAATAGATTTAGGAAATTCATTTTTAATGTTATTAAATAGATGAGTAATAGGTTGATTTTTATTTTTAATCTTATCTTTAAAATAATCATTCCAATAATCAATTTCATCAATAGACATATCAATTCCAATTCTAGGTTTTTCTAATAAATAATTATAGTTTTTTTGAGCCTTAATATAGTTATAATAATATTTCTTTTTACGACATCTTGTTTTTAATTCACAACCATTACATACGTAAGGAAATCTATTTGTTTTATCACATTCTTTAAAATCACCCTTACCAGTTATTCTTCTGTTTTTAATTTCTCTAGATACAGTTGAAGAAGTAGAGTCAACATAAAAGGCAATATCTTTTAATTTATAATTTAATCTTAACAATTGTTCAATTAACATTCTGTTTTCCACAGATAGTCTTCTTTTCATCTTTATCCATCCTTTCAATACACAAAAAGAAAACAATTGATTAGTTATATATTAAATATCATTAAAAGACTAAATGCAAGTTTTAAAATTATAATTAAAAAAGTTGCATTTAACTTTTTAAAGAACAAATCAGTTGGATTTGTTTGACATTCTAGTTAATTTATGCTATTACATTAAATGATTTTCTGAAGGGGGAAATATTATGGAAAAAATAACTAAAACTTATGTTGAGAAAATTTACAGAGGTCTATTATTTAGTGAATCTTCAATAAAAGAAGTGACTGAAAGAAATCCTATGCAAATTGAAAATGATGGTAAAATGCAAGGATTCCGTTTTTACGACAAAGAATATGTTGTAGATGGTGAAAAAACTTATGATGGTGAAAAATCAAATTATTCTAGATGGATTTATTTCGGAAAAAGATATAGTTTAGATGAAATTAAAGCAAAATATGGGAATAATCCAGATTATAGAATTCTAATTAGCAACATGGAAGGCAATGGTTATAATTATGTGTGCCATACTCAAGCAGGTTCTTTCTTACCAATGGAAGAAGGAGATATGACTTTCGCTGAATATATTGCAAACCACAGCAAAGAAAAAAATGCAATTAAAATGTTTGAAAACCTAAAAAAGCATATCGGGGAAAGAATTTCATATAAAGCTTGGTGGTATGGAGTTGAACAAAACGAAACAGATGTATTAAGGAATGTAAATTATTTTTCAAATATTGAAACAGAAAATTCTGAGATACCATTTATAGGTTATGGTTCTGCAATTTCATCTATAACATTAGAAGAAACTGGCGAAGAACTATATTCTAATCCATATATTGAATATGGCTATGATAGAAGAAGTCCGGAAGATATTGAAGATTCAAAAAGAAAATTCTTTGGTGATGTTATTGTTGATAAACAAAGAGATAGAAGATTAAAAGCTGAAGAAGAAAGAAATAAAGCAATGGAACGTGCCGATTTAGCAGCTAAAAAAGCTAAATACACATTAATGAAAGAAGGATTAACTTTAGTTAAACCTGAAACAGCAGAAGAATGGTTACAATTTACTGATAATAATAGTAATGATGGTTATTCAGTATTTGTTGTTAAAGCAACAATTTTAATGATGAAGAAATTTGAAGAAGGTATTTCATTTGAAGAAGCTGAACAACAAGTATATAATGAAGAGTTAGGATTAAGTGGATTTATGGCTGGAGCTACTGCAAATGCTCTATCACATTTTGCAAAACAAGGCGAAGAATATAGAAGATATTGGAATAAACAATATGGTATTGAAGATTCAGAAGAAAAAGGAACTGTAAATCCTGCTGTATTAACAATTAAGAAAAAATAGTTATTTATTTAAATTAAACAGATTAATGAATAAAGTTAATCTGTTTTTTAAAACTATAATTCCATTATAGTAATAACACACTACCAAGTCGGTATTTTGCCAACAAGGATTGTGTGCCAAAGGAGATCCTTTGGAAACCCATTTAAGCACCAATACTACAAACTATCGTAAAAAGTATTGGTGCCTTTTTTATTTTGTCTTACGACTTCATAAAAAAGAAAAAAGTCTACTACTTTCATTGCTAACGCAACAAAACGGAATATCCTTTTTTATAGAAAAAAATAACCTAATACCAATAAAAGTAAAAGGTTATTTTTCTTTGAAAATACTTTCGTATTTTCTTTGTATTTCTGATAAAAATCTTTCAATAGAATCTGCTTTATCTAACAATTTTTTATCAATATCTTTTTGTTCTTTTAAATAATTATGTATATCCTTAAAATATTCTTCTGTATCCATTGCTATATGTCTTTTTAATTCAATGGTATTTTCGGCATTTCTAATTTCTTCTTTAAATTCTTTTATTTTCTTATCATACATTTCGTAACTAACAATAATTTCATCTTCACCATATTTTATTGTTTCTTTTGAATATCCTACAAGTTTTGCTGATTTACTGAATGGAATACCTAAATATTGTTCTAATCCTTTTAATACTATAATTGATGGTTTAACTCTATATCCACTTTCTATATTATTTATTTCAGTATGGCTTAAATTAAGTAGGTTTGCTAATTTTCTTGCAGATAATCCTTTTTCTTTTCGTGCATTTCTTACTAATTCTGCAAGTGTTTCATCAGATTTTTTCTTATTTAACATTTCTAATCATCTCCTCTGACAACTTAATTATATAACAAAAAATAGAAATACGCAAGAAAAAAATGGAAACAGAGTTGACAATATAATATTTATGATGTATTATTGGATTATGGAAACTTAATTTCCAAAAAAAGAGGACAAGATATGAATGAGGAACTTAAAACATCTAGATATATCAAACCACAAGATATGGGAAGATAAGAATATCAAACCTAAAGCAAAAGAGATATTCGCATATTTATATGCAGAGGGATTTGAAAGAACTATCTCACATCTAAATATAGGAGAGATACAACAAACAGTCCGAATAAAAAACAAAGGACTAAGAAAAATCTTAGAACAATTACAAAATAATAATTATCTAAGATTCAAAGAATATTATACAGGAATGTATGAATACCACATTTGCTAAAGAAGACGCATAGATAGTCGTTAGCAAATAAGGTTCAGTAAGATTGGAGGCTTATGTTAGAACTTATCTTATAGAAATATAAGATAAATAAGTTTGAAGTAAAACATATTTCAAAGAACGAAATAAAAGAATAAGAAGGATTGAAATATGTATTGTATGTTTTACTTCAAGCAACCATTAAAGATGTGTTTATTTCACATTGTGTATTTATTTTAAGTCGTTTACTAATTGTTATGGCTTGTAAGATTTTTTTACAAGTTTTTTTGTTGCTAAAAATTAATGAAAGGAGAATGATAATATGGATTTAACTAATTTAAAATATGTACAAGTTCCAATGGTAGTTTTAGCTGATATTGATATATCTCCTACTACTAAACTATTAATGGGCTTAATAACAACTTTATCAATGAAGGATGGATATTGTTATGCGAGTAATAGATATTTAAGTAATTTATTAAAAGTATCTAAAAGAACTATTTCTACTTCAATAACAACATTAAGAAGAAAAAACTATGTTAAAGTTGATAATGAAGATAGTGCTAGAAAAATATATTTAGCAAATATTTTCTAGAGTAAGTAGCAAGATTTTACTAAAGTGTATAGCAAGTACCTTCTAACAGAATAAATAATATTAATAAATAATTATAATAAATAATATAAGTTTAAAATTATTTAAATAATTTAAATTAATTAAACGAAAGGAAATGATATATGAATGTAGATTTAAATGAAATAATTATATCTGGAACAATAAATAATGTAATGGATAATAATCAAGATTATATTAAGTTTGGATTAACCACTCTTAAATATGATAAAAGAAAAGTATTTTCTAGTTTAAATATTAACCGACATCTTTATGAAATATTTTTGTTAAAGGAACTAAAGTATTTATTAAAGGTTATCTTAATTCTTATATTACTGATAATAAAATAAAAAGTTTTATAACTGTAATTAATATTGCTGATAATGAAGATGAAATGTTAAATGGTAGAAAGGGGCCACATATAAGAGGGGATACTGATGGTGTAGAAGTTTGGGATGGAAAACGAGAAGAAGCAATACCTATGATTGAAGAAGAATTAGAAGAAATGGAAAACTTATTAAAAGACTTTAAATAGTATTGAATGAAAGGAATGAGATTATTTATGAAAAATTATTATTAAAAAATTTAACGAGAGGGGGAAATTAAAATATGAAAGAAGATGATAAAAAAGAAAAAATACTAACACAATTAGAAATTGAAAATATTTTAGATGAAACAATAAATATATCTATAATAAGTAAATTATTAAATTTAAATTTAATCACAGAAACACAATTTTATATTTTAAAAGAAAAGATTAAGAATTTTTATTAAAAGACTACAGATTTAATTGAAAATAAAGTATAATGATTTTAGAGGACATTTGATTTAATGTCTAAAAGAAAAAGAAAGAGAGGTATAAATGTCAAAGGTTGAGATTATTAAAGCAAATAATCTCATAACCGAAGAAATCAATACAAATAGGAAATTAAAAAAAGTTTGTGCTTATGCTAGAGTTTCAACAGACTCAGAAGAACAATTAACAAGTTATTCATCACAAATAAAGCATTATTCAAAAATGATTAAATCTAATTCAGAATGAGAATTTGTAGGTGTATATGCTGATGAGGGTATTTCAGGAACACAAGTAAAACATAGAGCAGAATTTCAAAGAATGATTAATGATGCTCTAAATGGAAAGATTGATATTATTATTACTAAATCAATATCAAGATTTGCTAGAAATGTTGTTGATACCTTAAATATTGTTAGAAAGTTAAGAGAAAACAATGTTGATGTGTATTTTGAAAAAGAAAATATACACACAATAGAGTTAGATAGTGAAATGTTTTTAGGTCTTTGCAGTATGTTTGCTCAAGCAGAAAGTGAATCAATATCGAAAAATGTTAAAATGGGTTTAAAATCCAAAATGAATCGTGGCGAATTTGTAGGTTGTCCTGAATGTTATGGTTATAATTGGAATAAACAAACAAAAGAGTTAGAGATAAACGAAGAACAAGCAAAAGTCGTTAGAATGATTTTTAATTGGTATGCTGATGGTATTGGAACAAGAGTTATAGCAAATAAACTAAAAGAACTAGGTTATAAAACTAATAAAGGTAATGATTTTCGCTATAATCAAGTTGGAAATATTATAAAAATGAAAAGTATGTTGGAGATTATTTAGGGCAAAAGACTTATATAGTTAGTCCTTTAACGCATAAACGAAATAGAAATTTTGGTGAAAAAGAAAAATATTATGTCAAAGATCATCATACACCTATTATATCTAGAGAACTTTGGAACAAGTGCCAAGAAATATTAAACAAAAGAAGAAATGATATGCCAGAGAAAGAACAACATTCTAAACATTATTGTTATAGATATACCTTCAGTTCTAAAATTGAATGTGGTATATGTGGTTCAACTTATGTTCATAGAATAAGTGGTAAACAAAAAGAAAAACAATATTTCTGTTGGTCATGTTATGATAAGGTAACATTAAAAGAAAAATGTCCTGATTCATTAACAATTAGAGAAGATGTTTTAAAAGAAATGTTTGTTAAGGTTTATAATTCAATTATAGAAAAAAAGCATAAGACAAGAGATAAACTAATTAATGCTATAAAAGAAACTTTAACTAGTGAAGATAATAATACTGAGTTAAATAAACTCTATAATGAGAAACAAACTTTAAAAAAAAGACTATCCAATTTAATTGATTTGAAACTAGATGATATAGAAAATAAAGATATTTATATTGAAAAAGAAAAAGAGATTAATAATAGGATTAAAGTATTAAATGAACAAATAGATAGGTTAGAATATAGAAATAAACAAAATAAAGATATATCTACTCAACTTAAAAACATAGAAAAAATCATTTATGAAGAAGAACAACCTATTGAAGAATTTGATGATATTAAATTTGATAATTTAGTAGAAAAAATAATCATAGGTGAAAAAGATATAAATGGTAATATTAATCCTAATATTGTAAGATTTATCCTAAAAATTGGAACAGATTATAAATTTGATAATTTGTCATTTGTAACAAACAAGAAATAATAGAACAAGAATATGATTCTTTATCAGATGATGAAAAAAGATTTTATCAAAGAAAATTAACAAAACAAGGTAATTATACGTTGCAAAGAGTTGCTTCTGCAGCAGGTGTTAAAAATATGGCTGAGTTTCATAATGCAGGATATAAAGGATTATATAATGGTGAAACCGCTGATGATATATTTAAAAGGAAAAAATTACGATATAGAGAAGATATTTTAGATAATATGAATGAAGATGAATTAGTTGCTAATTTATTTAGAATAAATCAAACGAAGCAAAAAATTTTAAAAGATAATGTACAATGTGAGAAAGAAGCAAAAGATCTACATTATGAGGTGGGGAAAAAAGTTAGAAAAGCAATCGTAGATATTGGTGGAATGATGCCTGAAGAAATGACAATACCTAAAAAGAGCTTAAAAGAATTAGAAAAAGAAAAGAAAAAATTAGAAATAAAAGTGCAAAAGAAACTTGAAGAAATAAAATAGGAGGAATAATGTCTTTAAAATATATAAATAACATTGAATATGCAAATGAAATAGAAGAATTATATTTAAATTCGTTTCCTAAAGAAGAAAGATTTCCTTTTTGGATACTAGAAGAGTGTTCTAAAGAAAATAATTCTGATTTATACGGCATAATTGATAATGATAAATTAATAGGAATGTGTTATCTTGTTAATTGTAGTAATGCATATTATCTTATGTATTTAGCAGTAGAACCGAATTTAAGAAACCAAAATTATGGTTCTAGAATATTAATGGATTTGAAAGAAAAATATAAAGTATTATTTTTATCAATTGATTCACCTGTTGATAATATAAGTGTTAGACGTAAAAATTTTTATTTAAGAAATGGTTTTTATGATACTAATAAATTTTATGAAGATACTGGTAATATCGGGATTCCTGGGAGCGGGAAAAACCACGTTCATCAAGGCTCTGGCAGAAAAAACGGATAAGAGGTTCGTGGTCATGGAAAATGAATATGGTGAAGTGGGGATTGACGGCGGTTTTTTGGCATCGGGGACGGGACAGGCGGAAATGAAGGTGTGGGAGCTGACGGAAGGGTGTATCTGCTGCACGATGAAGGCAGATTTTGCTTCCTCCATTCTGACGATTTCCAATACGCTTGATCCGGAATACCTGGTGGTAGAGCCGACGGGGCTTGGGAAGCTGGGAAATATCCTTACCAATATCAGCCAGATCCAATATGAAAGAATAGTACTGCTGCAGCCGGTAACGGTGCTGGATGTGTCCGCTTTTGACAGGGATAAGGAAAAGTACCCGGAAATCTGCAGGGACCAGATTGAAAACGCAGCCACGGTTATTTTTACCAAAACAGGGGCACTGGACGCGGAGGAGCTTTGCAGGATTG
>OIXH01004370.1_pt1 | contig 11590 bp, 17 predicted proteins | sample 1587741 | NCBI WGS metagenome assembly OIXH01 (sample SAMEA3888916, study PRJEB22519) | human gut metagenome | biome: human gut; feature: human-associated habitat; material: faeces | place: Denmark | collected 2011 | reverse complement strand
ATAATCCCGGAAACCCTTGCAAAACAGGGCATTCCGGGGCAAAACAAGGAGAAATAAAACAATGATAAAAATACTATTTGTTTGCCACGGCAGGTCAGTTGTACAATAAATCGGACTTTGTTAAACTGGGGCAAAGTAGGGCAAAATGTACCGCAAACCCGCATAAATACTACGGTTTCGACTACTAAGGGTTGAGCCGGAGAGGGAATATAGCCAAATGTTTTGGGATAATTCCTTAGTAGTAATGGACTACTAAGGAGTGTTGTATGTAATGAAAATGAATGTGATGTTTATTTTTGGAATTCAAAAATATATATTAGTATTAGAATAATCAAGAGCAAGTTTGGAAGGAGAGACATATATTGGAAAGTATTAACAGTAAGACGTTGGGGCACGATGATACGAGTGGTTTTGAATTTGTTAAAGAGGCTTTAGGCGAAAATGTGACTGCAGCAGTGAATTTTGATAGATTACAAAAACATCCTGAGAAAGGATACATAATATTTGAAATGTTGAAGTGTGAGAAATCACAAAATGTTACACCGTATACAAGCCATCCACGCAGATATTGGAATAAGAATGCCAATAAGTTTCTCGCGCTATGGAGAGCAAAGCAAGATTTTGCTGCAACGCTATATTTGGTGAATTATGCTGAAGCTGGAACGCCACATGAGAACGAGGTTCTTGTAATAGAAGTTTGTGATATGGATGAGAATGGAATTACAAGAGAAGAAGTTACAAAGCATACTAGAGAAACTTTTTCAAAATGGTTTTCGGAATTAAATAATCAATGTTTAGTTTCTAAGGAAGAATTAGCAAATTCAATATATGAAAATAAAACAGCAGATGAATTAGGAAATATTGTACTTAGAAAAGGTAAATATTCAGGAGAAATGTTAAGAACAATTTATGTAAAAGATATTGGGTATTTAGAATGGCATTCTAAGCAATCATATGAATATTCAAATGGTATCTGAAAAAACTAGAGAGTTAAGTAATACATAGTATAACTAAGAAAATCAGGTTTTGCCACTTAACTCGGCAATGGTTTTAGGAAAATCGAAAATTTTGAGGACTTGTTATGAGGGGCAAGAGAAATAAATAGATTCACGTTAAAAGACCATAAAATAGGTGAATTTCAAAAAAAATCAAATATGCCACAAAGCCTAGGTAGAAATATTGCCGGGAATGTGGCTTTTTTTGTTGATAAAATGTTATAAGAATGTTATAATTTTGCTATAGCTTTTAGTCGTTTATTATTGATATTTTGAGGTGAGAACATGGGTTTTTCAGAGAAAATAAAAACTTTAAGACAAGAATGTTTACTGAGTCAAGAGGCATTTGCAAAGGAGCTAGGTGTTTCTTTCGCAACAGTTAATCGTTGGGAAACGGGGAAAACACAACCAACATACAAAGCCTTACGCACTATAAAAGAATACTGCGAAAAGAACAATGTTGAATTTTCGATAGATACTAATATTGAAAGAGGTAGTACAAATGGCTAAGTCTACGAATATAAACAATAGAAGATACCTTGGAAATAAATATAAACTTTTACCATTTATTAAAAAAGTTGTGGATTCAGAGTGTACAGATATTGAAATAGTTGTAGATATTTTTTCGGGAACTGGTGCAGTTGCTTCAGCTTTTCAGGATAAGCAATTGATAACCAATGATATTATGTATAGTAATTATATTTCTAACCTTGCGTGGTTTTCACCACGAAAGTATAGCAGAAAAAAAATAGAAAAAATAATTGATGAATACAACGCCATGGCCGTTAATGAAGAGAATTATATGACCATAAATTTTTCTAATACATATTTTAGTCATGATGATTGTTCAAAAATTGGATTTATCCGAGAGGATATAGAGGCTAAATATGTAAACAAAGAAATAAATGAGAGGGAAAGAGCATTATTAATAACTTCACTTCTTTATGCAATGGATAAAATTGCGAAAACATGTGGACATTATGATGCATACCGTCAAGGCGTAGAATTTGATATGCATTTAGAATTATTATTACCGGAAGCAAGCACAACGAATAACAAAAAGAATAAATGTTACAATGTGGATTCGAATGCTTTAGCAGGAAAAATTGTTGCAGATCTAGTTTATATTGACCCTCCATATAATTCGAGACAGTATTGCGACGCATATCATTTACTTGAGAATGTAGCCAGATGGGAAAAGCCAGAAGTCTTTGGTGTCGCAAAGAAAATGGATAGGACAGCATTGAAGAGTAAATATTGTACCAGAAGTGCAGCAGAGGCATTTGCGGATTTGATTTCAAATTTGAGGTGTAGATATATTGTATTATCTTACAATAATATGGCTAAAAAAGGGAATGATCGTTCAAATGCAAGAATATCTGATGAGGATATTTTTAGAGTTCTTTGTGCTAAAGGAAAAGTAAAGGTGTTTTCTGAAGAGTATAAAGCTTTTACAACTGGGAAGTCGGATATAGAAGATAATCAAGAGAGATTATTCTTATGCATATGTAATGAGGAGGAATAAAATGATTCAATCGCCACTAAATTATACTGGCGGAAAATACAAATTGTTGCCACAGATTCTGCCACTTTTTCCTAAGGAAATAGATTGTTTTGTTGATTTGTTTTGTGGTGGTTGTAATGTTGGAATTAATATTTGTGCTAAAAAATATATTTATAATGATAATTGTGAGCCATTGATTAATCTTTATTCTGTTATGCAGACTTTAGAGTCAGCATGCTTTATTGAAAAAATAGAAACTGTAATAAAAAGATATGGTTTGTCGGACGTAAAGCTATATGGGTATGATTTCTATAACTGTAATAGTTCAGATGGATTGGGAGCATATAATAGGGATAAATACATGAAGCTCAGAGCAGACTTTAATGCATTGAAAGAAAGGAATGCTGATTATTATGTTATGTTGTATGTACTTATTGTATACGCATTTAATAATCAAATCAGATTCAATAGAAATGGAGAATTTAATTTGCCGCCGGGCAAAAGGGATTTCAACCAAAAAATGTATTGTAAAGTCGAAAACTTTATAGAAGTGATTCAAAATCAAAATGCTACATTTATGCATAGAGATTTTAGGAAGATAGAAATTGATAAACTTACGGGTAAAGATTTTGTGTATGCTGATCCTCCATATTTAATTACTTGTGCTGCTTATAATGAGCAGGGAGGGTGGTCAGAAGATGACGAAGAGGATTTACTTCAAATGCTTGATGATTTATCAAACAGAGGCATAAAATTTGCGTTATCTAATGTTTTGGAATCAAAGGGAAGAGAAAATATTTTATTAAGAAAATGGATAGAATCTAGACCAAACTACAAAATGATAGATTTGAATTACTCATATAATAATGCAAATTATCAGAGAAAAAATAAGGAACAAAAAACTAGAGAAATACTTGTTGTGAATTATTAGGAGGTTATTATGAGAATAAAAGAAGGTCAGATTTTTAATCTGATGGATACAAATGGAAGAAGAAATGATGTAATCAATGCTTTGCAAGGCTATTTAACAATCTTAGATGATATTCAGAACGAGCAAAAAATGAATTGGGCCTCTATGCCGGAGAGTTTGGCACAGTATGAGTTTTATAGACAGGCTATAGAATTATCCCCAGAGGTTTTTGGGAAACATGGTCCATATGATAAACTTGTTGAAACACTTGAAAGTAATAAGGAGTTTGCAACAGCTGTTCAAACTCAAGATATGGAGTGGATTCAAAAGAATAGTTTTATGTTCCAAAGTCTTGTTAAGCAATTTGATTTAGGAATAGAAGATAGGGCTAGGCATTATACAAGTAATTTAGTGAAATTGGGATTCACAGATGAAGGTAGAGAAATATCACCTGTTGGAGAACTTCTTCTTGATTTAAAAAAACTGAGAAAAGATGATTTGGAAACAATGCTCCCTATAGATGGAGTTAATATAGTTTATTTGCGTCAGTTGATGAAACTGCGATTATTTGATACTGAAGGAGAAAAATATTATTCGCCATTTAATTTGGCAATTTTTGCATTATTAAAACGTCATAGATTGTCAGAAAATGAGTTTTCTGAGCTTGTTCAGGGATTAAGTCCATATTCGGATTTTTCAGATATTGAACAATATGTTTCAGATTATAGAGAAGGAGATATTGTTTCGGGTGTTTCGATTGATATTCCGGTAGAGATACATACAAATGAAAGGATATCAGAAACGGTATTCCGAGATAATTATAAAAATAGAAAAAGTAATGCAGGAGTTGATGTATATTGGGCATATTATAATCTTCTATTTGATTATGTAGAGAATCCATCCTCTGCAACAATAGACAAATTGCTTACATTCTTTGAAAATAACAAGGCAATGCTTAATAAAGCATTTGGGTGTGGTCAGAATGTATTTACTCAAAAAACGGGAGATAGGCCAACAACAATCGAATTTGCTAAGCAATACAAGAAAATGTTTGAAGGAAATTTAAATATTTATATGTTTAAGCAGTTTTCATTGTCAAAGATACTTGATCAGATTCGTGAGTATTCGGATACTACAAAACGAATTTTTAAGGCAACCGGTATTATTAGTTTTGATAATGGGTTTGTTGAATTAGCGTATCGAGAATTGTGCGCATGCATATTTGAGGAAGAAAAAATTAAGAATAGAATAGCAGGAAGTATAAGCGAGGAGTTACATTCATATTATGATTGTTATGAAGAATACGAAGAGGGGATAAATAGTTTTTATTGTGATATAACTTCCTTATCACAAATACTTGAATATTATGAAGAAGAAACAAAACAGGTTGAAGATAATATTCAAAAAGAATTTCCAGGGGCAACTATTGAAGAGATTCCTGTTATTGTTGCGGACAAACGAAGAAAAGAGTTTGCTGAATTTATCGATAAGAATTATCCGGCAGAGAAAGTTAAGGAGATTTTGGGATTATTTAGCAACAGAAGTAATGATAAGCTTATTAAGGACACTGTTAGCCCAGACGCAACAGTACCAACTATCTATGAGTATGTTGTTGGTATAGCGTGGTATTACTTTTCGGGAAAAAGAGTTGATATTCTGAGCAGTTATAATCTGACATTATCCGCAAACTTCGAACCTTTGGTACATGCTGGAGGAGGACAAGGCGATATTGTAATATATGAAGATGATAAGGTTGTTATGTTAGAGGCTACATTGATGAATGCAAGTAGTCAAAAACGTGGAGAATGGGAACCTGTGCTTAGACATTCTATTAATTTGAAAGTTGAGGAAGAAACTGCTAATACTGGTAGGGAAGTGACATCATTCTTTATTGCGGATAGCTTTGATTATAATACCATTAATATTTGGAAAGCTGTTGCTGCAGTTCCACTCCAGTCTTCTACTGATAAAGATAAGTTTACTGATAATGTTGTCATCATGCCTGTTAACACAGACGAATTGTCTTCGTTGATAGATAAATCATCAGAGTACGACGAAATCATATCAAAGGTACATAAACTATTCGAGGTTGACAAGATAAACTTTGATATTGAGTGGAGAGAAAAATTTATGGGAGCTATAATTTAAGATTTTATGTTACATCCCGGGGAAGGTCAAATCTCTACAACTTGTTTATTTGAAGACCGGCGCCCCCTCGCACACGAATTTTCGCAGAATTAAGCAGGGGGGATATGCAAAAGGAAGTTTTAGTGATGAAAACACCTGAGAGTATCCCAAAGTTTGTGTAAACCTTCAAACTGATGTAAGATAAAATTACTCAGTTTGGAGGTTATTTTTATGGCAAGGAGGAGATGCCGATGAAATTTATTCATATTTTACAACTTATATGGTGGATTGCGACGGTAATTCTGTTATTTTGGAATCCGTTTTTTGGATTTATGCTTATCATCGGAACTTGTGTAGTAGACTTTATTAAGAAAAAGTGGAACGAACCATTTTTGACGATTGTGACAAAAAAGAAATAAATGAAAAATTTTTTCAATATAGGTGCGAGTCTGCGGAGCCAGCTATTAAAGATGCAGATGTTGTGGTATAATGAAATGAACTACAAGAGAAAATAGTTTCAAGGGAGATTTTGGATTATTCATAGCTACATTGCATAGGGCTTCCATGATTGGAAGCCCTATGTTATAATAAAACAATCTATAATTACAAAAACAAACTGTTTCACTGAAGATTTCGACAATTGCAAGACAGCTTGGAATTATGATTACGCAGAACACGACGCGGTTTTTGCCGGAAGAATTTGTATCAGGAGTTGAATGGATATTAAAGAAGAGTGAAAATTGAAAGTATGAGGTATGAAGGTATGAATGATGTACAGCTGCAACATATCAAAATTGAAAAGCTCGGACCAGTTGACTATTGTGAGATGGATGTATATCCAATGATGGTTTTGACGGGGGCGCAGGGAACGGGAAAAAGTACGATTGCAGTATCGCATTATGAAAGAACCGCGTTCTGTTTTTTTACAGGAATTTGGCTCAACGTGGGGGATGAGCAGAGAACTTAGTCTGTCCTATGAATTTGGTAAAGAGTATTGGATTAGTGTAGGTCTGATACATGATAAGGACAATCCAAATTATATCTGGATAGAGTTTAGTAAAATGTTGACAGAACTGATGAAGAAATGGGAGAAGGAGTTTGTTGATACAGAAGCCTTGGTGGATGCGGAAGAAATGCGTTTGACGATAGCTTCGGATTTGAATGACAAATTTGAAATTGTATATATTCCGGCTGGAAGAAGCATGATGACTCTTTTATCGAACCATATAAACTATATATATAGTACGATGGATGATGTGCAAAAGCGGATGATTGATTATTGTACGAAAAACTATCTTGAAATGACGATGAAGCTAAAACCCGCTTTTGCAAAGAGCCGTAAAGAGATGATAGATGATGTTTTTCAGACAACTACAGAAAAAATGAATGGAAGTGTGCTTAATTATGCACGACGGTTGATGGAAAATATTTTAAAGGGAGAGTACCTTTATTCAGATGGGGAGGAACGTTTACTGATTGATACCCACAAAAAAAATTATGTCAAAATTAATTTTGCATCATCGGGACAGCAGGAATCGGTATGGATTTTAAATATTTTATTTTACTATTTATTGTACGGAAAAAATACCTGTGTAATTATTGAAGAACCAGAGTCGCACCTTTTTCCGGATGCACAGAAACTGATTTCGGAATTTATTGTCCTTTTTTACAATCAAGGAAATCAGGTACTGCTTACAACACACAGTCCTTATGTATTGGGCAGTTTGAATAATATGCTGTATGCAGATAAAATGAATAAAAAAGGTGTTGCCGGAGTAGAGAAGGTCATTGATTCTAAGGTTTGGCTCGATGCTGAAAGAACAGAGGCATATTTTGTCGCAGATGGTGGAGCAGAGTCCTGCAAAGACATAGAAATGTGCGCGATAAAGAACGAAGTTATTGATGGAGTGTCGGGCGTTATTAACGATGAATTTGATAAGCTGTTGGAATTGTATTACGCAGGAAAGGATGCTGAATGTTAGAAAGATTAACTTCAAAATGTCAGGCAGTATCAGCTGGATGGGGAACTTGTCAAAAATCAGACTTGTTGTGACTTTTTACTTTTGAATGATACAAAAGTGAATGCGTATTTTATAGAACTAAAAGGGTCGGATATTAAGCGTGGAATAGAGCAGTTGGATGAAACGGCGAAGATGCTGCGGGCAGAGCTGATAAATTACACATTTTATTACCGCCTTGTTTCGAGCAAAGTAAACACGCATGATGTAAAAAGCAGTGAGTATCGAAAATTTAAAGAGAAGCATTACCCATTTTTTGAACATAAGAATTGAGAGATTGTAGATATACTCTGAAAGTACATGTAATTTGCAATTTAAAATAATAGATGTACGCTGGATTAGCAGCTGGTTCTTTTAGAGAGTCCATGATGGAGGGATACAGCGATGAAGATAAAACAGCAGAAACAAATCAAGGTGTTTTTGAGCGAAGAATTCGGAAAAGACAGAGGGAACGCCTTATTTGACAGGCAGGAGAAAGCGTTAAGCACACTTATCGAAAACACACAAAACAAGTCAGAAAATCAGATGAAAACGCTTGCGCAGACGATTCTTCCGCGCATAGCGTTGTATAAGACTTTGTCAAAAGATGGTTTGCCGGAAGAGGACGTATATAAGTATATGCGAAAATATATGCTTGAGAAAGTCGCAGCAAAGAAACATGCGTCTACGGCAAAAATGGAATTAGTACCTGGATTTTACAAAATTTACAGTAACATATTTCTTAAAATTATGCGTACAACCGACTTGCAGGAAAGCGTACAAAGCTGCGGCAGGGATTACTATGATGTTACGATTAAAAAGTGCCTCTGGCATACGGCCTGCGTAGAAAATGATTGTGCGGATTTGTGCCGTCTGTTCTGCGATGTTGATGACGTGACCTACGGCGGACTGAAAAAAATAGGCTTTTCGCGTACCAAAACCTTGGGGTATGGTGGTGATTGCTGTGATTTTCACTTTTTTAGAAAATAGGGATTGTAAGGAGAAAAGATAAAAAATGTTACGAGTGTGTTCGAAAAATGAATTTGAAAAGTATATTGATTTTGCATATGAATTGGCTACGGACCTAACGAAGTCCGGCTATCCGACCTATTGTGATGGAATCAAGACAAAGGAAATGTTTGTGGAACGGTCTCTAAAGGCATTTGAGCGGGAAACAGAGGAAATGCTTTTGTTTGAGCAGGAAGGGGAAGTACAGGGATTCATTCACTATTATTGGATTCCGGAAGATCATTATCTCGACACAACTGGCTTTAATATCAACAGAGCGATGGAACAGGCACTTTCGGAATTCCTGACATTTGTTGGGAAGCGTTTTAAAGGGTATGATTTGTTTTTGGGGTTTCCTGCCGAGAACAAGTTGGCGGTGAATTTTCTTGCCGGACAAAACTTTGAGTGTATTGAGGACGACTTCAATAACACGGCTTTTCTTGATAAATGTAATAATATACCAGAAAGTAACGATTTGATACGAATTGGCAAAGAAAACTATGATAGTTTTAACGTACTTCATAAGCAGATAGAAGGCGACATTTACTGGAATTCAGAAAGAATATTTGCAGATTTAGATAACTGGGTCATCTTTGTCAAGGAGAGGGATGGAAAACCGCAGGGCGCCGTTTATTATATGGATGCCCTGGATGGATGGTTTGAAATTTTTGGAATTGACTTGAATAATAATGAGTATCATCCGGAGGTGTTCAAAGAATTGCTAAATGCCGCATTGCTTCATGCAAAGAGCAGGGGTGGCAAAGTAATGACATTTTTCTGCAATGAAGAGGGTGAGAAAGTTGCAATGGAATGTGGATTCACATGTATCGGAAACTACCGTTGTTATAAAACGCATCTGGAATAAGTTTTTCAATTCCATTCTTGACGATTGGAAGTGCAATGGTAATGTCGATTTATACATTGACAGACGCGATTGTAGAAAATCAAAAAGATGTCATTTCTGACCATTTTTATTATGGGACTTCTCTTTTCCATGAGTGGTGTTTTATTCCCAAATGGAGTGTGTTCGGTTTTCATGAATCTGGATGAAGAAATGAAAAGCATTGCGCAGATGGGCGTGAGAATGTATTTCGCTGTCCGGAAATGAGGGAGGATGGTATGGATAATGGGATTGTTTAAGAAAGAAAAAACAACAAAAACATATGATAAGGAGCATCAGAAACCAGTAATCAAAGCAAGTATCTGCAATGGAGAGCAGGTTGCAGGTTTTAAAGACATCCATACAGGTAAGATAGAAGAGGTAATGTTACTTAAAAGTCCGGAAGACCTGAAAGCTTTCAAGAAAATGTATGGAATAGAAGAGGAAATAGCGAAGGAATACTGATATGAATATACAGATATTTGGAACAAAAAAGTGCAATGATACGAAGAAAGCAGAACGTTTTTTCAAAGAGCGTGGCATAAAGTATCAGTTTATTGACATGAAAGAAAAAGGCATGAGCAAAGGAGAATTTAATTCCGTAGCTCAGGTAAATGGTGGATTAGAGAATATGGTCAACTGGGATGGAAAGAACAAGGATTTACTTGCTCTCATTAAGTATGTCGCAGATGAAGATAAACTCGAAAAGGTACTTGAGAATCCACAGGTAATGAAAACCCCGATAGTCAGAAATGGAAAACAATCAACAATCGGTTATCAGCCAGATATATGGAAAGGATGGAACTGAAATTCTAATCGGCACCCGAAGTCCGAAAAGATTTCGGATTTTATGTGTCACACCGCAAACGAATTCCACCAAACCCATTGCGTTTTTGTGCCCCGTAAGGTATAATAATAAAATCGTAATCAGACAGAATATGTCCATAAGAAAGAAAAGGGACAAAAGGAGACAAGAGTCATGAGCCAGGCAAAAGTGGATCGTTATAAAGAAGAGAAGGCAAACCGTAAAAAGACAATAGCAAAGGAGAAGATGCTGCGCAGAGTGAAGATGGCTGTCGGAGTTTTAGTGGTAGTAGTCATCGTGGGCTGGGCAGGATTTTCCGGATACCGTGTCTATGAAAATAATAAGCCGATGAAGACAATCTACACGAATCTTTCTGCAATCGAAGATTATATGACAACTTTGGATACAGAGGAATAAGAAGCGAGGGCTGTTCCGCAAAGCGGGGCAGCCCTTCCTTTTTATAGATTATGAAAAAATCCTATTCGTTTGCTGCGCTTTCTGCCTTTGAGAGCGCATTGTCAATCGCCTGTAATAATACCATTGAGGTATACTGGTTGTCGGTCTGATATGTAATCCCTTCGGTAGACTGTTTTTCCAATACCTGTGTCCGGATGCTCTCCATTGCCGGCTCCATCAGAGGATACATGGTCGTGACGGTATCGTCGAGATTTACCAGTGCAATCGAAGTGATACGGTTGCTGTCCACGATAACCTGCACGTCTACGGCATGCTCCTGAAAAGTGATGGAGGAGGTGTAGACACCCGCGGTATATCGCATGGTTTCTGTGGATGTATCGTCTTTGTTCCTTGGAAGAAACATGAAGAGCAGCAGGGCGATAAGCAGGATGCCAAGCCCTGCAAAAATGAGGGTGTAAATGAGTTCTTTCATATGAAGGACTACGATTTTTGTCTTTGCACTCATTGATGTATCTCCTGCCACTGATTATTACATTGTATGCCGCATTTCAAAGATCATGCAATTTTCCTGGATACCAATACATTAAAATACGAATATGCACCGGTCGTTCTTGAAAATGCGAAGATCGTGATCATCAACAGTAAGGTAAAGCACAGTCTGGTTGATTCTGCTTACAATTACCTGTTCATCATCCGTGATTTTCTGTAATTTTTCCAAATCGCTGCTCACGATTATAGGTGTCTTTTTCTGAGATAAGCTCAGAAGTCCCTCGTATTCTTCACTTTCCTGTTCCAATACCTGAATCAGGTTTTCCATCAGACTTGCCACGGGACTTCTTACCTCATTTCCTCATATTTTTTCAAAAGCTTTTCTGCAAAGCTTCCTGTTTCCACGCTGTAGGTTCCATCCTGAATCCGTGTTTTGACAGATGCGACTACATCCTCCC
>OIXH01004363.1_pt1 | contig 11607 bp, 10 predicted proteins | sample 1587741 | NCBI WGS metagenome assembly OIXH01 (sample SAMEA3888916, study PRJEB22519) | human gut metagenome | biome: human gut; feature: human-associated habitat; material: faeces | place: Denmark | collected 2011 | reverse complement strand
CAGGTGCAGGGCAGCGCCCTGCTGGGGTCAAGGGGCAAAGCCCCTTGGGTCTCCCTTACAGCTCTTCCCCGTTCTCAATCGCCGTAATCATGTCGATGCGGCGTTGGTGACGGCCGCCTTCAAACTCGGCGGTCAGCCAGTGGGTCGCAATCATCTTCGCTAAGTCAATGCCGACGACGCGCGCACCCATCGTCAGGATGTTGCTGTTGTTGTGGCGCTTGCTCAATTCGGCACTGTACACGTCCGAACAGGTGCAGACGCGCGTGCCCTTCACCTTGCTTGCCGCAATGCCAATGCCGATGCCCGTGCCGCAAATCAGGATGCCGCGGTCGCACTCGCCGGACGCAACCGCCTTCGCCGCGCGGTAGCCATACACGGGGTAATCGCAGGAAACCGCCGTGTCCGTGCCGAAATCCTTCCATTCCAGCCCCATCGAATCCAGCAGCTTCATCATTTCCTTTTTGAGTTCAATGCCGGTGTGGTCGCAAGCCAAAGCAATCATGAGAAAATCCTCCTTTATCCTCCGAAACCGCCCATGCAGACGATTCGCTCTTCTTTATGTTAATACGCGAAAAAATGCGAAACTCCTGCCGATGGAAAAAGAAAAGGGTAGAATCCGCGCGGAAAGCATGGTATACTAACATGGTGCAAGAATCGCACGAATCTCCCAAGGAGGGAAACAAAATGGCAGATAATTGCAAGCTGTGCCGCATTGCGCTGGAGAATGTCTCCGTGGTGCGCGGCGGACAGACGCTTTTGCAGGATGTGTCGATGCACATCCACTGCGGTCAGCTGACGGTGCTGATCGGCCAGAACGGCGCGGGCAAAACGACGCTCATCCGCGCCCTGCTGGGGGAATACGCTCACGGCGGTACGATTCGCCATGTGGACGGCGAAGGGCGCGACGTGGCGCACATGCGCACGGGCTATGTGCCGCAGCATCTGGAATTCGACAAGGAGATGCCCGTGACGGTGGAGGATTTCCTCGCCGCCAGCCTGACGCGCCGCCCGGTGTGGACGGGGGTCGGCAAAAAGACCCGCGCGCAGGTGATGGAGGCGCTGAAAATGGTGGAGGGCGAAAAGCTGCTGCACCGCCCGCTCGGCCGCTGCTCCGGCGGCGAATTGCAGCGCGTGCTGCTCGCGCTGGCGCTGCATCCCGCCCCTGACCTGCTTGTGCTGGACGAGCCCGTCTCCGGCGTTGACCAGAACGGCTTGCAGATGTTCCTGGATACCGTTGTGCGCCTGAAGGAGCATCACCATATGGCGATTCTGCTCGTCAGCCACGACCTGAACGTTGTCCGCCAGTACGCTGACCATGTGGTGCTGCTGGACAAGACGGTGCTGAAGCAGGGCAAGCCGGATGACGTGTTCGCATCGCCGGAATTCCAGAAGGTGTTCGGGCTGGGCGCAAAGACGCTCAATGCCCAGCGGCTGCATGGCGCGGAACGCTGGATGGGGCGCAAGGCGGAAACGCCCGAGGAAGAAATCGCCCGTGCCGCCGCCGTGGTGGACGATGGGACGAAAGGAGGTCAGGCGTGATGGATGCGATTCGCGCGTTCGTGCAAACGCTGCTGCCCTTTGAATTTATGCAATTTGACTTCATGGTCAATGCGCTGCTGGCGATTCTGCTGCTGACGCCGCTGCTGGGGCTGCTCGGCACGATGGCGGTCAACCAGCAGATGGCGTTCTTCTCCGATGCGCTGGGGCACAGCGCGCTGACGGGCATCGGTCTGGGCATCCTGCTCGGCGTGTCAAGTGACCTGCTGGCGATGCTGGTGTTCGGTATCGTCTGGGCACTGCTGATTTGCCGAATCAAGCAGACCGGGGCGGCATCTACCGATACAATCATCAGCGTCTTTTCGTCCACGTCAGTGGCGGCAGGCGTGCTGGTGCTGTCCATGGGCGGCGGATTCGCGAAGTATTCGTCCCTGCTGGTCGGCGACGTGCTGGCAGTACAGGACAGCGATTTGCTCTATCTGTTGATTGCGCTTGTGGCGGGCATTGCGCTGTGGGCGGTGATGTACAATTCGCTGCTGCTGTCGGGCATCAGCCCGTCCCTGGCGCGCAGCCGAGGCATCCATAATCGGCTGGTGGAGTGCGCATTCGTGGTGCTGGTGGCGGTCGCGGTCATGCTGGCGATTCGCTGGGTTGGCGTGATGCTGATTAACGCATTGCTGATTCTGCCCGCGGCGGCGGGGCGCAATCTGGCGCGGTCAAGCCGTCAGCACGCGGTGTACAGCGTGGTGATTGCGCTGGTGTGCGGCGTGGCGGGGCTGATTTGCGCGTATTATCTGGATACGACGGCGGGTGCGGCGATTGTGTTGTTCGCGGCGGTGTGCTACGCCATCTCGCTGGGCATTCGGACGCTGAGAAAATGATACTATTTTCAGATTCACCTGCGCCATCTTGGCACATGTTCATCTAAAAATAGTATAACGGAGGAACGATATGGAGCGAATCCTGATACTGATGCAGGCGGCGAACTGGGCGGAAGCGACCGAGGCAATGACTTCCGCGCGGGAGAACGCCCTGCACCGCAACGCACTGTCGTACGCGCTGGTGCTGCCGGAAGCCCCGACATCCCCCGAAGAATGCAATATGGCGGCGTTCGGGGCGCTGCAATACCTTGTCAGCCCGGAAATGACTTTCACTGCGATGGAAACGCTCTGGCACGGCGAACGCTATGCGCTGCTGGCGCATCCGGCGATGCGCTTTGAGCGCGACTGGGAGAAGAAGCTCCTGCGCGCGCTGAACGACTGCCCGGTGGAAAACGCTCAGGCGGTGCTGACGGGCTATCTGCCGGCGCAGGATGACCCGATTGGCGCGGTTTGTCCGGTTGCGGCGGAGCGCATTGACCCGGACGGCACGCTGTGCTTTGCGCACGGAATGCCCCTGACGCTTGCGGCGCACCCGATGCCGGGCGCGTTTTGGCATCCGGACTTCTTCTTTGCGCGCGCGGGCTTCATCCGGGCAATGGCGCAGGGGAGCGGTACAGCGTTCCTGCGCGCGATGATGCAGGGCTGGCAGTGCTGCACGCTGAATCAGCCCGTCATCACCCTGACGCACGATTTACCCGTGCCGCCTGTGCGGATAGACCCGCAGGAGGATGGCTTGGAGCAGCTGAAGGAAGAATACGGCGTTGATTTCGCGGCGGGTACGCTGTCCGCGGCGGCGAAGCGAGGCTTGAAGTCAAACAGCCTCGACATGACGCTGGCGGTGACGCCGCTGATGCGCATCAAGTCGGCGGTGCAGCGGTGGCGCAGGAAGCGCACCGACCCGATGCCGCTGTGCGTGACGGTCTGCCCGGCCTCGCTGGACGAAGAAGGGATGCACTGGCTGCGCCAGCTGACGCAAATGCAGGATTTGGCGCTGCTGTGCTATGCCGAGGGGCTGAAGCTGCGTGAAGTGGCGGAGTTCCACCCGAACGTGCTGGAATACAAGCCGCGCTATGCTCTGCCGATGCCGTTGGGGACGCCGCTGTTCAGCCGCGCGGCGATGCTCAGCGCGGCGCGCGACCGGGTGCTCTCCAGCACGCACTATATCTGGATGGCGCCGGACTGTGTGCGCTATCCGCTCTATACCGGCATGGCGCTGCCGTGGAAGCGGCTGTGCGGCGAGAAAATCGTGCTGGCAAGCGTCAGAAACCGCCTCGACCTGTCCATGGTCGTTGTGCCGGACAAGCAGATAAAGCCGCTGATGAGCGCCATTGGGGAGCAATTACGGGCATTGCTGACGGCAGGGACAATTCCGGAGACGGAAGAGGCGCTCTGGGCAGGCATTGTGAAGGAACATCCGGACTGGTTTGAGTTCCGGGCGCTGCCGGTGGAAAAACAGCTGTTCACATTCTTGCTCTGAGGAAAAATCATGCAGACGATTGCGTCTCGGCTCATCAAGGGGATTATGCTGCTTCTGGGGTCAGCGGCTGCTGCTGGAGGAGTAATCCGATTTTCAAATTCATATGCGCACTCCCCGCAGACAAGCGCATAATACGGACAAATCTGCCGTATCAAGCGGGGAAAGTTCGGGAACGCAGAAAAAACGTTTTTTCGCCCGATTTTCGCCGCCAGTGGAAGCTGTTCTGTTTACCGGGCTTGCGGCGCTTCGGGCGGTTTTCGGCTGTCCATTTCGACCAGATTCAGCATTGACAAGAGCGGCTCCTGTGGTGTATGATGGCATTCGTTCCTGCCTTGCAGACACTATATGTAGCATGGGCAGGAGAAAACATCCACAACTTATGCCGAATGAACGGCTGGTTATCAATTGGTTCTCAAATGGGAAATAATACGGATAGAATAGAGAATGATGGAGGCACCGACCATGGGCATTGATATGATTCGCAAACGCGACGGACGCGAAGTTCCTTTTGATCAGGACAAGATTGAGCAGGCCATTTTCGCGTCTTTTCAGGCATCGGGCAGTGCGCGCGGGCATGAGACGAGCCGCAAGCTGACGGAGGAAGTTGTCCGCCTGCTGGAGAACAACGAGAACATCAGCGCCATCCCCAGCGTGGAGCAGGTGCAGGACACGGTGGAGCAGGTGCTGATGCGCAACGGCTTCACCCGCACGGCGAAGTCCTACATCCTCTATCGCGCCGAGCGCAGCCGCGTCCGCGAGATGAACTCCCGCCTGATGCGCACGTTTGGGGACATTGTGTTCAAGGACGCCAGCGAATCCGACATCAAGCGCGAGAACGCCAACATCAATGGCGATACTGCCATGGGCGCAATGCTCAAATTCGGCAGCGAAGGCGCAAAGCAGTATTACGAGAAGTACGTCATGGATCCGCGATTTGGTCAGGCGCACATGGACGGCGATATCCACATTCATGACATGGACTTCTACACGCTGACGACGACGTGCTGTCAGATTGAACTGAAGAGCCTCTTCAAGGGCGGCTTCTCCACGGGGCACGGCTATTTGCGTGAGCCGCAGGACATCACGTCCTACGCGGCGCTGGCGTGCATTGCGATTCAGGCAAACCAGAACGATCAGCACGGCGGTCAGGCGATTGTGGACTTCGACTACGGCATGGCGCCCGGCGTGAAAAAGACGTTCATCAAGCGTTACCGCATGAACCTCTCCCGTGCGCTGGAGCTGCTGCTGAACGACGCGGAGTGCGATGCGCACGCCAATGAACTGGTGGCGCAGACCAAGGCGGAGAACCTCGAACCCACGCTGGAAGAGAACGCTGACCACCGCGCACGCATGGCAGAACTGCTGACGAAGTATGTGGCGGACGAGCAGATGATTGCCCGCATTCTCGACTTCACGCAGCGCCGCTCCGAGCAGGAGACAGACAAGGCGACCTATCAGGCAATGGAGGCGCTCATCCACAATCTGAATACTATGAACAGCCGCGCGGGCGCGCAGGTGCCGTTCTCGTCCATCAACTACGGCATGGACGTGTCGCCTGAAGGCCGTTTGGTGATGAAGAATGTGCTGCTGGCGACGGAAGCAGGTCTGGGCGGCGGCGAAACGCCGATTTTCCCGATTCAGATTTTCCGCGTCAAGGAAGGCGTCAACTTCAACCCCGGCGACCCGAACTACGACATCTACCGCCTCGCCATCCGCACGAGCGCAAAGCGCCTGTTCCCGAACTTCTCCTTCGTGGACGCGCCGTTCAACCTCCAGTACTACAAGCCCGGCCATCCGGAGACCGAAATCGCCTACATGGGCTGCCGCACCCGCGTGATGGGCAATGTCTACGACCCTGATCGCGAAATCGCCCCGCGCCGCGGCAATCTGTCCTTCACGTCCATCAACCTGCCGCGCATCGCCATTGAGGCGAACGGCAACGTCGATGTGTTCTTCAAGGTGCTGCAGGAGCGCATGGAACTGGTGATTGACCAGCTGAACGAACGCTTCCGCATCATCAGCAACAAGCGCGTGAAGAACTTCCCGTTCCTGATGGGCGAGGGCGTGTGGATTGACTCCGAGAAGCTGAGCTGGAACGACAAGGTGGGCGAAGTGCTCAAGCACGGCACGATGACCATCGGCTTCATTGGTCTGGCGGAAGCGCTGGTTGCCTTGCGCGGCAAGCATCACGGCGAGGACGAGGAAAGCCAGAAGCTGGGCCTGAAAATCATCCGCACGATGCGCGAATACACCGACAAGGTGTCCGCGGAGACGGGGCTGAACTACTCCGTCATTGCTACGCCTGCGGAAGGTCTGTCCGGCCGCTTCATTCGCCTCGACAAGCAGCGCTTCGGCATCATCCCCGGCGTGACCGACCGCGAATACTACACGAACTCCTTCCATGTGCCGGTTTACTACCACTGCACGGCGTTCCATAAGCTGAGCGTGGAAGCGCCGTATCATGCGCTGACCAACGGCGGCCATATCTCCTATGTGGAGATGGACGGCGACCCGCTGAAGAACCTCGACGCGTTCGAGAAGATTGTGCGCTATATGCACGACATCGGCATCGGCTACGGTTCGATTAACCACCCGGTTGACCGTGACCCGCTGTGCGGCTATAATGGCATTATTGACGATACTTGCCCGTGCTGCCACCGTGGGGAAACCACCCGCGTGACGGAACGCATCAAGCGCATCAAGGTGGAGGGCTAAAAGCCACTTTCCCTCAAAATGCCGGGGAACGCGCTCAAGCCAGGCACCGAAAAAAGGGTCAAGGGGCAATTGCCCCTTGCGGAGTCCAGAGGCAGCGCCTCTGGTGGGGTCTGGGGCAACGCCCCAGCGTCCCTCCACATAAAACGCCTTCTCCTTCGGGGGAGGGCGTTTCCGTCATTCATTCATCCACCGCGAAAGAGGGTCAATTACCATGGAAATCCGCATCTTTGGTTTGGCAGACGACAGCATCGTCGATGGGCCGGGCGTCCGCTATACTGTGTTCGTGCAGGGCTGCCCGCATCACTGCCCCGGCTGCCATAATCCCGCGTCGCATGACTTCGCCGGCGGCACGCTGATGGACACCGACGCCATCATCCGCAAAATCGGCGAGAATCCGCTGCTGGACGGCGTGACGCTCTCCGGCGGCGAACCCATGTGCCAGCCCGAGGCCTGCCGCACAATTGCGGACGCGGCGCACGCAAAGCACCTCAACGTTTGGTGCTACACGGGCTTCACGCTTGATGCGCTGCTGAAGGAGAACAACCCGGCGCGCATGGCGCTGCTGCACAGCATCGACGTGCTGGTGGATGGACGCTTCGTGCAGGAGCAGAAGTCGCTGTCGCTGCTCTACCGCGGCAGCAGCAATCAGCGGCTGATTGACGTGCCGAAAACGCTTGCGGCAGGCGAAATCACCCTCTGGACACCGCCTGTGTGGTGATTGCTCTGCGAATTTTACAAACAATTCACAGAATCACAAGCGAAAACTGGGAAATAATAGTTGAATTTCCTGCACAAGTGTGCTATACTGATAGCAGGGAGGCGAATGCGGGTGAAAATCCTATTTGTGTGTCACGGCAATATTTGCCGCAGCCCTATGGCAGCAATGGTGTTCCGGTACTTGGCACAGCAGCGGCATGTGTCTGGCGAGTTTGAAGTGGATTCCGCCGCACTGAGCAGCGAGGAAATTGGCAATGGGATTTATCCGCCTGCGCGCCGAATTCTGGTCAAGCACGGGGTGCCTTGCACGGAGCATCGTGCGCGGCAGATTACGCCGGAGGATTTTGAAACGGCGGATCTGATTATCGGCATGGAGTGGGGGCACTTGAAGAAGCTGCGTGCTCTGTGTCCGAAGGAGCAGCAGGCGAAGCTGCATCTGCTGCTGGACTTTGCCGAGCGGCAGGGCGACATTGAAGATCCGTGGTATACGGATGACTTTGACCGGGCGTACCGTGACATTCTGCGCGGCTGCGAGGGTCTGCTGCGGAACCTGACAGAAAACAAGACGGCATAACAAAAGGATGTCAAGGAGCGAAATCATCCTGACATCCTTTTTGATTTCAGCGATTATTCTTCCGTTTTCGGCGCTTCCTCCGGCGCGCTTTCCGTCTCATCCCAGCGGCGGACCGTGCGCTGCGCCAAACTTACGAAGTCCAGCATGAACGAACGCTCGCGGTTATCGTTGGTATAGGGAAAATCCACCGCGTTCTCGGACAGGCTTGCGCCCAGCAGCAGACATGGCGACACTGACAGCACGTTGCAGACGGAAACCAGCGTATCAATGCTGGCAATGCGCGTGCCGCGCTCGATGTGCCCCATGAAAGACGAGGAAATGCCGACCTTCTCCGCCAGCTGCTCCTGCGTTAGATGCTTCGCTTTGCGGGCGTCGCGCACTCGAAGCCCCAAATCCTGATAATTTACGGTCATGTTCATATTCCTTCTTTCTTATTGCCCCAATTGTTCGGGTTTTATCTATTATAATGGATGAAAGAAAATCGAAGAAGAGACGATAAGCAATATTATGATTCTTTTGGTGCGGATTATGCGAAAAGATGGACACTAAAAGAATCTTTTTTCAACCATGATTCCCCTCAAAAATGAGACGAAAATAATTTTCCAGAAGGTCTGTACATTTTCCGCAAACCGTGTTATAATATTTCCTGCAGCCCAACCAGGAATCCAAGGTTCTAATCTCCCTTTGGTTGTCACATGACCTGCGCCGGGAAACTGGAGCAAAACCATGGAAGCAGATGACCTCAAGGCAACGGTATGGGTGACAATTTGAAGGAGGTTTCCCAACCATGTACGAAGATGAAACGCTTGTCTGCCGCGACTGCGGCCAGGAATTCGTGTTCTCCGCGTCCGAGCAGGCTTTCTTCGCCGAGAAGGGCTTCATGAACAAGCCCTCTCGCTGCCCGAAGTGCCGCGCGGCTCGTCGCGCCCAGAACGGCAACGGTTCTTCCGCTCCCCGTCAGATGTATGACGTGGTGTGCGCGAACTGCGGCAAGGCCACCCAGGTGCCCTTCCAGCCCCGTGGCGACCGTCCCGTGCTCTGCCGTGAGTGCTTCGACGCTCAGCGCGCTTCCCGCTATTAATTGACGGCTCCTCCGGGAGCAATCAATCAGCGGTGCAATAGCACACGAAAAACCCCGTCGGTGTTTCCGAGCAATCGGAGTGCCGACGGGGCTTTTTTGCTATTTCAGAGGAAATCAAGCTGCAATTGGGCAGGTGCTTGGGAGAACGAAAGGCACCGAGGATTCCCCAAGGGCGAACGGAAAGCCCTTGGGTCGTCTCCGCAGAGGCAAAACCCTCTGTAATAGAAATATCATCCGTATAATGTGCTAAGCACACTGGCTATGGCGATGCTTCCAAATAAGCAGACAAGGCAGATAAAACAAAAACCGCCCTTTCGGACGGTTTCTTGAGGCGAACTCATGAAGAGCACCCTCTGTGCTGGAGCGGGTGATGGGAATCGAACCCACGTGACCAGCTTGGAAGGCTGGAGCTCTACCATTGAGCTACACCCGCATGTGGAGCGGTAGACGAGGCTCGGACTCGCGACCTCCACCTTGGCAAGGTGGCGCTCTACCAACTGAGCTACTACCGCATAACCACGCGACTGCATGGTGCGAAGGAAATTTGTGCGGGCGAAGAGACTCGAACTCTTACGCCATAGGCACCAGATCCTAAGTCTGGCGCGTCTGCCATTCCGCCACGCCCGCACGAGAGGCGAAATCAGAAGGCAGATGGGAATGACCCATTGGAGATTCGAACTCCAGACACCTTGATTAAAAGTCAAGTGCTCTGCCAACTGAGCTAATGGGTCAAAAAGCTGGGGTGGCAGGGCTCGAACCTGCGAATGCGGGAGTCAAAGTCCCGTGCCTTACCACTTGGCTACACCCCATCGCAGCAGGCTTTCGCCGCATCCGCAGCAACCTTGAGTAGGGAAGAAAGGGAGAATAGTGGGACTCGAACCCACGACATCCAGAGCCACAATCTGGCGCTCTACCAACTGAACTATATCCTCCATATGCGCGCCTGGAGGGTCTCGAACCCCCGACCCACGGCTTAGAAGGCCGTTGCTCTATCCAACTGAGCTACAGGCGCAGAGCCGCAAAATCAGAAGCCTGATTCTTTCCTTCCAGACTGCCAGCGAAGGAAACACCCTTGCTGACAGATACAAATTATATCATCAGCAAGGGCGTTTGTCAAGCACTTTTTTACGTTTGACGGAAATTTTTCGCTGTTTTCGGCAGAAAACTCCGGGAAGCCTGCTGCACAGGCGGATTTAGCGCTATTACAAATAGAATGGATTTTGTCCGTCGCCTTGAGCGCACGCCTTACAGGACAATATCCCCCGGCCGATAGCCCTTGGGCAAGGGCTCTTCCTCCAGAAACCGGAAATCTGAATCCTCCAGTGTCGGCAAAAAAGCCTCGAATGGAATCTGGTCAAACTCGCTGTGGTAGCTGCTTGCGCCGAACCAGCCGCCTTCCTTCGCCCGCAGGTTCAAATCACGCGCGAATTTGGTGTGGTTCGAGCAGTCATGCACGACAATCCCCCAATGTTCCTCGGCGCATTGGCGCATCAGCCGGAACGTTATCTCCCGGCTCCAAATCGGCGATACATAGCCGCGGCGCGTCATGTACATGGGCGTGCCGATGTAGTTCGGCAGATTGTTGGGGTTCAGGTGCAGCTCGGCGCAGTTGATAAAATCAAGACCAGTGGACAGAATTGCATCCTTTTTCTGCTGGAAATGCTCGTAAAAATCGGGCGTCATGGGCGTTTCAATCGCGACGGTGGGGATATATTTCTTCGCCGTAGCGATGCTCTGGATGACGTTGTCGGCGCAAGACGTTGCGCCGAGGTTGAAGCGCAGTTCGTCCAGCCCGGCCTCACCCAGCGCACGCAGATTTTCCTCCGTGCAGAGCGTGCCGTTGGTGTACATGTGCTGATGAATCCCGGCGGCGCGGAACTTGCGGATGATATCGGGATACAGTTCGATTTCCATGAACGGCTCCAGATAGACGTAGCTGACGCCGGTCGGTCGGTTCGACGTGCTGAGCAGCAGGTCGATATCCTCCACGCGGAAGTACGTCCCGCCGATTTCCCACAACCCTTCGCCGATGGTCTCTTGGCAATCCAACTCGCCGTAATTGTAGCAGAACGGGCAGCGGATGTTGCACTTGTTCGTCCGGCGGATGGCGCTCAGCCCCGTGCCGGTCAGGCAGGACGTGCATCCCTTGGAAAATTTCGCTGGGTCGCCGACGAAGTACGTCCGCCCGCCGAGCGTGTGCAAATCGGGAATCTGCGCCATCAGTTCCTTGTGGCGCGCGTCCACCGCGGTTTCAATCTGGCTGATGACAGCCCACGCCAACTCCTGCTGATGCGGCATCAGCGGCTCATCCTCCGGCAGTTCCGCGAAGAAACGAAACCACATTAGCGCGTCTTTCTTGCTGATTTTCATGCGTTCATCATTCCTCCTGTGAATTTCGCTTCCATCATAGCACAATTTTATACCGCGCGCAACCATTCAGCGCATCGGCTTGCGCCGTGAAAGCATCATTCTGCGTCCATTTCGTGAAAAAATTTCATTTCCCCCTTGACAACCCATCCACACCGTGCTATACTATTTTGTGTTGCGGGGCATTAGCGCAGCTGGTAGCGCACAACACTGGCAGTGTTGGGGTCAGCGGTTCGAATCCGCTATGCTCCACGAGCCGAAATCCTTGGAGATGCAAGGGTTTCGGCTTTTTTAGTGC
>OIXH01004353.1_pt1 | contig 11620 bp, 9 predicted proteins | sample 1587741 | NCBI WGS metagenome assembly OIXH01 (sample SAMEA3888916, study PRJEB22519) | human gut metagenome | biome: human gut; feature: human-associated habitat; material: faeces | place: Denmark | collected 2011 | reverse complement strand
TTCGAGCCCAGTTGGGGGAGCCACGAAAAGCAAGTCTTAATTGACTTGCTTTTTTTACGTCTTTAGCAGGTGTGCTTGAAAAGCATACAAGAAACCACCTGTTTGATATGCACCCCAAAAGTTAGGAGGTGCATATCATTGACGGGTGGTTATGATTTGGGATTTTTCTTTTTCAAATTTTTTTTACAAGTCAAAAATCTGCAATATTTTAAACGTCATTATGTAAAGAATTAGTAAGTCGTATTTCGGCGTGTTTCTTTCGGACTTATTTATATTATATTTCTTTATTATTATTCTTTCGATAACGGAGAAGTTCACGTTCTTAAAATTAGGCATTATATTATGTAATATATAAATGCTCTTGCAAGCAAAATGTAAATATGTTATAAATATAATTGGAAGAAATCAACTTAAGTTAGGAATCATAGATTGATAATTTATAATAATGGTGTATTGTTAGGAGCGGAAATAATGATTGTAACAAAAAGGGTAATTATGAATTTTAACCAATTAAGTAAAATAAAAAAAATAATATTTATAATATCCACTGTATTATTTCTATCTGAAATGATTTATGTAATCTGTGATGAAGGCGCTTACGCGTGGAATTATTTGTTGGATAATCCGTTGGATTTGTACTGGATTTATTATACTTTTTTCCCGCTTATATACGTAGTTATAAATATTGTTTTGCTATATTTTAATAAAATCAATTATATAACATTGTTGTTTTTTATGATTTTAAGAGTGACTTATCAACCTATTGCTATGTTTTTTGTTTATACATTTATTGATATTGTTAATAGCCTTTAGCTTATAGAAATATTAAAATGTTTGTGAAAAATTACAACTTAAAGGTGAAATCGTGAAAAAAATCAAAAATTTTATTTGTTTTATTTTAATTTTAACATCATTGGTTACATTTATACCTACAGCAAGCTACGCTATGGGTGACGCAACAGGTGAATTCAGGGTTATTGGTTGCGAATATACACGCAAGAAAAGCGGCTATACTATTCACTTAGTAATAAAAACAATAAATTATGATAAACAAAACTTTACTGCTACATTTTTTGTTGACGGTAATACGTCGTATTCTGAAGAAATTTCAGGAACAATCCAAAAAGACGGAGTTTGGGCAAGTTCATCAGATTACGAATACAATATTTCGTTTAAAGTTAATTGGAAAAACGGCGGTAATTACAACCTTGATATAAGCGATGACGCAGGGATGTTGTACGGATTTTGCGATAATGAGGGGATTTTGGGATTAGACTGTAAATTCACTGGTGCAGCGGGAGCAATAGGAAAATCCGAAAAGATTGCGAAAATCTCGTTTTCCGATGATTTATATACCGAAACCCGCGATTTATCTGTAGCCGTTTATTCCGATTCAAAAACCGTCGCGGCGAGTAGCAAAAGCGTAGATGCTGAAAATTATGAAAATGCGAGGACAGGTATTTCTGAAAACTTTAAAAACTCTCTCGAAAAATATAATTACCGTGATATTGAAGCATATAATTTTAATGATGACAACAATGAAAATGTGAGCTTTGCAATTGCAAACAAATATATTAAAAATGAAGGTTATCACTGTATAGTGGTTATTCGCGGAACGGACGGCGTAGAATGGGAGGGCAGCCTCCCGGAAAAATAGGTAACGCCGACATTACCCTGTATCTTTTGATGCAGGGTTATATATTCCTCCATAGCTCAGTCGGTAGAACGCATGACTGTTAATCATGATGTCACTGGTTCGAGCCCAGTTGGGGGAGCCACGAAAAGCAAGTCTTAATTGACTTGCTTTTTTGTTTTACAGTCCATAATATTTCCCTTAAATATAATTATTATTGCAATTCTTTTTGCTAATTGATATATTTATTTTAGAATAAATATGAAAAGAGTGAGTGTTATGGCAAAGAAAAAGCATACCAAAATTATCACCGAACCAGACGGCACAAAAGTTGAGCTTGACTATAGTTTTAAGGCATTTTGGGAAGCGACAATAAACAATCCCCCTTATGAAGCAGCGGCAAGTATCAGGCGCAGCCGCAATGCAAAGAAAATGGCTAAGAAGCGCAAAAGAAATCGCCGTAAGGCGAGAAATTTGGTTATTGCCCGACATTGCGGGAAGGCGTTAAATGAATTTGTATTTGGTAAATAGGGGCGAAATTTATGGCAGTAAAGAATGATTATGACCTTAACTTATTAACAATTTATTTAATGAGCAGGTCAAGAAAAGAAATCAAAATGTCGATTGATGAAATTGAAAGAATTGTTTGCGGTAAATTACCTGATTTTATGCATACTTATTCAGGCAGCTATCGCTTTTGGTATAATGATTATAATCGTAACCCGTCATATGCGCATTATTGGCTTGATGCAGGTTACTTTGCACAACCTGATTTTAATAATTCTGTTGTTTATTTTACTAAGTCAGTGGATAAATTCATTAAGCGAAAGACCGATTATAAAAAGCCTGCCGCTGTTAAAAAAGCTGATATAAATTTAGATACCGCATTAAATGCAATTAAAAAATATCATAACTCAGTAAATGGCAACTATACAAGGTACAAATCTTGGGAACACTGCTATAATGCTTTTAAAAAATATAGGAAAGACGAAAGCAAAACGGAATTATTATGCCTTCATTTAAGCTGTTACCTTGCGAGCTGGGGAATGCTTCGTAATTCGGAATTGATGAATTATGATTATTTTGTTCATAAACCTTTTATTGAGGAAATTTCAAAGCCGAAATACGATGAATTATACAGTGATTTTTGTGATATTGATTCTATATTCCAAGCAGTAAAGGAAATTGAGAATAAATATCCGAATGATATCTCATCAACCGATACATTTAAAACGAAAATATTATTGGGCGTGTTCGGTTGTGCTCCTGCTTACGATAGATATTTCAAACAAGCGGTTAAAAAATATAAAGTTTGTTCTTCTAATTTTAATGAACGTTCTATGGCTCAACTTTATTCATTTTATAATGATAATGAAGAAGCTTTTGAGAATTTGCGAAAGCAATTTGAAAGTAATGGGACATCATATCCGCCTATGAAGCTGATGGATATGTGCTTTTGGCAAATCGGGATTGATTTAGAAAAAGAAAAAAGTTAATTTTGAAATAGATAACCCCCTGCTTCGGTATTAGCCAAACAGGGGGTTTTTATATTTATTGTGTTTTTTGATTTTTCTTCGGCAGGAGCACGATATTACATTCTAATTTTACCGAATGAATATGATTTTATTTAAACTTATAGCCTCTGCCCCAAATAGTCTTGATACAGTCGGTGTTTTCGTCTGCCTCCTTAATTTTGTCACGCAGGCGGTTGATATGGACTGTAAGAGTGGAGGTGTCGCCGAGGGAATCATAACCCCAAACGCTTTCAAAAAGCTCTGCTTTTGAATAAATCGTGTTAGGGTGGGAGGCTAAAATATAAAGCACCTCAAATTCCTTTTTGGTAAGCGTGATTTCCTTATCGCCGACGAATGCCTCGCCTGTATTTTTGAAAAGCTTGATATTGTCACGCACAAGAACGTCCTTTTCCTGCTCGTTTTGGCTTGTGAGAGTTTTGTATCTGTTAATGTGCGCCTTAATTCTTGCCACAAGCTCGGCAGGGGAGAACGGCTTAACAATATAATCGTCCGCACCAAAACCGAGGCCTGAAATCTTGTCTATTTCTTCTCTTTTTGCGGTAACGAAAATAACGGGCGTGTTCTTTGTTTCTCTGATTTTTTTGCAAATATCAAAGCCGTTAATACCCGGAAGCATAACGTCAAGCAAAATTAAATCGTAATCGTTTTTAAGCGCAAGCTCAAGACCGTCGTTTCCGTTTGTTGCACCCTGCGCCTCCATATTGCTTGCTTCAATATAATCCTTTTCAAGTTCGAGGATGTTCTCATCGTCTTCAACTATTAAAATCTTACTCAATATTATCTGTCCTTTCCTTAATTTTCGGCATTGAAATAAATATTGAAAGACCCTCTCCCTGCTTACTGCTTGCCCAGATTAAGCCACCGTGAAGTTCGACAATCTGCTTGCAAACAGCCAAGCCTAAACCGGAGCCTTGCGAAACCTTTGTTCTTGCAGGGTCTGTTCGATACATTGTATCAAAAATTTTAGTAAGGTTTTCACTTTCAACGCCTGAGCCGTTATCTGTAAGTTCAATAATAACCGTGCGATCGTATTCGCTGACAATAAGACGAACCATACCCTGCCTGTCATCACGTGCATATTTTATGGAGTTCATAACAATGTTTCTGAAAACTCGTGCAAATGCGTCGGTGTCAACGCTTATCTGCGTGTCTTTGTTGACATTGCATTGAAGTGAAAAATCAAAATGGCTTCTTTCAAGCAGTTCTTTGATTTCTTCGGCGCCGTCGTCAATAAATTCTTTTAAATTAACGTTTACCCTGTTGAGCTTGTAGCTCTTCAGCTCATAACGTGAAATATTCAAAAGTTCGTTAAGTATTTTTTCCGTATCGTCAATTGAGGAGCAAATTCTGTCTATATATTTCTTCTGCTTCTCAGGCGTTGCGGCAATTCCGTCACGAAGCCCTTGCGCATAGCCTTTTGCCGAGGTAAGCGGAGTTCTTACATCATGTGCAATTCCGGCAATTAGCTCCTTGCGCTGTTCATCTGCCTTGTTTTGCTTTTCTATGGAATTTTTCAGCCTCAATCTCATTTGATTAAAACTTTCAACCGTTTGCCCAAGCTCGTTTTTGGATTTATAATCTATTTCATAATCAAGATTGCCACGTGCGATTTCGTCAGCACCGTCGGCAATTTTTTTGATGGGATTAACTATTGTTTTAGACGTTATAAATGAAATAATCACTATTGCAAGAACAAAAACGGCAACAATGATTAAAGCAATTATGCCCGTTCTGCCAAGCAAAAGATTAGTAAATTCCTTTGCTGCATAGTGCGTGCTTGCGTTTTTAACCGTGTAGTTTTTATTTACCGCCACTATCAAATATTTATCGGATTTTGAGTTGGCGTGTGTTACGATTACAAGACCGTTGTTTCCAAAATAATTCAGATTTTCGTTTTTGTTTACGTTGACTATCTCGTTAGCTTCTTTTAATATATCGCTTTTTGATGATGAATAAAACGGTTTTCCGTTTTTTTCGATATATATGCTTGAACCGAGACGCTCAATAGGAGAAATAAACTCGCTCAAGCTGTCGATTTTTTTCTTATCGTTTTCATCAGATAAAAGTGAGTTTGAAATGCTGCTTATCGTTTGCGACCATTGAATTTGGTTTACGGTGGAGTATGAATTTGTAGTAACACTCGAAATGTTAAAATATGAGCCTGTGAAATATATAAGCAAAGGAGAAAAAGCGCCGATTAGAATAATAGGTATAAGTATACCCAAAATTGCCGTTAAAATAATCCTCGTGCTGATTTTTAAATTTTTAGAACTTCGATTTTTTTTCGGCTTTTCCTTTTTTGTTTTTTTACTGCTCAATTGTCCTCTCCGTTTCTCTTTGATTCCTGCAAAGCCTCAATAAGCCCGCCAAAATGAATTTCAGCAAAGCGATACGCCTCGTCTGCAATGTTAGATGATTCGTGAGTGACTTGGTATTTGATTATTCCGCAGGTGCCGGAAATTATGTATTGAAGCGAATATTCGCTTATGCCATCAATGTCTGAGCTGATAAGGTCAAGCGCACGTCGAATACCTTGCTGCAACTTTTGAGTAAGCAAATCAGAACCTGAGCTTGAAAGCAAAACCCTGTAAGCCTCTCTGTCCTCTTCAATGGTTTTAATTCCCATTTTAATAACGCTTGCCGCACCGTAGATGTCAACCCTAAGCTTTCTTGTTTCACGCCTTAATTGCTTGCCTACGCCGATAAAAAGCTTAAACACAAGTTCGTCGCAAATCTTGTTGAGCAAATCAAACTTGTCGTTATAGTGCAGATAAAACGTGTTACGGCTTATCATTGCACGCTCTGTGATGTCTTTAACCGATATATGGTCAAATCCCTTTTCCTCGATAAGCTCATAAAAAGCGTTTTTGATTGATTTTTGCGTTCTCTTAATTCTTAAATCTACTGTTCCGTCCCTTTTTGCCATTTTATTCTCCTTACCATTTAATTATTAGTCATGGTGTTCAATAACTAACTATTAAGTTTATTTTACCATTATTTAACACAACAATCAATAACTAATTGCTTATTTGTTTGACAATGTATTAACTATAAGATATTATAGATGTAATACAGTAATTTTTATAATTTCTTTATTTTTTCTTTGCCACTCTTTAGATTATATGATGTTTAATATAATCATCGGATGGGAATTATTTTATAACGGAGAATATGATATGCAAAATGTACTTGTTTGCGATGATGACGAGGCTATCCTCGAATCATTAAGGATTTATCTTGATAATGCAGGATTTAATGTTATTACGGCGGTTGACGGTCAGGATGCACTTGAAAAGGTGCAAAATAACGAAATTCACTGCGTTGTGCTTGACATTATGATGCCTCGCCTTGACGGACTTAAAGCAACACTGAAGATTAGGGAAAAATATAATTTTCCTATTATTCTTCTTTCTGCAAAGAGTGAGGATACGGACAAAATTACAGGTCTTGGCTTCGGCGCAGACGATTATGTGACTAAGCCGTTTAATCCGCTCGAACTTGTTGCAAGGGTTAAATCGCAAATAAGACGTTATGTAAATCTCGGCAGTATGGTTGCTACACCGACAAGGCTTGTAACGGGCGGTCTTGTGCTTGACACGGACGCTAAAAGTTTGTCTGTTGACGGCGAGGGCGTTAAGGTTACACCGATTGAGTATAAGATTATGGAATATCTTATGACAAATATGGGCAGGGTGCTTTCCTCCTCTCAAATTTATGAGGCGGTGTGGAACGAGCCGAGCTTTACAAGCGAAAAAACAGTGACCGTGCATATCCGTAATATCCGTGAAAAAATTGAAATTAATCCCAAAGAGCCGAAATATATAAAGGTGGTGTATGGTCTTGGATACAAATGTGAAAAAATTTAAGTATTCTTATTTAGGAAAATTATTGTGCATAATTCTTGCGCTTATAACAGGTCTTTCGGCGATATTTTTAACTACTGCCGAGGTTTTGACTGTTATAAATAACAAAGTAAACGGCAATGATTATTCATATTATACTTTAAATACCGGCGTTGAGGATAACATTGAGCAAAGCATTGCAAACGGAGTAAACAAGGTACATTTAGACCCAAAGGGGCTTGAAAAGAATCTTAATTCTCAAAAGACGAAGGCTTGCAAAAGTGTTTATAAACAGGTGATGAGCCAGCTTAATTCTTATCTTGATAAGCTAACGATTGATGAGGACGGCTTTGACCAAAACGGTATGCAGTACAGCGAAAACAATCCAATCAGCTATTATTTAGATGATGATTCTGCTTCATATAGTGTAGACGGCGAAAATTATTTTAAATATTTGGATACCTGTTTAGACGTATTTTCATACAGTCCCGACGGCATAACTCTAAAAAATTATGAGAGTAAGCTTTATAAGGATATTGAAAAAAGTTATGATAATTACGTAAAAACTCAAATTTCTCAATATAAGAACTATGAATATTGGGGTATTAAGGACGGCATTGAATACATAATCATAAAAAATAATAAGGTTGCTTATAAAACCTCGGATTTGTCCGTAAAAGAGATTATGGCAAAGCACGACAGCTTTAAGATTGAAAACGGAAAAATTTTCAGTGAGGAAATTCCCGAAAAAACGCTTAAAAGCATAATGCAAAGCTACAGTGGAAACTTTAAGGCAAAGGACTATTCCTTGTATGCTTATATAAACACCTCAAAAAACGAGCCTAATGTTTCAAACTATTTTGAGACTATGAGGCAGTTTAACGATTATGCAGGCAAGGTTAATGATAATCTTGTTAAGCTTGCAATTATTGATGTCATTTTGCTTGCCGCTTCTTTTGTTATTGCGTTTTATTATTTCAAAATAGTGGGCAAAAAGGACGACGACTCGCCTGCAAAGCTGATATTTATAGATTATATTCCTCTGCTTCTTCAGCTTGGTATAGTCGGCGGTAGCGGCTTCGGGCTTGTTGCGCTTTTGATAAGCGTATTTGATGAGTTTGATGATATAACACTTCTCTTAGCCATTTTTGCAGGAATTTGCTTTGGCTGTTGGGTGCTTCTTTTTGAGCTTTGCTGTTCTATTGCAAGGTATTCTAAAAGCGGAAAGAAATTTTACAAGCATCTGCTTCTTTATTGGCTCGGCTTTGCACTTTTCCATATTTTCAAATTTATAATTAAGCTGATTGTCAAATTCTTTAAGGCTTGGCATAAGTTTAATAAAAAGCTATTCGGCACATTTAAGCTCTACGCTTATAAGCCAAAGACGTTTGTAAGAAATATAATTTTGCTTTCGCTTGCATTTTTTGCCGTAAATATAGCCTTGATAATTATTATTGCAGTTTTCTTCTCGACTTCGCTCAATGGTTTTGCGTTTGTCTTTATTGCAGGCGATATAGTTGCAAATACCTTTGCACTCAGGGCGGTTTGCAAGTATTTTAAAACGCTTGACGAAATTATTTATGCGTCATCACAGCATATCGACGTGCCGATGGCATTAGATACACTTCCTCAGTCGCTGAAAATCCTTGCCGACAGTATGAAATATACTAACGCAGAGCTTCAAAATGCAATTGCTAAGGCGGTTAAGGACGAGCGACTTCGTGCCGAGCTTATTACCAATGTTTCCCACGATTTAAAAACTCCTCTTACGTCGATTATCACTTATGTTGATTTGCTTAAAAATTGCGATATTGCAGACCCTAAGGCGCAGGAATATATTCACGTGCTTGATGATAAGGGCGCTAAGCTTAAAAGGCTTATTGACGATTTGATTGAGGCGTCAAAGGTTACGAGCGGTAACGTAAGCGTTAATCTTGCGCCTATGAATTTGTCAGAGCTTTGCTTGCAATCAACTGTTGACGTGCAGCAGGATTTTGATAAAAATAACTTAAATCTTGTGGTTAAACAGGGCGAAAAACCTGTAACCGTTACTGCCGACGGCGCAAAAACGTTTAGAGTTATTGAAAATCTGCTTTCAAATGCACGCAAATACAGCGCACGAGGTTCACGTGTATATGTCAGCGTGTATGAGCAGGGCGGCAAGGGAATTTTCGAGATTAAGAATATCTCGGCTCAACCTCTTGATATAACACCCGATGAGCTAACAGAGCGCTTTGTGCGTGGCGATAAATCACGTACTGCCGAGGGCAACGGCTTGGGCTTGTCAATTGCAAAGGAGCTTTGCAAGGTGCAAAACGGTGAGCTTGAATTGTCAATCGACGGCGATTTGTTCAAGGCTAAGGTAGAGTTCCCGTTAGCATAATAGAAAAGAAAAAGGTTCGGAAAAATCCGAACCTTTTTTTATATGGCTCCCTTGTAAAGGGAGCCGGCAAACCGATAGGTTTGACTGAGGGATTAATCAAAAACAAATCCCTCCACCTCGCCTCGTCGTCGCTGACTTCGTATCATTCAAAATAAATTTCTTAATATTTTTATGAAATTTATTTCTCATTCACTACGTAGCTCCTCCTCTCAAAATCTGCCGTACGGTTGTGCGGCAGATTTTGAAATAGACCGTAGGGGCGACCATTGGTCGCCCGCTTCTCAAGCACGAAATTTATCTCACTTTCTCGAAGTCTATCTTATAATTTATTTTCCCTTTAAAACAGTGGAAAGCGGCTTATAAATAAGCATTGTTATTCCTGCGCAGATTAAGCCTTTAACGAATGTAAACGGCAGATTAAAAATTAACAATGCCTGCAAAATGCTCTTTGTTTTCGGCAAAATCACTTGATACATTTGAAGCACTGCCGCCTCAGGAAAGCCCAAAACATTATAATAAAGAGGATATATAATAAAGTAGTTAAACGGCACGCTGATTACTGCCATAACAAGTGATGCTGCAATTCCTGCCACGAGCGCTTCGCCCTTTGTTTTTTTATGCTTATAAATCAAGCCTGCCACAAGTGCAAAGCTTGCGCCGAGCAAGAAGTTTGAAAGTTCACCGACAAAGCCGCTCTGGCTTACAGCCATGTGAATTAAGTTTTTTAAAAGTGCAATAATCACACCTGCAAGCGGACCGTAAGCGAATGCGCCGATAAGTTCGGGCAAATCTGAAAAGTCAAGCTTGATGAAACTCGGCATAATCGGTATGGCTATTTCAACATATTGAAGCCCTACCGCAACCGCCGTCAGCATTGCCGTGCCTGTAATAAGTCTGATTTTGTTTGTTTGCTTTTTTTCCATAATTTTCTCCTTTTGGGCAAAAGAGAAGCCCCAACAAATATGTTGGGGCGCAATGCTTGAACTTGGCAAAATTATTATTACAATTTGCCTAAACATTTCTCTCATCCGGACTTTAACCGTCGGTTTCAGAATTTCACTGAATCAGTCCCTCGAAAGGGAGTCGCGGACTATAACCGCCGGTAGGGAGTTGCACCCTGCCCCGAAGAAACATTTTACAAACACAAAAGTAGAAATAATTCTAATGATAACAAACAAGTAAAGAATAATTCATGAGTTTTTTCTGTATTCACTTGTTCATAACGATTCTATCAAATCCACCACCCCCGCTTTCTTCAAAATATACATCCCGATCCGTTCGTCGGAAACTCCTTCCCGTAAACAATACGTGTAGCGGGGCTCTCCCGTCGTCATGTCTATTTCAAAGAAACGGAAACATACCGAAGGAAACGGTTTTAAAAACTCCGCCACCTCGACAATATGTGTTGAAATCATAAATACCCCATATTTCAACCGGGCCAATCCACCAATCACCGCACAAGACGCATCATACGCATCCTTCACGTTAGTTCCCCGGAACAGTTCATCAAAAACAACCACCACGTTCTGCAAATCCCGCACCTGTTCCACGATATATTTTACCCGGGCGACCTCATTATAATAATGACTATATCCTAACGACAAATTATCCGACAAATTAATCGTGGTAAACAATCCTTTAAACACGGACAATTCCATCCGATCTGCCGGCACGGGAAAGCCGCAATGAGCCAGATAAACCGCCACCCCGAAAGCCTTCATGCAAGTAGATTTCCCCGCCATATTTGGCCCTGTTAGGAAGCATAGATGTTGCCGATCATCAAATAATACGTCATTCTTCACCGGATTTTCCAAAAACAAGTGATACAATCCCTCTATCCTCACCCTCCTCTCGCTTCCCGTGAAAATCGGGAACGTAAGCCCCTCGTCTTTAGCCATAGTCCCCAACGAGCGTAAAGAATCCAGCATATATAGTGTATCCAATATAACACGGACCCCATCAAGTTCCCTCCCCCGGAAATAAAGATCCAGACTTTCCCGTGTCCAAAAAGAATCTTTCTTCTGGCTCATCAGGTATTGCATCCCTTCACGAGCAAGCGTTTCTTTCACCCTCTGTTGCATATCCCTTATCATCTCCGGCACTTTCCCGGCAGACAACTCGTCCATAAAAGTTCCCAGCTCACGGATAAGCCGCCCAAGATAGGGAACCGCACGTTGACGCAAATAACAATCATTATCCGGCTTCAACCACCCCTTCACCGCCCGAC
>OIXH01004351.1_pt1 | contig 11622 bp, 11 predicted proteins | sample 1587741 | NCBI WGS metagenome assembly OIXH01 (sample SAMEA3888916, study PRJEB22519) | human gut metagenome | biome: human gut; feature: human-associated habitat; material: faeces | place: Denmark | collected 2011 | reverse complement strand
TGCCCGGCCGCCCCATCGTCTATGAGACGACGCCGGACTTCCTGCGCGTGTTCGGCCTGGAATCGCTGGCCGAGCTGCCGGAGATTGAAAAGGTCGACCTGCACGTCGATCCCTCGCAGGTCGAGCCACTGGAGCAGAAGCAGGAGGAGTCCACGCAGCCGGATGCATCAGCGCCTGTGCAGCAGGAGATCCCGCTATGACTTGGACATGGTGGATGACGCTTCTTGCGATTTTTGCTGCCCTTGTGCTGATCGGCTGCATTCCCGTCGGCGTTGATGCGCGCTATAATGCGGAGGGCGTATTTCTTGCGGCGAAGCTCGGCCCCATCCGCCTTCAGCTTCTGCCGCAGAAGCCAAAAAAGAAAAAGAAACAGCAAAAACAGCAAAAGAAACCGGAAAAGGCACCGGAAAAAGCCGCTTCGCAGGAAAAAAAGCCAAATCCGATCCTTTCCGGCGGCGTGGACGAAATTTTGCAGCTGCTGGATATTGTGCTTGATACGCTCGGCGATCTGCGCCGCAAGCTCCGCGTGAACGAACTGACGCTGTATGTCCGTATCGGCGGCAGCGACGATCCGGCAAAGGCCGCTATGGGCTATGGCCGGGCATGGGCCGCCATCGGTGCCATCACGCCGTCCTTGGAACGTCTTTTCGTCATAAAAAAGCGTGACATTCAGCCCGCGCTCGATTATACTATAAGCAACACACAGGTCGACGCGCATCTTGTGACCACGATCACCATCGGTCGGTCGCTGGCCCTTGCGCTGCGCGCTGGCATCCGGTTCCTGAAAATTCTGAACGAACGAAAAAAGGCGGTGTAAAGTATGGAACATCCTCTGTCTGATATGATGACCAATACCATGAGCAAGATTAAAGATATGATCGATGTCAACACGGTCATCGGCAGTCCCATCACCACGCCCGGCGGCGTGACGATCATCCCCGTAACCAAGGTTTCCATCGGCTATGGCGGGGGCGGCAGCGATTTCGCAACGAAAAATATGCCCGCGAACCGCGATAATTCCTTCGGCGGCGGAGCAGGCGCGGGAATCAAGATCACGCCGGTCGCATTTCTTGTGATCCGCGGCGAGAACGTGCGTATGCTCCCGGTCGCGGAGCCAGCCTCCACGTCGGTCGACCGCCTGATCGAGCTGCTGCCCGATCTGCTGGAAAAGGGCGAGGCATATTTTGCGGAAAAGAAAGCCGCAAAAGAGGCCGAAAAGGCAGCGGAAGAAGCATAAAACCCGCGCATTCTGCACAAACTCCCGGCAGGGTGATGCAGAATGAGACGCAGCGGTCAAAAAACGATCCGGCAAGCGGCGGCGGCACTCTGCGCCGCCGCCTTTTTCCTCGGCGCGGCGGGTATATCCAGCGCCGCACAGCTCGCGCCGCCTCCGCAGGTGTCGGCCAAAAGCGCCGCACTGCTCGACGGGACGACAGGGGAGTGCCTTTACGTGAAAAACGGCGAGCAGCGCGCGCTGATCGCCAGCACGACAAAGATCATGACCGGTCTTCTCGTCTGCGAAGCGGGAGAACTGGACAGAACTGTGACCGTGCCGGACGCCGCCGTAGGGCTGGAAGGCTCCAGTATGTACCTGAAAAAGGATGAGACGCTGACGCGCCGCGATCTGCTCTACGGCATGATGCTCCATTCCGGCAATGATGCCGCCCTGACGCTGGCAATCTCCGTTTCCGGCAGCGAAGCAGCGTTTGTCCGCCAGATGAATCTGCGCGCCCGTGCGCTGGGCCTGACGCAGACGCACTTTGCCAACCCGCACGGGCTGGACAGCGGCGAAAATTATTCCACTGCGCTCGATCTGGCCCACCTTGCGCAGGCAGCGCTGCAAAACGCACAGCTCCGCGCGGTCGTCTCGACCAAAACTGCGGTCTGTGCGGGCCGGACGCTTACCAATCACAACAAGCTGCTTTGGCGCTATGACGGCTGCATCGGCGTCAAAACAGGATTTACAAAAAAGACCGGGCGCTGTCTGGTCAGCGCCGCCGAACGGGACGGCGTAATGCTGATAGCGGTAACGCTGGGAGCACCGGATGATTGGAACGATCACCGCTCCCTGCTGGACTACGGGTTCTCCCGTCTGGAGGCAGTCAAACTGACTGCCGACGGTGCGGATGCTACGCCAATGTGGATCGTATCCGGCACACGGGCATATACGCTGGTGCGATGCCCGGACAGCCTCACCGTTGTCCTGCCGCGTGAGCGAGGGACGATCCGCCGTGTCACGGAGCTGCCCCGGTTTGATTTTGCGCCGGTCGCCGAAGGGCAGACGCTCGGACGGCTGGTCTGGTATCTGGACACGGAAGGCGGTTCCGTGTGTATCGGGCAGGTTCCCCTGACAGCACTGTACAGCGTGGAGGAGACGCCGCGCCGGGAAAGTCTTCTTGAGCGTCTCCGAAAAATATTCAGACAAGTGTAGGGATTATACATATGCGTGATGAAAGCAGACAACCCGTCCGGATTTCCAAATACTTCACCGACTGCGGGGTCATGTCTCGGCGGGCGGCAGAAGCCGCAATCGAACGGGGGGAAGTCCGGGTAAACGGTGCCCCGGCAGAGCTGGGGCAAAAAATTCTGCCGGGGCAGGACACCGTCACATGGCGGGGCAAGCCCGTCCGCCTGCCGGTGCAAGCGGACAAGGTATGCATCATGCTCAACAAGCCGCGCGGCTACGTGACTACCTTGTCGGACGACAGGGGACGGCATACAGTCGCGGAGCTGGTTGCGGATGCGGGTGTCCGGCTGTACCCCATCGGACGGTTGGACATGGATTCGGACGGGCTGCTGCTGCTGACCAATGACGGCGAGCTTGCCAACCGACTGGCACACCCCCGGCATCAGGTGCAGAAGGTCTACCTTGCCTTGGTGGACGGGTCGCCCACAACGGAGCAGATGACGGGCATGACTGCTCCCATCGTGATCGACGGTCACGAAACGGCGCCGGCGCAGGTCCGCAAGGTTGCCTCGAACGGCGTACAGACAATCCTGGAGGTAACTATCCACGACGGACGGAACCGTCAGGTGCGGCGTTTGTGCGAGCGAGCCGGACTGGTCGTGCGCAAATTGACGCGCATCAGCGAGGGCTTTTTACAGCTCGGAAACCTGCCGGAGGGCAAGTGGCGACGGCTCAGCGAGCGTGAAATCAGGCTCCTGCGCGGCTGAAGCCGAAGCGGCAAAAACATGAATAGGAAAGGAAAGGCTGTATATGTTGGAGGTTCTTCCGATTCAGGCAAAAATCGAGCAGGAGGCAATCTGCGCCCGGTGCGGCGTTGAGTACGATGCCGACTGCATGGCGTATCGGGCAACAATCGACGGCGTCCTGACCGGGATCTGCCAGTTCCGTATGAGCGACCGGGGCGGAGTCATCCGCGATCTTGCCACGGTACAGGGACAAACGCTGAATGACCGCGATCGGGTAGAATCGCTGTTCGTGCTGGGGCGGGCAACGCTGAATTTCATCGATCTGTGCGGCGTACATCGCGCCTTCTTTGACGATGCGGCGTTTCTCCGGGACAATCAAGGACTTGTCCGCTCCATAGGCTTTACGCCGGAAGCGGACGGACGCTGGGGCATGGATCTGACCGATTTCTTCCGCGAACCCTGCAAGCATGGATAATTCGGAGCCTGAGTACCGAAAAAAGCTATGCGCCGGAATCCCCGGCGCATAGCTTTTTTGACATATGGGCACCTCCGGACATATGGAAAGCCTTCGGCAGTCCCTTTTGCGTTTTGGCTGTTCCCTTCAGCCGGCTTTACTTCTTTTCCAGCAGGACACTCCCCTCTTCCACGACACGCTGGTTGCGCTTATCCTTCGACGCTTCCCGGGTATTCATCACGGTGAAGCGCTTGGCAAACGGCAGCATCCAGTTGTTCCGCACCGTGACATCCTGCGAGCAGGTGACACGCACGGCGCACCGGGGGTTCATCGGATCGGGACGCGTGCCGATGCGGTCGAACAGATTGTCCGCCACTGTGACATTTCCACCCGTACTGACCTGCACGGGATAGTATACGCTTTCACAGAAGAAGTTGTTGCACACGCTCACATCCTGCACGGTACCGGGGGCAGTGCCGCCGGTGGCGCTCCAGGAGAATATGTTGACGTCGGTCGCACCGCAACGGAAGAATTTGCAATTTCGCACGGACACATGGGCGGGCATAATGCCCTCGCCGAACGAGGACGGAACCGAGAATATCTGCACGGGGCCATGGCAGATGTTCCGGAACGTGCAGTTTTCCACCGTCACGTTGCGCACCTGGATCAGCATTCCGCGATTACGCTTGTTGCCCATCAGGCAGTCCCGGACGGTCAGCGTCGGGCTTTGCGTGATGTTGGCGGCAAAGCAATCCGTGACTGCACCAGCCGTATCCTCCGCCACTGTCAGAATGCCGGTCTTTGCGTCCACAGCCGTCACCGTGAAGCTGCCGACTATATGCAGATCCTCCTTACTGTACACCTCCAGCACATCGCCGGGGAACACCGGCACATCCAACCCGGTAAGCGTCAGGGTGTTCCCCTCCGAGGATTTGACTGTCAGGTATCGTCCGTTGATGTTCATGCAGTCGTCGTGCGATGCCTCAAAGACACAGCCCGTGATAACGATGTCACCGGTGCAGTTCATGCAGTGCAGTCCGTCCGCCGTAGCCGTCATGAGCATTCCCTCGCGCGGGGACAGGAACACCCGGTTCAGGTAAATGTTGCGGCAGGAGGACATACCAATCGCCATACCGGTTGTGTGATAGAAATACGCGCCCTCAAGCCGGATGTTTTCGCATCCCTTGGCATGGAAGCCGAAATTCTCATACATAGTAAACGCCACATTGACAACGGTTCCCTCAGCCGGAATGGCGATCCGTTGCCGGAAGGTCAGCGTCAGCGTGCGTGTCCCGGCGTCGTACACACCGTCCTGGATATTCTTTATCCCATCGCCTGTGCTGTTATAGAGCAGGTTTCCCCTGTCATTCGGGCAGTACTTTCCGGTTTCCTCGTCCCGGTACATCTCCATGTAGGAGCCCCACGTGATCTTGCCGCCCTTATAGCGGGGGTTCGACAGATCAAACGCATCGTTTATCCGGATGCTCACCGTGTGCGCCACCGCGTCTCCGCCTGTCACCTCGCCCCAAACCGCACTGGGGGTTTCATAATCCAGCGTGAAATCGGAAAACAGGATGTTACGGGTGTTCTCCAGCCGGATACCCGGGGACCATTCCGTCATCAGGATTGAGAAAGGCGTTCCAGGTTGATCGGAACAGACATACAGGTCTGTCAGACCGTAGAAGTTCAGCGTGGACTTGAAGCGATACGTTCCGACAGGGAACACGAGTTTCACACTTCCCTGCATTTCCGAAACGCGCGTTAAAAGTTCCCGCAGAGCGGCACTGTTATCGGCTGCGTCCGGTGTGATGCCGAATTCGCTGACATTTATCACGACGCCCACTTCGTTATCCGCAGGCACGGGATATCGAACAGTGGTAAACGCCTCCTGCCGGACGCCGACAGCGGAGGGGTCACGCAGACCGCAAGCATCCGTCTTACCGAGCGACGCAGCATAGTCGGATGCGCGCAGACTGTCGATGACTTCATACACAGACAGAACCCGCTCGGTGACCGGCTCGGTTTCGGCATCCGTTCCGGTAGCGGGCTGAGTCTCGGAAGCTGTCGCGGAATCCGTATCGGTTGCAGGCAAGGTCACGGGGCTGTCCGTTGCGGTCGATGTATCCGGCATTCTTGTTTCCGTACCGCCACCGTTCCCCTGACAGGCAGTGAGCAGGCAGGCACCGAGCAACCATCCGCAGACCAGCAAGCAGAGCCGCACAAGGTTCTTCAGGCAATCGTTACGTTTCATGGCAGGAACCGTCCTTTATTTGTTTTTCTATGGAAGCCCCGATGCACCGTAATTGCAAAAAAACGGTGCTTCCCTGCCCTCAGTATACAGCAATCCGGCGCTTTCGTCAAGTGCCGGATTGCTTTTTTTGTAAAAAAATACGCCGCGCGGCACGACTAAGACCGCACATTTCCCGGCATACTACACAGCAGAGAGTGAAAGAGCAGTCACAAAACAAGGAGTTTTACCATGAGCCAACAGCAAGCAAACCGCCCCGCCGGCGAAGTACTGGTGGAAATGCGGAATATGGTCAAGGTATTCGGTCCCGTGGTGGCACTGGGCGGCGTGGATATTACCGTGCGGCGCGGACAGGTTCTGGGGCTGATCGGGGAAAACGGATCCGGCAAGTCCACCGTATCCTCTATTCTGGCAGGAATGCAGCCTGCCGACAGCGGAGAGATGCTCTACCTCGGCAAGCCGTGGCACCCCGTATCCATGCATGACGCGCTCCGGCAGGGCATCGGCATGATCGTGCAGGAAAGCGGCACGGTGCCCGGCATTACGGTAGCCGAAAACCTGTTTCTCTGCGACACAGCGCGGTTTTCCGGCAAGCGGGGACGCGGGCTCATCAACGGGCGCGCGTTGCGGCGGGCGGCACAGGCGGCGCTGGACGATATCGGCGCCTCGCACATCCGTGCGGACTCGATAACCGGGTCGCTGGATCTGCAGGACCGCAAGCTGGTAGAGGTTGCACGGGTCTGGCTGGCGGAGCCGGAGGTCATGGTGGTGGACGAAACAACCACGGCGCTGTCCCAGCGGGGGCGGGACATCATCTGCGATCTCATGCGGCGCATGGCGGAAAGCGGACGGGCGGTTATCTTTATTTCGCATGACCTGGACGAGATCAAGGCGACCTGCGACCGGCTGACTGTCCTGCGGGACGGTCACATCATCCGCAGCTTTGACAAGGCAGAGTATAACGATGAGGACATCCGGCAGTCCATGATCGGACGGCGACTGGAAGGAAGCTACTACCGGGCTGACTATGACGGCTCGCACGGCGGCGAGGCTGTTCTGACCGCGGAGCATATCAGCCTGCCGGGAAGGTTGCACGATGTGTCGCTCACGGCACACCGGGGCGAAATCCTTGGCATCGGAGGACTGTCTCAGTGCGGAATGCATCCGCTGGGGAAGGTCCTGTTCGGCGCCCTGCGCCCTCGGCAGGGACAGGTGCGTATACACGGGCACGAGATCACCTCGCCCTCCGCCGCCATGCGGGAGGGTGCAGGCTACGCCGCAAAGGACCGCGATGTGGAATCACTCTGCACCGATGCGTCTGTCCGGGATAACATCGCCATTGCGGGCTTATCACACCTGACGGACAGCCTTGGCTTTCTGCATCCGGGGCGAGAACGCCGCTATGTGCGGGCGCAGACGGATTTCATGAAAATCAAGTGTTTTTCCATGGAACAGCCTGTCTCCCAGCTATCGGGGGGAAACAAGCAAAAGGTGGTGTTCGGAAAATGGATCGGTCGCGGCTCGGACATTCTGATCCTGGACTGCCCGACGCGCGGCATTGACATCGGTGTCAAGCAGACCATGTACCGCCTGCTGTATAAGATGAAGCAGGAGGGGAAAACTATCATCATGATTTCGGAGGAGCTACCGGAACTGATCGGCATGTCCGATCGGCTGCTGATCCTTCGGGACGGACGGCTGACAGGCGAGTTCACCCGCTCCCCGGAGTTGTCCGACCGGGATATTATCGGCTGTATGGTCTGAGAAAGGGGGCAGGTACATGGAGAATCCGGCTGCGGCAATACCCGCCGGTATTGATCTGGAGGCTCGGCGGCGGCGGGAACGGCGGGTGCGGCTTCTGACACGCTGGATACCCGCTGGCGCCTGCGCCGCATTGGCGGGACTGTATCTTCTCTGCGCAACGGTGCGGGGGTTTGATCTGCGCATCGGCTTGGAGGTGGTGGTTGCCAACGCGTCGCTGGTCGCACTGGTCGCCACGGGCGCAACCTTCATCTTCTCCTGCGGATCATTTGACCTCTCGCTCGGTTCCAATATGCTGGTCAGTGCACTGGTAGGCGTCCTGCTGGGGCGCACGAGCGGACGCATGGAAGCCGTGGTACTGGGATGTCTTGGCACGGCGGTGCTTCTGAGCCTGCTCAATTCCCTGCTGGCTTCCTTCTTCAACCTGCCGGTGTTCATTATGACCATCGTCATGATGAATGTATACAGCGCCGCCGCCACGCTGATGATTACTTCCTTTGGGCAGAATTCTGCCGTCATTCTGCCCGCCGCCATGACGGCGCACCTGAACAGGACATGGTTTTACCTCCTTGTCATGGTGCTGTTTGAGCTTTTCTGCTGTGTGCTGTTCTACCTGCGCCCGCTGGGGCGCAGGCAGCGTTTCCTCGGCGGCAACCCGATCTGCGCACGGCTGTCCGGCATCCGCGCCAAGCGACTGACGGTCGCTTCCTTCGCACTGGCGGGCATCGGCATCGGGCTGGCATCGCTGCTGCTGATTGTGCAGACGCCTACGCTCTCTGCCTCATCGGGCTCCTCCGTGGGCATGAATATGCTGATCGCGCTGGTGTTCGGCGGCATGAACATGAACGGCGGTCCCCGTTCGCGTATGTACGCCGCCCTGCTGGGTGCCTTCTCCATGGCGTTTCTGGATGCGCTGATGAACATTTTCGTGACCGGAAGCTGGTATCTGCAAATTGTCAAGGGCGTGCTGTTCGTGACGGTCGTGTTTCTGTTTTCTCTGGGGAGAAGGCAGACCATGCTGGAACGGTAAGCGGTGCCCGCCGCCGGAATCTCCGGATAAATCAAGAATCAGAAAGGAATACCACCATGAAAAAAAGACTGACACAGGCTCTCTGCCTCACGATCTGCGTCCTGCTTCTCTCCGCGGCGCCGCTTTTGTGCCTGTCCTCATGCGGAGGGGACGGCGGGGAGAAAATCCGTATCGGCGTCCTGCGCGAGGATGACACATCAGGTGAGGCGAAAGCCTGGGAGAAGTACCTGCGCGCCATGGGTGACGAACTGGGCTTTTCGGTGGATTTCACCACCACCAACTCCTCCTCCGCGGAGGTTTCCGCCATCAACACCTACGCCTCCAAGGGCTACCGGGGGATCCTGCTGTTCTCGGACGATGACCTGGTCGCCTCCATTCAGGCTGCGGCAACCAAGAAAATGTATATTGTCTATCCCACCGGACAGCCGACCGATGAGCAGTACGCGCAGGTAAAGAACAACCCGTATTTTCTGGGTTCGGTCGCGCCGGGTTCCGACACGGAATTTCAAGCCGGCTACGATATGGCAAAGTTTTTCGTTGAAAAAAAGCAGCAGACCGCCTTTACCGTGTTCGGGGGCGCAACCGCATACGGCGCCGATATGCACATTCAGCGCCTTGCCGGCATCCTGACACGGCTGTGCGAGCAGGAGGGCACTTCCTATGACGGCGTCCGCGACCGTGCCGCTCTGACCGCCAAGGTAGCAGGAACCGGTGTGGATCCGGCGAAGTTCCGGAGCGATACCTTCCGCATCACGGGGTATATGGACGGCTTCACGTTTGACGATGCCTTCACCACCAAGCTGACCAACAGCATGGAAGCGGGCGGGACCTGCATCCTGTCGGTCGGTGCCGGGGATGTTGTCTCCCGCATTGCCTACGGTATCACCTCCGCAAACGGCAAGATAGGCTCCTTCATGTCGGGCGGCGTGGACGCCATCACGGCGGAATACGCCGAATGCTTCGACCTCGGCTACACCTACGACTGCGGCAAGTACGCCTCTGCCATGGCGCCGGGACTGATACTCATGCTGGCTGCACTGGACGGCAAACGCCTGACCGATGCGGACGGCAATGCTCCGCGCATCGGCATGAACTACTGGGTCGCAACGAGCCGGGCAGAGCTGGAAACCATGCTGGCATCCGACAGCCCGGACCGCGGGTACTGCTACGATGCGGCAGTCATCCGTGCCTATAAAGCGAAAAGCTATGCGGAGCTGGTTCGACTGTGCGGCTCAGACTTCGACGGCGCACGCGCCATCCGGGATGCCGTCCACGCTGCCACAGGGGAGGCTGGTTCATGAGCACTGCCCATACAGGCAAATCCGCCCGGCACGGACAGTCGTGGCTCCGGCGCGGCGCGGGAATGCTGGTCATTCCCGCGCTGTGCTGGGCGGTCATGGCACTGGCGTGCGCACTGGCAGGCACTTCCCTGCTGACCGGCGTGTCCTCCCTACGGCTGTTTGTCCGGGGGCTGACATACGTGCTGCTTCTGTCCTTCGGCGTGTCGATCAATATGCACACCGGACGGTTTGACTTCTCCACGGGAGCCGTCATGCTGCTGGGCGGCGTCTGCGGCGCTCTGATTGCCTACGGCAACGGCTGGGGCCCTTGGGGAATGCTGCTCATCAGCATCCCGACCGGTGCCGCGGCGGGTTGCGTTTCCGGGTTGCTGTATATTCTTCTGCGTCTGCCACCCATGATCATCGGTTTGGGCATGACGCTGGTGCTGGAAGGCATTGTCGCCATCATCACGGACGGTTGCCGCCCGGTCGGCTTCGGAACCGATGCGTCATACTATCGCTTTTCCGTCAATATGCCCGCCATGCTGGCACTGGGTGGCGTAGCGCTCATACTCATGGTGTTACTGTTCCACTACACGCGGTTCGGCTACGATTACCGTGCGCTCCAGACCGGTCAGCGCATTGCAGTCAACACCGGCGTGCGGGAGCGGGCAAATGCACTCGGATGCTACACGCTGTCCGGCGCGCTGTTCGGTGCGGCGGGGGCTGTCAGTCTCTGCGCCACCAACGGCACCACCCCCACCATCAACTTTTCCACCATCGCCTCCATGTTCGCCTGCTTTCTCCCGCTGTTTTTCTCCGGATTCATTGTGAAATTCTGCAACAAACAGCTGGCTATCCTGCTTGGCTGTATCGGTTACGAATTCATCCAGATCGGGTTCGGACAGCTCAGCTTTACAATTGCCGCCTTCACATCGGATGTATACAAGGTCATTGAAGCCGGCATTCTGGTTCTGTTCCTGATCTACCTGAACAACGAGGGCATCATCACGGATATTCTGACCATGCGCCGTTACAGGCAGCACATCCCCAAAAAGGAGACCTCCACATGAACACAACTGCCCGCGTATCCTCCGACCGTCCGGCTAATCTGTCGCCGAATTCCGGCGACAGCCGCCCGTTTGATATTACCCGCCTGACCGGTGCCCCCTTTCATCTGGACGAGGCGGGAGTCGTTTGGGTGGAAGAAACCCTGCACGGCATGCGCACGGAGGACAAGCTCCGACAGCTCTTCTGCCTTGTGACCTACACCGACGACCAATCCGACAGTTACTCTGTCAGCAGATGCCCAGGCGTTGAAAAAAATCATTGAAGAGCAGAAAAAAGCAGGTGCTACTGTATCGGAAGATCTGCAGGACAAAGATCAGTATTCATGGGACGATGGCACTTTGATCGGTATCACATGGAACAAAGTGGGGCTCACCGGAAAGTTGGATCTTGGTTCCTTTGCCAGTTTGAAATCGGTGTCATTCAATAATAACGCGATTACTGAACTGGATGTGACAAAGTGCACCAAGTTACAGAAACTGCTGTGCAACGGTAATCAGCTGACTAAATTAGATGTGACGAAATGTCCGGAATTGATCAATCTGCAGTGCAATAAAAATCAGCTTAGTGCGTTGGATGTGACGCAGTGTGCTACCTTGGAGACTTTGTGGTGCAACCGAAATCAGAT
>OIXH01004350.1_pt1 | contig 11632 bp, 10 predicted proteins | sample 1587741 | NCBI WGS metagenome assembly OIXH01 (sample SAMEA3888916, study PRJEB22519) | human gut metagenome | biome: human gut; feature: human-associated habitat; material: faeces | place: Denmark | collected 2011 | reverse complement strand
AGCATTTTGGCAACGCAGATGCCGTGCCGCAGCCGCCGGAGCGGTGCTTAAGCCGCTAGGCGGGAATTGTGCGGTGTTGCCTTATATACTACAAATTACTCCTCTGCCAACTCCACCACCAATTTGGCTTCGGTGGCGGCGATGGCAAGCTGGAGTTTATTCTCCAGGTTCGTCTTTTGCAGCATATTGATGACGTGGAACTTCACGGTGGATGGCTCGATGCCGAGTTCCTTTGCAATCTCGTTATAGGACAGCCCGCGCACAAGACAGCGCAAGACCTTCATCTCGCCTTTGGTGAACTCTGCGCTCATGGCGGTGCCGATCTCCACGCTGGGCGGTGCATCGGGGAAGATATGCTCCCCCGCCATCGTGCGGCGCACGACCTGCATCAGGGTCCCTTCATCGCCGTCCTTATACCACAGGCTGTCCGCGCCCACGGCTTTTGCGCGTGCCAAGACCTGTGTGTCAATAAGCGAGGTCGCCACCACGATCTTGATTTCCGGGTGCGCTTTTCGTATCTTTTTGGCGGCGGCCAGACCGTTTTCACGGTGTTCGGTCTGCACATCCATCAGCACAAGGTCGATGTCCTCGGTATCGCACAGGATCGGAGCCTCTGCAGCGCCGGGGATAGACACAGCAAGCTGATACCCGTCCTCGTTCTGAATATAGCTTTCAAGCAGGCTCCGTACCAGCTTTTGGTCCTCAACGATCATAACGCGTATCATAAATGCTCTCCTTATCGGGCAGGGTGACTTCCAGAACAAACACAGGCAGGGAGTGTACGGTTACTGTACCCCCTGCTTTTTCAATACGGCGGCGGAGCGAGGAAAGCCCGCCGCCTTCCTTTATCTCCGCCCTGGGCGGTGTGCCGTTGTTCGTGATGCAAAGGTGCCATGCCTGTGGCCGATGCTCGGAATCGGCGTACAATTCCGTGGCGCCCGCATGCCGCACAGCGTTGGAGGTACACTCCCGCAGGATCAGTGCGTAGAGCTCGCGGGTGGCGCGTGCCGCAGGGTACGCACCGCGCAGCTGTACGGCTGCGCCCAGAACAGCCGCCCGCCTTTGCATATAGCTCAGCGGGTCCTCTGTAGCATTCTCCTGCCGGGCGCGGCATAGCAGGGAGATGGAGCTTTCCCACTTCGCAGCTTCGCTCCTGAGCCGGGCGAGGTCATGCTCATGCCGCAGTGCGCGCCGTGCGGCAAGCAGGGTATGGCCGATGTCGTCATGCACCCGAATCTTCATTTTCAGGATTTCTTCCTCCCGCACAATGTCGGGCATATTGTCATATAAGCGCTTTGCGCGGCGGTTCGCATCGGCAAGGCGCTCGTTTTCCTGCTGCAGTGCAGCATGCAATGCAGCCAGCTGGGTGACATCGGTGGCCATCACCTCGGTGTACGGTATGCCGTATTTGTCCTGAACAGGGCGCACCGTGAAATGATATACCGTTCCGTCCGGGAATGCGTAGATGCGGGCGGCCTCATCTCGCAGCCGCACACCGCCGCCGGGACTGTGCAGCGCCTGCTCCAGGTCCGTAAGGGTCTGCAGATCCCGGCCGCAGAGGACTGCGGAGATTTCCTGCATCCTGTGATTGATCAGACGCAGCAGACCGTTGCGGTCAAAGTAGCAGATGGCCGCCGGCAGCGTGTCAAAGCCTTCCTTGACAGCGTTGCGGGAGATCCGGGAAATCATAGGCTGCCTCCTTCTGCCGGAAACATTGTGAAATACAAAAGTCCGTCCTCATCCCGTTCAAGCTGCATCTGCGGCAGGCCGGGCAGCGCAGCGGGCGCATCGGTGCATTGAACGCTGCAGCGCAGCCCCCAGCCCTGCGCCGTATGCTCGGCGCAGAAAAGGATCTCCTGCAATCCCGGCAGGGTCGCTTCTATGATGGCTTCAAAGGCGTCATAGATCGCCACGGCGGATGCAGGGGAAATCTTTGCTGTGTCGGCAATCTGTACGGCGCAGCGTATATCACTCAGGCGCAGGCTCTCGGCTGATTCAAACAGGCTCAGCCGCAGCTCCGTGGTGTCGATGTCCTCCGCCTTGTCGCAGACAAAAACAAGGTTGCTGCGCCGCTTGATATAGGTTCCCAAAATGACGATGTGCTTCAGCAGCCGGCGGGCGGTATCGACATCGTCCGTGGCCTTGAGCGCGATCAGATATTCCTGTATCCGTGCCAGCTGGCGGGCTGTGACGGTCTCGATTTTGTCATACAGCCGGTTCTGCTCGCTCAGCTTCAGCCATTGTGCCTTCTGGGCTGTTTCCGCCTGTATGATGTCCCCGATGTCATGCAATTCCTCCTGCGTGAGGCGCAGCTGCTCAAGAAGAGCCACCAGTTCGGTGATGTCCTCCTGCCAGAAAATATACCCTTTCCGGATCGGGTGGCCGTGAAGCTGGGTCGTGGCATCCAGCTGGACACTGCCGGTGAGCGCCTGACGCAGCTGCTCCTCATGGAGCGGCGCTGCCTGCATGGAGCATTGCACAGGCACAAACGCCCGGTCCGTGATCAGACCCTTGGCCATAGATACCTCAAACAGCGTGGCATACCCCATGTTGGATTGGATAAGCCCGCACCGGATGCACGCCTCAAAGGTCGCTGTAAAGGTCAGGCATTGCACCACGGTCATATCACCGGCAATCGCATGCATCCACGGCACATTCAAAATATGCTTGTACAGTAAAGCATAGAGGGTGGCAAAAAAAATCGGCACAAGCGGCAGCCAGAGGATGCGCTTTGTATGCGGAATACGGCAGCGCCGTACCAGGTACACCACCGTGAACACGGCACAGGAAAATATCCACAGCAGACAGAGGTAATATACGAACCGATAGGTGTAATCGGGGCTGCCCAGTACCTCCTGCCCGGGCGGGAACGCAAACGCAAGCTGATGGCAGTCGTTTGTCAGCACGAGGCAGAACAGCACCACAGGAAATACAAAGATCAGATGCCGATATTTGTACAGCGGGGCGGACTGCCCACGATCCAAAAAGAAAAGCGTATAAAGTGCAAGGGTCGGGATCAGCAGCATCGGGATATAGTACGCATACCACAATCGCCGCAGCATCTCCGGTGTCTGGGCAAAGTCATAGCGGATCAGGCGGATATCCAGCCAGAACAGCATCAGGGCGGCGGCGCCCAGCAGGCAGTGGCGGGTCTGTGCGTGCAGGATACGCCACCAGACCGATACCGCCCAGGAAAAGATCAGAATATTATACAGCACCGTGCGCCAAAAGCCGGAATACGGCATATAAAATGCCCGCATCAGGACAGCGCAGAGAATCACCCCTGCAACCGCAGCGGCTAACCACAAATTTCCAAGCCGTACCTTTGTCATAGCGCCTGTCCTTTCCAAAAAGGGTATCGTGCTGTCTTTTTACAGTATTATTATGACGCAATCCGCCTAATTTTGCAATAGTGTTGAAAAAGGCAGAAAAAAGTTCAAAAAAACTATCCAAATGGTGGGGGCAAAAATCGTCCGATTCCTGTATGATGAAGGTGACAAATCGTATTCTTTGCAGGGAAGGAGGGCTGCGCCGTGCGGAGGATCGTTTTGGACGCGCAATACTCTGTGATGACGAGCGCATTGACAATGGCACTGAAACAGGGCAGACCGGACTTCCAGGTGCAAAACGCCGGCCCTAAGACAAAGGATATTGTAAAGCTATGCCGTTCCTGCAGGGCGGATGTCCTGCTGCTGGAGGTCTGCCCGCATCCGCCGCGCACCCTGCAGGACAGACTGCTGCTGGCAAACGACCTGCGGGATGTATGCCCGCACTGCAAAACGGTACTGCTTGTGGATGAGGCCGAATATCCCGAGCTGGCCACCGCCGTGTGCCTGGCAAAAAAGGACCACATTGTCGATGATTTCGTCTACGCTTCCGTCTCGCCTGCCTATCTGAGCGCTATGATGGACACTTTATGACCAAAAGGAGGACAGCTATGAAAAAAGTACAACGAACGCTCGCTGCCGCATTGGCAGCCATGATGCTTATGGCTTTGGCCGGTTGCTCCAAGGGGGATGTGACCAAAGAGGTCAATTCCGGTTTATCCGACCTGAAAGCGCAGGCCGCCGAACCGGCTGTTGAACCCCAGACGGAGCCCCCGGCAGAGCCCAAGACCGACGCGGCATCCGAGCCTGCATCCGAACCTGCATCGGAGCCCGCTGCGGAGCCGGAGCCGGAAGCCACCGCCGAACCGGCCCCCGCTTCCGCTCCTGCGGACAATCCCGATTACCCGTCGGCCGCCGGCCTGAACACCGTGACCCTGGAGGCGTTTGGTTCGGACTATACGCTGACACTCAACGTGACCTGCCCCGACCAGGGCTGGTACAAGTCCGTTTCGCCCCGTTTCGCGGATATCAAGCTATTCCCGACCGATGACCCCAGCCATATCTTCTCCGGAGACCCGCGCATAACCTTTGAACTGCAAAGCGGTCTGGATAAGATCAACTACTATTACGACGACTTTGAAAACGTGGAGGAGCTTGCCCCGCGCACCATCGGCGGCGTGGAGATGGCCGGACGCACCTACAAAAACGTCGGTATGTGGTGGACGGAATACTACGGCGAGATGCCCACCGGCGGCTGGCTGGCCATCAAGATCTCCGGCGTAGACATTGACCCCGGCACCGAGGGCGACACCATTCTGAGCAGCGTCACCTTTGGCTAAGCACAGGCAGGTTACTGCACTCTCAACCGAAAGGCGGGTGAACCAACCATGAAAAGACGCTGTGCCGTACTATTGGCGGCGGCGATGCTGCTGTCGGCGGCAGGCTGCGCACAGGACAGCAAGCGGCCCGAACCGACCGAATCGACCGAACCGGCCGCAAGCGCTGTGAGCGAGACCTCCGCTGAAAATGTGGAAGCTACGGAGGAGACCCCGCAAAAGCCGCAGCCATCCCGCAGGTTTGATGATTCCCGCATCGCTACTCTGTATGATGTGGAATTCAGTTACACCGACCCCAACGGCAACAAGGACACTTATTTTTACGAGGTCCCGCAGATCGATGATGACACCGAGGGCGCAAGGAACATCAACGAGATGATCGGCTACCGCTTCGGCTATCTGGTAGAGCGCGCCGAGGACGCCCGCTCACGCAATGATTTTATCGACACAAACTACATCATCTGGATAAGCACCTGGACCGGCCCGGTACTGAGCCTGCAGATCACAAGCGTTGACACAATGTACAACCGCGATGTGGGCACCTACCATTACAACTTTGAAACCGGCAAGGAACTTTCCAACATCGAAATGCTCGAGTACCTTGGCTACACCGACAACGACCTGACCTTAAAAGCACTGCAGCGCGCCGTGGCCCAGCATTTCGATACCTACTACGGCGGCGACGACCCCACCTACGCATCCGAGCTTTGCAAGATGCGCGCACAGAGCCTGAACGGGCTGAGCGATGTATTTACCTACTTTGCCGTCTACCCCTACTACACAGGCGGTCTTATCGTCACCGTGCCGATGTACACCCCTGCCGGGGCCGGCATGATGTGGACGGACATAGATGTTTACCCCGACAAGCGGCAGGCCAGCGGCCAGATCCTGCACGGGCAGGATGAATGGTTTACCTGCGATGTGACTGCCACAGGCGAGGTGACGGTACGCGCCCTGACCGACTATGTTACCCCTGACGGCGCTATGACCTATCAGACCATGAAGGAATGGTACGAGTTGGGCGACAAGACCGAGTTTGCGGTCAGCGGCTGCTACGGCGACTATATAAAGATGCTGATGACCAGCATCGGGCAGGACTACGCCCCCTATGTTTTCCTTCTGACCGAGAACGGCAATGTCGAATACATTGATGTCATCAGCGGCGCACAGTGCGGCACGATGGTCAACGGCGGTCCTCTCTTCGGTATCAACGGAATTGTCCGGTTTGAGACCGGCACGGCCTACGATGCGGAGTACGGCGCCGAGTACGCGACCGTGTACGGCGTTTCCCGCGATAACGAAAAATTCAACCTGATGGAGGCTGTCTGGAACACCGCCCCGCTGAGCATTCCGAACATGGTCGGCTCCTTTGTGAGTGAGGAGACCGGCACCTGGTTTGAAATCTGCGAGGATCAGCCAAACTTCTACACCGGCGCATACACCAACGGCCAGAGGATTCCGGCCACATGGGACAGCAGCATCTCCTACCTTGGTATGGATGACCGCGGCTGGATCTGCTCCGTTTCGCTGTTCCGTATGGATTCAGGGCGTACACAGCGCGAAACGCTGGCTATGATGCCCGATGATTACGGCGGCGTCAATGTAATGCACATCGGTGGGGAATCCCTTCTGAACCTGCCGCAGCAGGAAGCTGTATGGTTTGAAATGACACAGGAATAAGCAAGGTTCTAAAATATTACTTTATAAAAGGAGGCAGACACTATGGCAACATGTACGCAATGTGGTGCCGAGTTAAAGCCCGGTACTAAATTCTGCGAGAATTGCGGTGCAAAAGTATCCGTACCGCAGCCCGCCGCACAGCCCGCAGCTGTGCCCCAGCCCCCGGTTCAGCCGACTCAGGCTGCACCGCCGCCCCCGCAGCCGCAGGCAAGCGGCGGCAATCCCTATGCAGGCAGCGCACCCGCCGCCCCGCAGCCCGGGACAAACGCAGCGAATCCTTACGCAGGCAATGCGCCCGGCACACCGCCGCAGACCGGCGCAGGCGCACCGCTTTACGCCGGGAAAACGCCCCCGTCCGCGTCCGCACCGCCTGTCACGCCGCCGCCACCCGGCGGCACGGGCGGCAACCCTTACGGCAATGTGACCCCCGGCGGCAAGCCCAAGCGCCCCCGCGCACCAATGTCCCCCAAGCGGATAATCCTGATCGCCATCCCGGTGATATTCCTGCTTATGATCATCGTAACAATGATCAGCGGCTCCATCCGCACCGGCAAGCCGAACGCCAGTGACCCGAATCAGGGCACCTGGGAAGCAGCCTACGCCGAGGTTGGTGGCTCCGTGACGCAGGTCGAGGATGCCTTCGGCAGCGGGTTCCTGATGGATCTGAATGATAAGGGCAAGTGCGTTGTAACGGTGGACGGCACCAAGTCCTACGGCAAGTGGACGCTGAACGGCGGGGCCTTCCAGCTGGATTGCGGCGGCCTGAACTGCACCGGCACCCTGCAAGACGAGATCCTGACCCTGAACGATGTGCAGGGACAGGGCGTGACGCTCTACTTCGTCAAGTCCGGCAGCACCATGCAGCAGCCTCTGGACGGTGACAACATGACCCAGGACGCCGCCGCAGGCAGCGATACCGATGTGGGCATCTATGTGCTGGAATCCGCCTCCGACAGCGAGTACACCCTCTCCAAGGAGGAGCTTGCCCTCGTCGATATGGAGGACTTCTACATTGAGCTGCGTGCGGACGGCACCGGCGAAACCTACATGGAGGATTTTGTCACCTTCCAATGGAAGGACGGCAACTTCTACGCGCTGACCGACCCCGATACCCCGGCCATGACCTACACCCGCGAGGGTGACCTGCTGACCATTGAGTATGACGGTATGACCATGGTCTTTAAGCGCAGCGACACCAAGCCCGAAATTGACCCCGCTTTGCTGGACGGCGGCGATGACGAATATGACGGCGACGGCTGGATCGACGGCCCGGATGAGCCTGACCCGCCCTACACCTACGACGACGGCAACACCTACGATGATTTGGGCAACACCAACTGGTACGGCTGGTTCCGGATGGAAAACTACAAGAATGTACCGAACCGCGACTACTTTGACACCGACACCTACGATTGCTGGGGCTACATCGGTGAGAGCGAGGACGGCAGCCACTACTTTGAGGTTTACCGCGACGGTATGCCCGATGACCCGGTCATCACGATGTGGGTCAATGTCTATGATGACCATATCGAGCCTATCCTGGACGGCTACGACTGGGTGCTTGACCAGAACATAACCGAGAGCGATGCGTATAAGTTCAACCTGTACCCGTATAACGACAGCATCTCGCTGTTCATGTATGACTACGAGGGCGACGACGGCACGGCCTGTGCGGTCAGCTTCTACATGAGACTGGACGGCACCGAGTGGAACGAGGAGCTCGAGGAGCTGCCGCCCCGCTATGAGGAGTACAAGGCCGCCTTGGCCAACAAATAACGAACTGATTTATCTGTACAAAATGGGGCGGGCCCTGCCCGCCCCTGACATAGGAGGATCATTATGGGACTTATCAGAGCTGCAATGGGCGCTGCTGGCGGCGTTATGGCCGACCAGTGGAAGGAATACTTTTATTGTGAAGCCATGCCGGCTGACCTGTTGGCTACCCGCGGCTGGAAACGCCAGAGCGGACGCAGCGCCAACACAAAGGGCAGCGACAACATCATTACAAACGGCTCGATCGTGGCCGTTGCCGACGGCCAGTGTGCCATGATCGTCGAGCAGGGCAAGGTCGTGGATATGTGCGCCGAGCCGGGTGAGTACACCTACGATACCGGCAGCGCCCCCTCGCTCTTCAGCGGCGACCTGTCCGACTCGATCGGCGCAGTGTTCCAGAACATCGGCAAGCGCTTTACCTTCGGCGGCGAGGCCCCGATGGATCAGCGCATCTATTACTTCAACACCAAGGAGCTGGTGGGCAACAAATACGGCACGCCCAGCCCGGTGCCCTTCCGCGTGGTGGATCAGCGCGCCGGCATCGACATCGACATTGCCATCCGCTGCTTCGGTGAGTACAGCTACCGCATCACCAACCCCATTTTGTTCTATACCAATGTCTGCGGCAATGTGGAGGAAGGCTACACCCGCGATGAAATCGACGGGCAGCTGAAATCCGAGCTGATGACCGCCCTGCAGCCCGCCTTTGCCAAGATCAGCGATATGGGCATCCGCTATTCCGCACTGCCCGGCCATACGATGGAGCTTGCCGAGGCCCTCAACGATGTGCTCTCTGCCAAGTGGGGCAAGCTGCGCGGCATTGAGATCGTATCCTTCGGTGTTTCCAGCGTGAAGGCCAGCGAGGAAGACGAGCAGATGCTCAAGGAAATGCAGCGCAACGCAGCCTTTATGGACCCGACCCGCGCCGCTGCGCATCTTGTCGGCGCACAGGCCAGTGCCATGCAGACCGCGGCCGGTAATCAGGGCGCAGGCCCCGCCATGGCCTTTATGGGCATGAATATGGCCGGTGCGGCGGGCGGTATGAACGCCCAGAACCTGTACCAGATGGGTGCCCAGCAGCAGGCCGCCGCACAGCCCGCCCCGGCCCCGGCCTCTGCCCCCGCAGGCTGGACCTGCAGCTGCGGCCAGACCGGCAACACCGGCAAATTCTGCGCCAACTGCGGCAGCCCCAAGCCTGCCCCGGCACCCGCAACCGGCAGCTGGGTATGCAGCTGCGGCACCTCCAACACCGGTAAGTTCTGCTGCAACTGCGGCAGCCCCAAGCCCGCCCCGGCTCCCGCCAAGTGCAGCCAGTGCGGCTGGACCCCGGATGACCCGGCCCATCCGCCCAAGTTCTGCCCGGAGTGCGGTAAGCCGTTTGGCCAGTGATGCACAAAAAAATCGCTGCGGTGCTTTGCGCCGCAGCCGCTTTTCTGACAATGTCCGGCTGTAAAAAAGCGCCGCTCGGCACACTGACCGGTATCAGCATCAGTTATTCCGGTATGTGCTATGACGACACCTATGGGTTCAGCATAAGAAATGACCCAGTTGACGGCTGCCTTTTCAGCTGCAATTACAAGGATGATGAATGGGTGGAGCTGGAAAACATCCCTGTTGAGGACACCCATTGGCAAGAAGCCCTGGCTCTGGCAGAAAAGCTGGGGCTGGAAAGCCTGCCGGACGAAAAGAAAAGCCCTCCCGGCTTATTTATCACCGATGAAACGTTAGATAGCGTTTGCCTGATTTACAAGGCCCCGGATGACGAGATCATCTACCGTTATCTGGATGCCGATGGCAATACGCGCAGCACCCTGCGTGATTTTTTTGAAGATCTGGCAGGGCAGCTGCAAACCGAAGGAAAGAGAGGTGACGCATAATGGCAACGCAGCTTACCAACTACCAATGCCCTGCCTGTACCGGTCCGCTTCACTTTGACGGTGCCAGCGGAAAGCTGGTGTGTGACTTCTGCGGCAGCAGCTACGATACTGCTGAGATCGAAGCGCTCTATGCTGAAAAAGAAGCCGCTGCCGAAACCGCGGCGCAGAATAAACAGGCACCGCCGCCCGATTCCGTCTGGAGCGAAAACGAGGCCGCCGGGCTGCGCAGCTATTCCTGCCCGTCCTGCGGCGCAGAGCTGATCTGTGACGAGACGACCGCCGCGACAAGCTGCCCGTACTGCGGCAACCCAACGGTCATTGCGGGGCAGTTCAGCGGCATGCAGCGGCCTGAGCTTGTCCTGCCGTTTGTGCTGGATAAGAACGCCGCCAAGGCCGCGCTGAAAAAATACTATCGCGGCAAGCGGTTCCTGCCCAATGCCTTCTCCTCGCAGAACCATATCGAGGAGATCAAGGGCGTGTATGTCCCGTTCTGGCTGTTCGATGCCAACGCCTCCGGCTCGGGCCTATATGAAGCCACGACCAGCTCCAGCCACCGCAACGGCGATTATGTCATCACCACGACCCGCCACTACGATGTCCGCCGCGCCGGTACCACGCAGTTCATGGGCGTGCCGGTGGACGGCTCGACCAAGATGCCCAACGGCCACATGGACGCCATTGAGCCGTATGACTACCGCGCCTTCCAGCCCTTCTCGACCGCCTATCTGCCGGGCTACATGGCCGACAAATACGACGAGGATGCCGACACCTGCCAGGCCCGCGCCCACAGCCGGATGCAGAATTCGGTCAGCAGCGAGCTTTCGGCCAGCATTACCGGCTACAACAGCGTAAGCACCCTGAGCGAGAACATCCATATTGATTACACCGCCAAGCACTACGCGCTGCTGCCGGTGTGGATGCTGCACACCAAATGGCAGGGCAAGGATTATCTGTTCGCCATGAACGGGCAGACCGGCAAGCTGGTCGGCGATCTGCCGGTTGATAAACGAAAGGTAGCCGCCTGGTTCGCGGGCATCAGTGTTCCGCTGATGATCCTGCTTGCATTCCTGCTTTGAAAGGGGGAAACAGAGTATGAAAAAGAAACTGTTTTCTCTGCTTACGGCACTGGTGCTGTGCTTGCTCTGCGCCGTACCGGCGTTTGCCGAAATGCCGTTGGTGATGGACACCTACGAGCTGTTCAAACCCGAAGCGACCGCTGAATTGGAACAAAAGGCGCAGGACGCCAGTGCCGGACACGGTGTCAACGTCTACCTGCTGACGGTGCCTGACATCGGCGGGCAGAACGTGCGCGAGTTTGCCAAGGACTGGTACCGCAGCTATGACCTTGGCTACGGCGAGGGCAAAAGCGGTATCCTGTTCCTGATTGCGCTGGATTCCCGCGATTATGTTACCATCACCTACGGCGGCGGCGTGACCGCCTTTACCGACTACCGCATCGCGCAGATCGAGGATAAGATCGTGCCGATGCTCTCGGACGGATCGTATTACAAGGCCTCCGACACCTACATAGAAATGTGCGCTGACACGCTGGATTTCTATGCCGAAAAGGGTGCACCGCTGGACAGCGGCAACGACCCCGCCAAGGAGGCAGAGTCGCTCACCAGACTTATCGATGCCG
>OIXH01004349.1_pt1 | contig 11633 bp, 12 predicted proteins | sample 1587741 | NCBI WGS metagenome assembly OIXH01 (sample SAMEA3888916, study PRJEB22519) | human gut metagenome | biome: human gut; feature: human-associated habitat; material: faeces | place: Denmark | collected 2011 | reverse complement strand
TTTTATAGAAAAAATGGCCGAATTACAAAAATGAAAGTTTTAAATATAAATCTTGCAAAATCTACTTGACATTTACCGACAAATGATGTATAATATTATTGTTCTTAATGGGAGATGATGTAATTCAAGCAAAATAATCACATTTACATAATTTCCCAATTATGAAACTTTGCCGTATGCAAATTCGCACGGCAGCAACAAAGGAGAAAACATTATGCTACAAAGAGAGGGAGCGACAAGAATTCCGAGCGGCTGCGCTATCTCCGGCTTCATCAACAGAAGCGGAAAGAGAACCAACGGCAGCGTCATCGTGAATTCAATAGCCTGCATGCACGAACGCTCAAACGGCTTGGGCGGCGGATATGCGGGATACGGGATATATCCCGAGTACAAAGACCAATACGCACTTCACGTTTTTTACGATTCAAGCGAGGCGCGTATCAAAGCGGAGGCGTTTCTTGACCGTCACTTTGACGTAGTAAATCTTTCAAGAATACCCGTTCGCAAAAATCCGCGCATCACTGACGAGCCGCTTATCTGGCGTTATTTTGTAAATCCCTTGCCGACAAAATTGCAGGACAGCCAGCTTGACGAACGCACGTTTGTCGCCAAATGCGTTATAAAGATCAACGATCAGATCGACGGCGCATACGTATTTTCAAGCGGCAAAAATATGGGCGTTTTCAAGGCGGTGGGATACCCCGAGGACGTCGGCGACTTCTACCGCCTTGAGGAATACGACGGCTGGGCTTGGACAGTCCACGGACGTTATCCCACCAATACTCCCGGCTGGTGGGGCGGCGCTCACCCGTTTTCTCTGCTGGACTACACGATAGTGCATAACGGCGAGATCTCGTCTTATGACGCAAACCGCCGCTTTATTGAGATGTTCGGCTATAAATGCAATCTGCTTACCGACACGGAGGTCATTACATATATAATAGACTACCTCCACAGGCGACTGGAAATGCCGCTTGAGGACGTAGCTAAAGTTATCGCGTCTCCGTTCTGGAGCGAATTGGAAGGCGGCAAATTCTCTCCCGAGGACACCGAGAAGTACCGTCATTTCAGAAATGTTTATTCAAGCCTGCTTATAACGGGACCGTTCTCGATAATCCTCGGCTTCAACAACGGGCTTATGGCGCTCAACGACCGCCTGAAGCTGCGCTCTATGGTCGCCGCCGAAAAGGGCGATACCGTATATATATCCAGCGAGGAGTGTTCCATAAGGACAATGTGTCCCGACGTGGATAAAATATGGAGTCCGCGCGGCGGCGAACCGATCATCGTAACATTAGACAAAGACGCGCAGGAAAGGGTGTGATAACGTGGCAATAAATTATATTAACCCTCTTTTTGAGGTAATAAGAGATCCCGACAGATGTATTAAATGCCGCGTTTGTGAGCGTCAATGCGCCAACGAGGTACATAAATACGATCCCGATCTGGATAAAATGATATCGGACGAGATGACTTGTGTGGACTGCCAGAGATGCGTATGCCTCTGCCCCACTCATGCGCTTAAAATACGTCCGAACGAGAACAGTTTCCGCGAGAACGCGAACTGGTCGCATCAGACCATGGACGAGGTATACAAGCAGGCGGGCAGCGGCGGCGTTTTGCTCTCCGCAATGGGCAACCCGAAGGACTATCCTGTTTATTGGGACAAAATTCTGCTGAACGCTTCACAGGTTACAAACCCGCCTATAGACCCGCTCCGCGAGCCTATGGAAACGAAAACCTTCCTCGGCAAGAAATCGCAAAAGATAACTTACGATGAGAACGGCAAGGCTCACTATGAGAAAACGCCGTATCTGGAGCTTGACGTGCCGATAATGTTCTCGGCGATGTCGTTCGGTTCAATATCAAAGAACGCTCACGAAAGTCTTGCGAGAGCCGCAACGGAACTCGGCACATATTACAATACCGGCGAGGGAGGCTTGCACGAGGATTTCTACAAATACGGCAAGAACACCATTTGTCAGGTTGCTTCGGGACGCTTCGGCGTATTCAAGGGCTATCTGGATGCGGGCGCGGCTATCGAGATAAAAATGGGGCAAGGCGCAAAGCCCGGTATCGGCGGTCATCTTCCCGGAATGAAGATAAACGAGGAAATATCCCGCACACGTATGATACCTATGGGAACGGACGCTATCTCCCCCGCTCCGCACCACGATATCTACTCTATCGAGGACTTGCGCCAGCTTGTTTTCTCACTTAAAGAAGCCACCAATTGGGAAAAGCCCGTTTTCGTAAAGATTGCGGCTGTTCACAATGTCGCGGCTATTGCTTCGGGCGTGGCTCGCTCGGGCGCGGACGTGATAGCGATAGACGGCTTCAGAGGCGGCACCGGCGCGGCTCCCACACGTATTCGCGATAACGTCGGTATTCCGATAGAGCTGGCCCTCGCTTCTGTTGATACTCGTTTGAGAGAAGAGGGCATACGCAACGATGTATCGGTAGTTGTCGGCGGTTCGCTGCGCTCGGCGGCGGATGTCGTTAAAGCGATTGCTCTCGGCGCGGACGCTTGCTATATTGCAAGCGCGGCTCTGCTGGCTCTTGGCTGTCATCTCTGCCGTTCCTGCAACACGGGCAAATGCAACTGGGGTATCGCCACACAAAGAGCCGACCTTGTAAAGCGTCTTAATCCCGATATTGGATACCAAAGGCTTGTGAATCTTGTCACCGCTTGGGATCACGAGATAAAGGAAATAATGGGCGGTATGGGTATAAACTCCATCGAGGCTCTTCGAGGAAACAGGCTTATGCTGCGCGGTATCGGGCTTACACAAAAAGAGCTGGATATACTAGGAATTCAGCATGCCGGAGAATAAGGGGGCAGGATAAATGAAAAAAGTTTATGTAAACGAAGATTGGTGTTTAGCTTGCCACCTGTGCGAGTATTACTGCGCGGCGGCAAACAGCGGCGCGCCGAATATGATAAAGGCGTTCAAAAGCGGCAAAAAGCCCGTTCCCCGTATACAGGTCGAAGAGGGCAGTGAGGTAAACTTCGCCGTACAGTGCCGTTTCTGCGACGGAAAAGCCTGCGTTAAGGGCTGCATTGCGGGCGCGCTTTCGATAACTCCCGAGGGTGTTGTGATTTGCGACGAGGAGAAGTGCGTGGGCTGTTATACCTGTGTAATGAGCTGCCCGTTCGGCTGCATCGTGATAGACGACGAGGGGCACAGAATACAGAAGTGCGATCTCTGCACGAAAAACCACGACGGCGAACCCGCGTGCGTTCAGGGCTGCCCGAACAACGCCATTGTATTTGAGGAGAGGTGAGAATAGATGAATTATGTTATAATAGGCAACTCCGCTGCGGCGGTGGGGACTATCGCGGGTATACGCGAGTTTGACAGCACGGGAAACATAACGGTTATCTCCGATGAGAAATACCACACCTATTCCCGCCCGCTGATATCCTACTGGCTGCAAGGCAAGGTAAATGACAAGAATATAATGTACCGTCCCGCGGATTATTATGAACAGAACGGCGTTACACCCGTGTTGGGCAGAAAAGTCATGAAAATAGATACGTCGAACAGGACAGTTGTGCTTGACGACGGGCTTTCTGTACAATACGACAAGCTTATGGTCGCAACCGGTTCTAAGCCGTTTGTGCCGCCGATGAACGGCTTGGATAAGGTGCATTATCACACATTTATGAGCTATGATTCCGTAAAGGCTATACGTTCCGAAATAAAAAACGGTATGAAAGTACTGATAATCGGTGCGGGACTTATCGGCTTGAAAGCTGCCGAGGCGCTTTCCACATACAACGTTCAGACCACTGTTGTGGATATGGCGGACAGGATACTTCCGTCTATTCTGGACGTTCGCGCGGGTATGAAAATGCAAAAGCACATTGAAAGCAAGGGCGTCAGGTTCATTTTGGGAACGTCGGCTGACGAGTTCACCGAACATTCGGCAAAACTGAAAAACGGCGTTACCGTGGACTTCGATATGCTGATAATCGCGGTGGGCGTTCGCCCGAACACGGAGCTTATCGCGGACGCGGGCGGCAATGTGGATCGCGGCATAATCACCGACTTGACGCAGAAAACTTCGCTTGACGATATTTACGCGGCAGGCGACTGCACGGTTTCCTACGATGCTTCTTCGGATACCAACAAGATACTTGCGCTGCTTCCGAACGCATATATGCAAGGCGAGGTCGCGGGGCGAAATATGGCGGGGCGGGAATTCCGTTATGTGAACGCTATCCCGATGAACGCTATCGGTTTTTTCGATCTGCACATAATCAGCGCGGGTTCTTACGACGGCGAGGAATATGTTGAGGAAACCGAGAATACATATAAAAAGCTGATATTCCGCGAAAACAGACTTGTAGGCTACATTCTTATGGGCGATGTAAAGCGCGCGGGAATTTATACCTCTATGATAAAGGAGCGTATCGATCTGGGCGAAGTTGACATTGATATGCTCAAAGAAAAGCCGCAGATGATGATGTTCGGCAAGGCGCGGCGATTGGATAAGCTGGGAGGTATAACGAAATGAAGATAGACGCAAGAAATCACAACTACACGGAGCTTAACAAGATGATCCGCGAAAGCACCGAAGAAAAGTTAGAGCTTGATCACATCCTAGGGCAACGCTATCTCGGGGCGGGAACATCGGGCAAGGAGCTTATAATCGAGGGAACGCCCGGCAACGCTCTCGGAGCTTACCTCAACGGCTCTAAGATAATCGTGCACGGCAACGCTCAGGACGCTATCGGCGACACTATGAACGACGGCGCGATAATAGTTCACGGAAACTGCGGCGATACCACGGGCTATGCTATGCGTTCGGGAGAGATATACGTTCAGGGCAACGCGGGCTACCGCGTGGGCATTCATATGAAAAGCTATGAGGATCTGTACCCTATAATCGTGGTAGGCGGAAAGGTCGGAGATTTTTTGGGAGAGTATCAGGCGGGCGGCATAATAATCGTGTTTGGAATCGACGTTGAAGGCTGTCCCGTAGGCTCTTTCTGCGGCACGGGAATGCACGGCGGCGAGATGTTCATTCGCAGCGAGACCGCTCCCGAGGGGTTGCCAAAGCAGGTGTGCTGCGCAGAGGCTACCGATGAGGAAAAGTTCTCTATAAAACACTATGCCGAGCGTTTTGTAAAGCATTTCGGAGGAAACGTCGACGAAATTCTGCAATCGAAATTCTGGAAGCTCACTCCCAACTCCGCTTCGCCTTACAAGCAGCTTTATGTGAATAACTAATGTAAACATATCGCATGTGGGAGCGGAAAGATGATCACAATCGAAAAATATAAAAACGATCCGTGCAGAGGCTTTCTATCCCGTATTGGAAAGCAAAGAAGCTTTCCGTTCCGCCGAATATGAAAATCGTTCACGACAGCGAATTTGACGCGGCGCTGCTTGAAAAATACAACGACCGAAAATATTTCAGGCTAATACATTATCTCAAAGCGATCCCCGAATTCAATGTCACGGAATTTGAATTCGGCGGTATTTCCACGGATATGACCGACGAGCTCTGCGATATGATAAACCGTTCATACGCATATTCTTCAATCGGCGTATCAGCCGACTATATAAGAACTCTGACAACCTCGGAGGTATACTGTCCGGATTTATGGATCGGCGCTTTCTTCGACAAGAGTATCATCGGTTCGGTTATTTGCGAATTCGATAAACATACCGGAGAGGCAGCGATAGAATGGCTTCAGGTGCTGCCAGAGTACAGAAACAGAGGCATAGCCTCCGCCTTAGTATGTCTGGCATTAAAGGAAATGTACGGCATCGCGGATTTTGCCACCGTTTCGGGCGAGTGCGACAATCCCACAAAGCCGGAGCGAGTTTACCACAAATGCGGTTTCGAGGGCGGCAATATATGGCATATACTTGAAGTCCGCATATAGCTTGAGCATGCTTTAAACTTTTTCGGGGAGGTAGTCATGAAAATATTTATCAACGCCAAAACCGACGAGGTGTGCGGCAGCGTCGCGGCGGCGCTTGACAGTCTTGACGCGGAATTTGTTTTCTGCTATGACGACGCGCAAGCCGCTCTTTATGCCGATTGCAGCGCGATTATCGTTTCCACCCCGCTCAGGAGCGAGTTCGGTTTGAATTTCGTTGCCGAAGCGTCACAAAAAACGTCCGCACCGATAATCATTTTAGCCCGCGCTGACATTGCGGAGGACGTTCAAAGCCGGATAAAGTTCACCGGAGCATTCGTGCTTGCAAAGCCGTTTCCGAAAAGTCTGCTTGCCCAAACAATAAAAATGGCGCTTGTCGCCAAAGAAAATATAAACCGTTTAGAACAAGAGAAAGCCGAGCTGAAAGGTCAGCTTGACGATGTAAAGACAATTGACCGAGCAAAATGCTGCCTCATAGAATACCTAAACCTAACGGAAAAACAGGCGCACAGACACATACAAAAACTGGCGATGGATACACGACGAACTCAGCGCGAGATAGCCGAGGACATTCTCAGAACCTATTCCGGCATGACAAACGTATAAAAGATTTTTTCATTCTCGTCGGTTTATTGTAAAGTTTACACCCCCGCGGAGCGGGGGTGTAAGATTATGTAAATATCTCCCCAGCGAAGCAGGGGAGATATTTTGTTTTCTTTTATGACTCCGCCTCTTCTTCCGGCTCGGCTTCGGGAGTTATATACTCCGTTATCCTGACAGTTTCGATAATGATCTCGGTTTTGGGCTTGGTCTTTGTGCCGTCCTTACTTGCTACAACCTCTACGCTTGAAAGCTTGTCAAGAACGTCAAAGCCCTCGTAAACCTGTCCGAACACGGTGTAACCGCCGTCCCACAGCGGCATACCGCCCTTTTCGGCATATCTGGTCTTTACGTCTTCCGACGCTTTGCCTATCATATCGGCAAGATTATTGTGATAAGTCTCGTTGTAAGTAAGCCTGTCAAGAACAGGGTCGCCGTCCTCCAAGCTCTCTTTCTGCTCGGCTATGGTATTAGCCTCGTTTCGGATAAGATCGGCGGAATACTTGGAGATATCATCGGTTTTCTTGCTGTTCACTATGTAAAACTGAACAGCATTTTCGCCGTAATCATTCGCGAAATAGCCCAGCGCTCCGTAAAAATTACGAGCGTCAACGGATGTTTCTATCGGGAACACGCCCTCGTCATTGATAAGCGCCGAACCGCCCGTGCCGTCACCGTTCAGCGAGCCGCCGCGAATACAGCTGTCCTTTGCCACATAATGTATCTTCAATCCGTCGTAATAGCCTTTTTCAGCAAGCTTAACGAAATTATCCACAGCATTGGGAGCGATATCCGGGAACAGCTTTGCGGTGATCGTGCCGTAATCCTCAATAACGATCTCGGCGATCTTGTCGCCGTCGTTAAATTTAAGCTCCTCTGAGATATTGCCGGCGGGGACCTTGTCCTTACAGCCCGTAAGACCTGCCGCACAGCTTACAGCCAGCACACCGCTTAAAAGAACATTTTTCAGTTTCATTTTCATACCTCGCTTTATTATTCAAAAGTCGAAACGGTAACATCTTTGATAATTATATCCTTGACGGGCTTGCTGACCTGACCCGCCCCGTTATCTTCCACCTCGGCGGCGGAGAGCGTGTCGATTACGTCAAAGCCCTCGTAGACCTGTCCGAAAACGGTGTAATTGCCGTCCAGAGAGGGGACGCCGCCGTTTTTCTCGTATTTGTCCTTGATCTCCGACGTTGCGTATTTAAGGAAATCAACCATATTTTGATTATATTGCACTTGTGAAAGGTAATGGTCGATGGTTGCTTGATCGTATTGTTTGTAATTCTTGTTAATATATTCTATATCCGAATCGACTGTCTTCTGACCCTCATCAGCGCCGTACGACTCAATATCCTGTGAAACTTTATTGTTTACGATATAGAACTGCGTGGAGTTGTTTTCCGCGCCCGCGTTCGCGTAACAGAGCGCTCCGTAAAAATGGCGGGCATTCTGCGCCGTTTCAATGCTGAATTTTCCGCCGTTTACCAAAGCGTCACCGCCCGTGCCGTCGCCGTTTTTGCTGCCGCCCTGAAACATAAAGTTCTTCACGACACGGTGTATCTTCAAACCCTTATAATATCCCGCATCGCAAAGCTTTTGGAAGTTTTCTACTCCCACGGGAGCCGCCTTGGGAAACAGCACCGCCTTTATCGTGCCGTAATCCTCAATTTCAAAGGTCGCGATAAGGTCGCCGCTTTTCGGTGAGACATCCGTCACGTTGCCCGCAAAACCTTCGATCTCGGTCGGCTTTTTGCTTTCCATTTCATATTTTTTTCCACAGCCTGTCAACAGCGTCACCGCCGCCAAAAGACCGCACATCAGCGTCTGCTTTATCCTCATTCCGATACCTCCGAGCTTTCTGCGGCGCTTTCGGTATCATCGCCGCTCTCTGCCGGGTGGAGCGGTTCGCGAGGATAGGTATCGGTCTTGTCGCCCGCCTTAAATTCAGATATCTTGACGCTCTTTATCATCACTTCTTCAGTCGCCAGAAAATTCTCATCAGCAGCTATGTGCGTCAGCTTCTTTACAATATCCAATCCGAGGTAAGTCTGTCCGTAAACCGTGTTTTCGCCCGCAAGACCGAATACTCCGCCAACTTCATAGAACTTATCGAACATCGCAATTATCTTTGCACGTTCTTCATTGTCCTCGCGATTCTGAACAACACCTTCCTTAAGCTCATCTATTGCTTCCTTGGTAAGAGACTCCGCGTCGTTGTTCACAATAAACCACCTTGCGTCATTGAACCCGGGGTTTTCGGAATATCCCATCAGCGCACCCGTAAACGGCCACAGATCAACGGAATATTCATCGGTAATCGGTTCTGTGCCCTCTTCTCTGCCGATATAGTTGCCTTTTTTATCCTCCCAGCCGCCCGTAAGGAAGTAAACGTCGTTTTTAACCCCCTTTATGGGCATATTATCATAAACTCCCTCTTCGGCGTTCTTTATGAAATTATGCACAGCATTGGGAGCATACTGCTCATACAAAACAACGCGTATCTCACCGTAATCCGTATCGATTATCGCTATCTTGTCGCCCTCCGTCGGGGGCTTTAGCTGAATATAGTCTACGTTCATCTTGCTGAAATCGTAGTTTACCATGCCGTTTTCATGGGTCTGTTGTCTTCTGCAGCCCGAAAGAGTCAAAACCGTTGCTGCTGTTAAAACAGCTGCCAAAATCTTTTTCAAAATATACTGTCCTTTCAATCGTCCGTTATGCTTTTTTTACAACCGTTCCCTGCCGAGTTTCCTCCACGATATAACCACGCGCGGTTATATCGTCGCGTATCTTGTCGGCAAGAGCGAAATCCTTTGCCTTTCGCGCCGCTTTTCTCTGCTCGATAAGATCGAGGATATCTGCGGGAATTTCTTCATCATTACTATTATACAACAAACCGAGTACATTTGTCAATCCCGTAAATTCGTCAAGATATACAGAAATATCACCTTTTGTTATCTCATTATCGGCAAGCGCGGTATTTATCGTGCGCACAAGCTCAAAAACCACCGCAATGCCGTCCGCTGTGTTAAGGTCGTCGTCCATTGCCTTTATGAAATTCTCCCGCGCCGTTTTCACATTTCCGAGCGCTTGAGCGCTCGCCTCGCCGTCCTTAGCGGACGAAAGAACGCGCTTCATCGCATCGCGGCAGTTGTAGAGCCGCTCCAACGCCGCCTTGCAGCTCTCGATTACCTCCACGGTATAGTTTAACTGACCGCGGTACTGCACGGAAATCAGCATAAAGCGTATCGGCTCATAGCCGAACTTCGCCGCCATATCGCGCACAAGGAAGAAATTCCCCGCTGATTTCGACATCTTCTTATTGTCTACATTCAACATTCCGTTATGCATCCAGATATTGGCAAGAGGACAGCCCGTGGCGCACTCGCTTTGAGCTATCTCGTTCTCGTGATGCGGGAAAATAAGATCCGCACCGCCGCCGTGAATGTCGAGGGTGTCACCGATATAGTGCCGCGACATTGCCGAGCACTCGATATGCCAGCCGGGTCTGCCCTGTCCGAACGGCGAATCCCAGAACGGCTCACCGGGCTTTGCGGCTTTCCACACCGCAAAATCCATAGGGTCGCGCTTCTTCTCGCCGACCTCGATACGCGCGCCCGCCTGAAGATCGTCAAGCGGTTGATGTGACAGCTTTCCGTATTCAGGGAACTTTGAAACATCGAAATAAACGTCGCCGTCCACCTCATAAGCGAAGCCCTTGTCAACAAGCGTTTTAACGATATCGATTATGATATCCATATTCTCCGTGACCTTAGGATAAACGTCCGCTCGTTTTACGTTCAAACCATCGGCGTCTATGAAATACTCCTTAATGGCGTTTTCGGAGACCTCAAGCGCCGTTTTTCCAAGCTCATTCGCTTTTTTGATTATCTTATCGTCCACGTCCGTGAAATTCTGTACATAAAGCACGTTATAGCCGCGAAACTCCAGATAACGGCGCAGAGTGTCAAACACGCAAAGTGCTCTAGCGTTGCCGATGTGGATAAGATTGTAAACGGTAGGTCCGCAGCAATATATCTTCACTGTGTTTTCCGTTATAGGCTTCAAATCTTCCTTTTTTCGCGTCATGGTGTTGTATATTTTCATGATTTTTCCTCCTTAAGGCTATCTAAATCTTTTTTCAGCTTGTCGACCTCCGCAGTCAGCCTATCAATGTACATCTGCTGTTGACAGATAAGCTGGCTTACAGGATCGGGAATGTGTATCTGGTCAAGATCGCTGTTGTTCACCTTTAAGCCGTCACGGCGAACTACCCTCGCGGGCACGCCCACGGCGGTGCAATTCGGCGGGACCTCCTCAAGCACGACCGCGTTCGCGGCTATTTTGGAATTGTCCCCTATCTTAAACGGACCGAGCACTCTCGCCCCCGCTCCGACCAACACATTATCGCCTAGTGTCGGGTGGCGCTTGCCCACGTCCTTACCCGTACCACCGAGCGTCACATTCTGATAAAGCGTACAGTTGTCGCCAATCTCCGTGGTCTCTCCGATAACGACGCCCGCGCCATGGTCTATAAACAAATTCTTGCCTATTTTAGCACCCGGGTGTATCTCAATACCCGTTTTGTGACGGGAACGCTGAGATATCAACCTCGCGATAAATTTGTGTCCGTGCGTGTGAAACCAATGTGCGCGGCGGTAGCTTCTCACCGCTTTGTATGACGGATAGAGAAACAGCACCTCCCACGCCGAGCGCACGGCAGGGTCGCGGGCTTTTATCGACGCTATCTCCGCCTTTAACTTGTCAAACATATACCCTGTCCTCCCAAACAAAAAGCCCCCGCGCTTCAAAAAGCGCGAAGGCGTCTTTAACGCTGTTCCACTTCGCTTCGGGCGATCTCAAAAGAAATGCCCCTCATTCTCCTTAACGCGGAATACGTGCGCGGATACTTCGGAAACTGCTCCTTTCCCCGCGCCGACTGTTCAGCCGCACTTCCCCGAACGCAATCTCCGCGCTTTCAGCGCCGCGCGGCTCTCTGTGCATCACAGTTTCGGGTACTCTGACCGAATTAACGTCTTTGTACATATATTTTTATTATAACATATTCACCGTCATTTTTCAATGACATTTTCGTCAATTTCTTATGATCAAATTTGTTTAAATTTCACAA
>OIXH01004340.1_pt1 | contig 11644 bp, 6 predicted proteins | sample 1587741 | NCBI WGS metagenome assembly OIXH01 (sample SAMEA3888916, study PRJEB22519) | human gut metagenome | biome: human gut; feature: human-associated habitat; material: faeces | place: Denmark | collected 2011 | reverse complement strand
GGCGTGCGACGCGGGCAGCAGCATTTCCAGCAGTTCGTTTGCCTTGTCGGTCATGCCGGCCTGCCGCAGTGCCGTAACGCTTTCATACACGGACAGACCATTGGGATAAAACCGTTCGCCGCCAATGGAATAATACACCGAATTTCTGGTCCTGCCATTTATCAAGTTTATCCAAGACCTGTTGATCTGTAGGCCATTCATAATCAGTAGAACGTTCATGAACGAATCCTTGTACTTCTTGGGCGTTTACATTCATAGACAAAGCTACGCCAACTAAACATCCGAATAGTGTTTTCTGGAATTTCATAAAATGATTGTTTTAATTATTGTACATTCTTAATTTTTCGTTTAAGTCAAATCAGATTTAGTATTAAAAATCACGGCAAGTTATAGAAAATATCCCAAATGTCAAAATGTAATCCAGACAATATGTAACAAAAAAATGTATGGACCGGGGCGAGTGATTGATTTGTCAGACGACATTCAATCTCAGCCCGGTCCATACACTTTCTGTTCTATTTATTCCAAAGAACTATTCAATACGATGATCTGCCGGCTTTATATCCACCCATTCACCTTTACGGGTTTCAAACGATAATATACCATCCTCGTTCGTAACATCTCCGGCATTACCCGTTACTACTGCTTCATCTGTTCCGAACGGAGATGCGAGACGTAATGTTCCGCCCTGTTCAGGATAGATGCGAAGTTTGGTGATCTTTCCGTTTTGTTTTTCGGCAGAGATAAGGAAAGCACCCATGGCACGAAGGTTATCAAAAGAGACATTCGACCAGTCGGAAGGGATCGCCGGGAACACACGGATGATTCCGGTATGACTTTGCAAAAGCATTTCCTGGATACCGGCAGCGAAGGCAAAGTTACCTTCCAGGGTAAACGGACGGTATGTGAATTTGGACTTCCCTGTTTTTGTCTGGTCGCCGTTGGCATGAAATGTATTACGCAAGCAAAAACATTCAGCAAATGTACGCAATTCCCGGGCAGCGCCATCACCGTCAAATGCACGGGCTTTCATATTACCAAACCAACTGTATGAATAACCGGTCCAGTAATCGGGACCATAATCCTGCAACTTCTTTATCGTAGCTTTAATGATCTGTTGTGACTTTTCACCCTGGCTCCAATCCAGCAAACCCAATGGATGGATAGCCATCGCATGAGAGAAATGACGGTGGTACTGATCGTATGAGAAACCTTTGGCAAACGTCAAGGCACCATCCTTATCCACATCCAGTTCCGGCAGTTGTTCATTCAGTTTTTTCCAATGAGCCGCCTCTTCTGGGATCTCTAATTCCCCGGCAAGTTCAGACGCGGCACTGAAAACGAACTTCATCAAAGCCAGATCATAGTTTGTCATATCCTTAAACCAGGCGTTGATCGAGTTATCGTATATCTCAGGACTGGAACTCATGGTCAGTTTACGAACACTCTGAGCATCCACCACGGATATTTGTTCCAGGTATGTAGCCACATCTTTCAGGAAAGGATAAGCACGGTCTTTCAGGAAATCACGATCCATCGAATATTTCCAGTGAAGATAAAAATGCTGTGCCAACCAGGCTCCGGCCGTCTGCGACATGGAATATTGAATCCATCCGCCCATCGGAACTCCTAACAACGTACATACACCGGGAACATTCATTCCATCCGTTTCAAAATACTGACGGGTATATTCCTTATAGACATCACGCTGATTCCAAAGCGTATTCAGATAACCCAAACCTTCCGTCAGGTGGTTGCCGGTATAAGTCGGCCAGTAACTGAGTTGAGTATTCAGGTCATGATGATAATCGCCTTTCCAGGGCGGGAGTTTACCGTTATCGGCAGTCCATACAGCCTGCAAAGAGATAGGATAAGAGTTTTCGCGGGTGGCAGAACCATATTTATACATTTCATTATCATATTGTTTCTGCAAAACAGGATCCGGAAGTGTGACGGATGACTGTGCCCAATAGTTCTTCCAGAAATTCAGGTGAGACTGATAATCCTGATTCACTCCGCGTGTCATGGCTTCCTGTGTCTTTTCAGTTGCCTTATCGGATTCCAATGAAGAAGTCACACTCCAGACACCATACAGCGTCTTTCCTTTCTGCTCCCAACGAACATTCACATCATACGAAAAACCATTCCAGCCTTCCTGATGATAGGCTATCTGATTCGCATCTTCATCAATAGTACCTTGTTTATAACCTAGACGACGCAAATCCTGCCCTTCTACGGAATTACCGGCTTTATCTCCCCCTGTACTGTATTTGGGAGAAATTAAGGTAGGAGTTATCGACAAGGGTAAATTCTCGAAAACAAACCAACCGACCGGTTCGGTGGCATGGACAAAAGTTTTCAATGTAGTTCCATTATCCCACGTCGCTTCACAAAGCGCGTCATTCAGATAAAGACGGACATCGGAAGGAGAGCCCAGTTCTACCAAAGAAAATTCCAGCGCCGCCCCCGGTATTTTGGACGGAGCCGGTTGACGATCATACGGATGGTCGTATTTCTGCTGAACCGGAAGATAATCCTTTTTCTTCACTTGTTCACGAACCCAGGCAAACCGGTTATTCGGACCGGAGATACTATCCATCGGACGCAAATCCCAAAGGTCAGTCCTGTCCAGGGATAAGCGTAAAGCCGAATCCCGCTGCCAAACCAGGGCACCAACAGTCGCATTTCCTAATGGCATTCCCTCATCCCAGGTCTTTGCCAGATCGGAGAATTGTAAATCGCTATCCGACGGTCTAACCGGAAGATCAATTCCGGCATTGCAGGATGTCAGTAACCACACACTTAATGCTAATAATAAGTTTTTCTTCATAATATCTGTTTTTTTCACTTATATACAAAGATAAAAAGAGGAAATATATAAAAGCAACATACTTCCTCTTTTCTTTATATCCATATCGGATTCTGCAAAAAGATTCCCTAATTTTACAAAAAACCGACAGTCTTTATTGAACGATCATTCCTCCACGATAGCCACTTTCGAAATAACCAGATCAGGACCATTCTTCAGCTTTGCTTTCAAACGAAGTATTCCGTCATTTGAATCTTCACGCATAATATGGAGTTTAACCCATGACTCTTCATTCTCTTGTTTTACCAATTCGTAGTCACGACCTTCGAAGACTAGATGCCCCGTGCGTCCTTTCTTATCCTTGTCGGCAAAACAAACATATAAGGAACCAATGATTCCCGGAGGACATTGGATCGTCAACTCCATCTCCTTTGCCTGCCAGTCGGGAGTTATCTCGTATGTTGTCTTCTTATTGGCAAAGGTTTTATCCGGAGCTGCACAGTCTATATACAGCAAAGCATTGCTGAACTCGCCGGTAACAGTACTCTTCAATGGTTCCACATAAGTCAGCATTTTCCGCAAAGAGGCAATATCCTTTTCATACGAAGGATTGAAATCGTCCGAACTCATATAATGCAGGATGCTATTCTTCAACTGGCGTGCAGCCGGATTCTTTTCATCTTTCAGGTCAAAACCGCAGACAAGCAATTTTCCTTTTCCCACTTTCAACTCAAAGATAGAGGCCAGCTTATTATTCCGATGAAAATCATCGACCGGCTGCGTAATCGGCTTATAACTTTCCGGATAGTCGTTTATATAGAAGGCACGAGCATCTTTATAAACGGATTGCCACTGCCAGTCGCTATGTGAATCGGTCGGGAACTGTGCAAACAACGGATGTTTATCGCGAACAATCATACCGATCGTATTCTTACCCTGCCCGGGGAAGAAAGTCAGCGACCAATATAAAGGATAAAAACTAATCTTATCGCAGGTTTCTTCCGTCCCTAAAGCAGACGCCTGCAAAAGAACCTTCTCTCCTTTTTCCAAACGTTTCAGGCATTCCGCATCCATCCGGTCGGTGACATACACATCTTCGGCCACAACAGGTTTGCCCGAAGATTTTGCAGACGGATAAACCCAGATATTCCAACGGTTAACTATGGGCCGTCCCTGCAAACCGACTTCAACCGTCAGTTTTTGAGCGGCAGAGATAGAAGAAATATCACAATTTATTTTACCTCCCAGTTCGGAAGTACCTACGGGCCAACGGCGGGATGCAGTCTTTCCGGAAGCGACCAGATTACTGTTTTCATCTTTAATCTTCCAGTAAAGCCCCTCCTGCAAATCTTCGGTTCCGTAATGTGCCAACTGCATTTCAGCCGTAAAAGGTTCGTTGTTTTCCCATACATATTTAGGCATACGTAACAAAGGAACTGTCGTATCATGGTGCGCACGGAACTGTTTAGGCGTTGTAATGCCTTTGCTATCATAAAAAACATCCAGCCAACCGATCAACGCTTCGCCCTGCCCCTGATAATCCTGCATGCTAAGCAACTGGATACCGGCACAGGAAGGCGTACGAAGGAAGGATTCTATTTCATATTTGTACATGATCTGGTTCAGGGCACCGGAAGCTGCGACAAATTCCTCATTCTGTTCCTCGATCCTGTTTTTACGTGCCTGTTCGCGGAACTCTTCTAAGTTACGTGCCTTCAGTACACCTGTATATTTCTTTATCTCCTCCCATTTCGGATAAACCGGCCATTGCCCGATCTCATGCGAAAGAATGGGGATGTCCGAACGTGAATACACATCTTCAAAATCCCAGGCGGTAGAAGCACCGCCCCGAAGACCGCGGGTTCCGCCCAGTCCGTCCATATAATGGGTGACCATATATTGATCGAGCGGCATGATCTTACGAGCCGTTGAAGTTGCATACAGGCGGCGCGAGTCTTTTTCTTTCAAGGGTTTCATCCACGACTCCATCACTTCGAAATCAGAGTTACCCAACTCGTTACCGATACATTGCATAATGAAAGACGGATGGTTGCCGTAAGCATCGATCATACGGGTTAATTCCTGCTGCACATACCGGTCGGCCGAAGGATTCTTACCCAATCCCTGCGGATGGCCTTTGGTATCCATCTCTTTCCGTTCTTTCTGCTCGACAGACATCCACCAGTCGATCCAAATCGTTTCTGCCTGGATATAAATACCGATCCGGTCAGCTGCGATAAAAGCTGCTTCCGGAGGACACCAGGAATGAAAACGGACATGGTTCAGACCATAGTCTTTATAAATACGGAAAATCTTTTCCCAATCTTCTACCTTACAAGACGGATACCCCGTCAGCGGGAAGTGTACGCAATCGAGATTACCACGCAGAAAAACAGGTTTTCCATTGATAAGAACTTTCGATTTGGATGTCGTCACTTCCCGGAAACCGAATTCGATTTCACGGGTATCGTATATATTCTTTTTATCCTGTATGGTAACTTTCAACTGATACAAATGGGGAGTGACATCATTCCACAGCTTGATACCCTCGGGCATAGATGCTTTAAAATTCAGTACGTTCGCTCCCTTCTGTAACGGCTGTCCGGTTGTTTCAGTAAAAATAACCGTCCCACTCCCCCGCTCGGTCAGTTGCCAGGTTATACGTGCATCGACCTTTTTAGGTGAAGTATTCATCAAAGTATCCATCAGTTGCAGGGAACAGGGAGAAACCTTGGTAAACACTTGCGGATTAGAGAAATGAACCGGTTCGATCGCCTTCAATTGCAGGCGTCCGACAGCTCCGTTCCAAATACTTTGCGTATATTCCGTATAGACATGACCTTTATCACCGATATTATAGATCAGATCATTATTGATACGAATAGTCAAACGATGCTTACCGGGGGATAGATAACCGAGATCATGGTAATGGGGAGTAGACAAAGCATCCTGCACAGACACCTCCTTTCCATCTACAAAAACACGTGACTCCCATAAGACGCGTTCCAGCTCCATCCGAATGCATTTTCCGTTCCATTCGGATGGAATTTCAATTTCTCTCGAATACCAGGCCGGACCGTAGTATTTATAAGCACGGGTCAAGATACCGAAATCGGAACCGGACGTCTTCTCGCCATATTGCGCTTCATCGGTTGTTCCCGGCAAAGCAATCGTTTTATCAAACGAACGATCTTGCCAGTTTTCTTTCATTCCCTGATCGGCAGGGTCGAGACTGAACTGCCAGGTTCCTGCCAACGATTGAATATCCTGCGCATGCAGATAGCTTCCCAGAGTTAAAGAAAGTAGTGTTAGTGAAATTGTTTTGCTTAGTTTCATATAAAATTATGTTTCTGATACAGTCAATTAGCCCGGTCACAGTATGATTTACCCGCCATCATGTGTGGATAAACTCCAATTCTTTATTCACATCACAGCTGTGAAACAAAAGAAACTCAACTGTGATACAAACGGAATCCAACTGTGAAACAAAAGAAATACATCTGTGATATGGAAAGAGTATTTGCTTATTCCGTCATAAACTTGAAATTATATTCACTGAATGACCAAATCTTTTTTCCTTTCGGTTGAACGGCTTTTCCTTTTTTCTTTCCTTTCTTATCAACCGTAACGGTCAGGTCGATGCGGGTAAACTCTCCCTTTTCGTAATTATAGGAACTTCCGTCATCATCATATAAAGAATATGTGCCCGGTTTGTTTCCATAATGCCGTACTTCCAGCGGATATTTCTGATCACCGAATTTCGACATGGCAGGCCAGAGTGGGATAATACCGCCGTCTTTTACATATACAGGAATATGGCGGTCAGCCGGGATAACAGTTATGACCTCTCCCTCACCGGCAAACTTTCCGGTATAAAAATCATACCATTTACCTTGCGGGAGAACGACTTTACGTTCTTTCTCTCCGGCAAACAAAGGGGCGACCAGAATATTCTCGCCGACCATAAACTGGTCTTTCACTTCCCGGCGTACAGCCATCGCATACGGATTCTCAGTTGCATCCAGCTTACCTTCTTCCGTCTGTGCTTCAACAGAATAACCTTCTTCCAGATTCATGGCACGTACCGGAGGTGTTCCATAAAAAGCATAATCGGCAAAAGCGGTATATAAATAAGGTATCAACTGAATACGCAACAAAGCGATTTCACGAATATCATCTTCTACATCTGCAAAAGTCCATGGTTTCGTCCCGTCCGCCCAGGCATTCAACTGTGCAATAGGCGAAAAACAAACGGTCTGCATCCGTCGAAGCCATTCTTCCGATGTTTTGGAGGAACGAACTTCCGGTGTCCATAACACGCCGATAAAAGAACTGTTTATCAAAGCGGTGATAAAACCGCGATGGTCGTAATAGTCATTATACAGGACATAAGGATAAGCATTCGTTCCCGCATTACCGGCACGCACCTGCCCATAAGTACGCAGATTCTTTTCGCGATACATCTTTACCGTAGCCTGTTGCATCAGCGAACCATACAAGTTACGCAACTGTTCCGCCGGGATACCGGAAGGAAACGTAGCTACGTCAGGCCACAACCAGGAATCATATCCGTCATTCTCATCCATCTTATATCCGCTTATTCCCAGGTCGACCTGATGTTTACGGAAGTGATCGGTCATGATTTTACAGGCTTCAGGCATGGAGTAGTCGGGAACCTCACCCAGCCAGACCGTATGAGAACCGGTATAGGGTTTTATTTTATCGTATACTTCACTATGTTTGGATACATACGGATTCATCCAGAGGTTCAACCGTATATTCCGGTCGAGCATCTCTTTGGCAAAGCCGGGAGCATCCGGGAAACGGGTTTTATCCCATTCGTAGGTACAAGGATAAGCTTTACTATGCCATCCCGGTTCAAGGCCGATCACGGAAAGAGGAAATCCGCGTTTCTCAAATTCATCTACTTCTTTCTTTACATCGTTATCGGTAAACAAAGTCGGTGTACGGTGCCAGAACCCCAGTCCCCAACGCGGAGGCAAGGCGCCACCACCATTATACAGATTATAACGGCGAACAACATCCTGCATGGTTGGCCCCGCAAAGAAAACCAATTCCACCCCCTGTGCGGGAACCAGAACTTCGATATTGTCGGAATAAGGTTGTGCAGGCCAGGTCGGATCTGTATTACGGTCTTGTTCCTCCGGAGCATTCGGTCCCTTGCGAACGGCCGTTCCTACCCATAAATCTATATAGCGGGCGGAATTGATCAATACACCATAGCCGCGGGAAGAGACGAAGAAAGGAACCGGTGCATGGGTACGGCCGTTATCGCTTCCGGTGTAATGATCCATGTGCAGCCGCATGATACGGCCCCGTTGTTCGACAGTTTTGAAGTTAAGCCCCAGACCGAATATCTTCTCCCCTTTTTCCAACGGGAAACTGATATACGTTTTGCCATCCCTTACTTCTGTTTTTACATCAGTCGGTGATATAGGTAACCGACCTTCCGCCATCTGCTGCAAGGCTTCTTTCTTCGGAGTTATATCGAGTTCGCTCAGCAGGTTGATCTTTTCGGGTGTGCCTACTGACAGTTTCCATATTCCGGCATATTCATTATTGCCCCATTCTTTTGGGGTTACGTTCGGTTGACTATAGGCTGTCATGACTAAGCCGATAGACGCTAGTAATAAGGTAAGTCTTCTCATGGTATTGTTATATACGTATTTACTCCGCAAAATAAGAGTTTTTCTTTAAAAGAACAAATAGACTATACAAGATAAAAGATGGACAATCATTCGATAAATGCTATACTATTCACGTAAACACATAAAAAAACCCCAATATCTTTATATGCATGGATATTGGGGTAAAAAATAATCTTACAAGATTATTACAGTTTCTCTATTTCTTCAAGCGTTAGACCAGTAGCCTCCAAAATAAGTTGAATATCTAAACCTAACTTTTTCATATTTGCAGCAATCTCATTTTGCTTTCGGACTTCACCTTCTACGCGACCTTCGGCTAACCCTTCCATACGTCCTTCTACACGCCCTTCCATACGACCTTCCATGAGACCTTCCAGCTTTGCACCATCCAGAACATCATTTTGTATCATAATGGCATTCAGGTGTTCATCGTAAGCATGACGTTCTTCGGGAGTCATATTATAATAACGTAGTTTCTCACGCGCCTCTTCCAGACCGGGAGCCGTTGTATCAGAGCGGATACACCCTGTTTTCAGATACTCTATCCATTCTTCCAACGGGGTCACAGCTACTTGATTAAACTCGTTCACACGAATCAGGTAGTATTCCGGAAAAATTTCTGCCGGAAGCTTATGCACAATTGCATTTTTCTCTTTGGTAGTCACTTCCAAACGGTCACCCGTATGTACCCCCGTGAAAATATTCTGCCCATGATACAGGTAATCGTCCCCTTTTCCTATATCAAAATATAGAATACTTATGGAGTATATTTTTTTCACTTCGCAATAACGTTCTCCCAAAGAGATATGTTCTGTAATCGCCTTAGCCACACCATAAAGGATGCGTTCAAGATAATAGAGTTCACGTGTATTCTGTACTTCCACAATGATGATATCACCCTTGCTGTTTTTAGCCTTGATATCTACTCTGTTGAATTTATCGTCAATGGTTTGCTGGTTACTTTCACTTTCCAACAACTCGATGATTTCAACCTTTTCGTCCAACAACACGGAAAGGAAGCCTTCCAGCACTCCGAAATTAGCTTTCTGACGCAAAAGACGTTTGATGGCCCAGTCAAAGCGGATATAACTATCTTTCATAAGGCAATACGATTAAACATTTCTATGCAAATATAAGCAATCCAAGTCAATATAGTTTACGGAAGTCTTACTATTTTACCTCCTCTCCCTGAATATTTCAAATCAGTTCGTATGCAATACAATCGCACCACTAATATTATCCCCTGCCTTTAACGGTTTTCTGAACGGAGCATAATAGCTACTCAAGAACATTTCGTTGCCGGCAGTGACGAAATCTGCCACCAGGAAACGGATACGGTCTTTTTCCAGCCATGAACGCCAGTGCTGTTTGCCATCTGAAACGGCGGTTACCTTATTGCCTGCGGCATTGGTTAGGCCGGCGTACCAGATATTACGACGGGTAGAGCGGAAATCGTTGCTTCCCAATTCATTGTAATCGAGGCTCCACGACCAGGTAGGTTCCACCCGCGGATTGAGATGCGAGGGTAAACCGGAATAAAACAGGTCTGCCTCTCCTACCGGACGACTGATATGGTCTTCCGGATAAACACTCCACAGACCATCACGACGCCAAAATGTTTTATTGAAGGTTGCCGGAGCCTCAAAAACCAATCCCCATTGGCGGGGATTTACGTCAGCCAGCGCATTAAATGAATAGCTGACAGAAAGTTTTCCGGCCGCGTTGACAGTCAGTTTATAGCTTCCTTCAAATTCTTTATAGCTTCCTTTTACCGTGACAATGACATCGTCACCAACTTTTGCCGCATCGATTTCCGTCGGTTTCCATTCCGTGCAAATATCATTAAATAAAGGAGTATTTGCATTATGGTTCGGATAACAACCGCCGCCATTCAGAGGAAGCGCCATCAGCCACGGACCGCCGTTCAGTATCTCCTGCTTTCCCTGTTTCAACGACAGGATTTGTCCGGTCGTGCGACTCACTTCACAAATAAAGTTTTTGCCGGTAATGCGATAACGGTCACTTGCCTTCTTCAGTTGTGTCGTAAGCGGCTGCAACTCCGGTAATTCATTCTGAACCTGTTTACCTACCGGGATGATATACTCGTCGGCAATGAAACCGCGCGGATCGGTAAAAGAAAGATACAGCTCGTTTGCCTGATCCGGATTCATAATCGGAATACGTATCTGACCGCTCTCTCCCGGCTTAATCGAGGCAAAGGAAACTCCCTGTTCATCCCCATATTTCCAGTTGAGCTGCAATTCATTGAAATTAGTATAGGTATATCTGTTTTCCAAATGAATAACCAACTCTTTAGCAGGCGACAACCGGTCCGTTTGCACACGAATCGGACTATATACTTTTTTCATATCCCAATATTCCGGTTTCGGACGACGCCATCCGTCTATCGGTCCCCACGGACCGTAACCCACAGCATCCCCATTCGGCAATTGGAAAATATCGTCGATACCCGACCAGATAGAACCACCCAGCACACCATCCGTCTTATACATATTCTCCCAGGTCGGAGACAGTGCCAGCGCCCAGTCGCTACGTACACCCGGATCGGTCACCAACTCGCTGCGGTTGTAAACATTCAGGTGGCAATATTCCCCATACACCATCGGGCGGTCACTCTTGGCGGCAACCTTATATCCATCCGGTCCGGGATAGTGAATATTGGAGATTGGAGCCGTACTTCCCTGGTTATTGAAACCGCCGTATGCCTGGTCATGGAAAGTATGCGGACGAGTCGGATCGGCTTTCTTCACATATACCTCAACCTGGGCAAACTCTTTGTTCCAATACGATTCGTTGGCAATCGACCAAAAGATAACAGACGGATGATTCCGGTAGAAATGAATTGTCTCCATATTTGCCTGCAAGACATACGGATAATATGTACTATCCTGGTAATCGAGTACTTTCCAGTTCTCATTCGCATGATGACCAATCCAGCAAACAGGTGCTTCCACTTCGACGAACATTCCCAGTTCATCACAGATTTCAAGTAATTCTTCGCAAGGAGGATAATGTGACGTACGGATAAAATTACAGTTAGCGGCACGATATAATTCCACATCTTTCCGTTCCAACTCCGGAGTCATGACACGACCGGTAAGCGGGTGCGCTTCATGACGGCAGACGCCTCTCAATTTTACCGGCT
>OIXH01004336.1_pt1 | contig 11649 bp, 11 predicted proteins | sample 1587741 | NCBI WGS metagenome assembly OIXH01 (sample SAMEA3888916, study PRJEB22519) | human gut metagenome | biome: human gut; feature: human-associated habitat; material: faeces | place: Denmark | collected 2011 | reverse complement strand
GTCCGTGTACATCGTTTGTACAAATGGACAACTTTCGGTTTATCGATGAAATGATATTTAAACATCGTCTCGGCGGTGCTTTCTGCTTTTTGCGCGGAAGATAGGGGTCAGTTCACCTTTATTTTAATTATCTTCCCGTTGACGAGAAAAGTTTTCCCGCACAAGCGGGGGGTGATCCTTGCCAAATGATACGCGTTCATCAATAAAAAATCCGTGAATTCGTAAAAACTCTTGACAAAGGCTCGCGCTGTGTGGTATAATAAAAATACACCAAGCCGCTTTCCGCGCTCCAATGTCTTGAAAGGCATAGCAAACGCGGGGCGGTAAACTGCGCGCCGGTAGGTCAGCGTATCGTTAAGGTGTGACGCGGAAGTGCCGTTCGGCGGCGTCCGCAGGATAACAAGGGAATTATGCGTTAAGTCGCATAATGCCCCACTATATGGGTTCGAATCCCAACTGCCTCAGAAGCAGAGCTTGGTTGCTTATGTGAACTTTAATTCACATTAAAGAACTGTCAATTCTTTATGAAAAAAGTTGCTCCGTGCCGCGCAGTTTACGGCTTGCCGTAAACGGGCGGTACTGCCGCCGCCTGTCGGGGGAGGATACCGCACGGGAACGTTTGCCGCCACTTTTCGGGAGCTTTTCCGAAAACCGCGCCAAACCGACCCGCGCTCAATCCTGCCGCCGCGTCGTCGGTATAAGGCGCGGAACACACGAAACTCACGCGTGAAAACGCTTTTATATAAGGGGAGCGCAATTAGAACAGCATATATCATGGTCGAAGGAACGTGTTTCGCGGAAAAGGGATGTATTCGACGCTGCGGAATCGTTGGTTAGCATTGTTTGTCGGACGGCGACAAGGGGATGTGCGAGCTTTTTGGATTTACAAAAGCTCGTTCCGTTGTGGCACTTACCGACAAAAACGGCGTTATTATCGCGGCGGACACGTTTTTTGGCAGCGGTTTGACCGCCGAAGAATACGAGCAAAAAGAACTTGATTGGGCGGGAAATTATGCCCGAATTATTGTAGATGATAATTGAAATAGAGTACTGCAAGTGCGATGTTCGGCTTGGCGGCGCGAAGCTCCTGCACGGGGAGCTTGCCGTGAAATTTGCCGAGGTCGAGCGAATTTATGACAAAGCGGAGGACAATTTCGCGGAGCTTTTTTGCCGGATGTTCGGCTTTGAAAGGCTTTCCGAAAACGCTTCGGACGCGCTCCCCGATTTCGTTTACGACCGCGATACGGGAGCGCTTTACGCTCCGAAAGGCGAGGGATGACAAAATGACGCTTTACAATTTGATCTTCACGGACGATGAGCTTGACGAGCGCTTCAATATCGGGTTCTTTTCAACTCGCGAAAAAGCGGAGGAGGTCGCTCGGTATTATCTGCGGAGCGTTCGCGGCTTTTGCGAGTACGGCTGCTCTTATTCGATAACCGAAAAGAACGTCGTCGGGAACGCAAAAGCGGGCAGCGTTTTTATCGTTTACGGCTGGAACGAATACGACCACGATATCGTTGAAAGCGACTGTTTCGCCACGGAGCCGCTGGCGCGGCGTATGCTCGCGGAAATGAAAGCAACTTACGAACGTGCCGAATGGTGTGTCGATCGCTACAATACAGACGAGTGCAAGTGGACGGACGGATTTGTGAGAGTTTAGATGTATCCAAGATTTTTCCCGCCGGGGGCGGGAAAAAACATATTGATAAAACGGCAATGTCTCTCCCGCCGCAGACGGGAGAGACAAGAAAAACAAACGCTGAATCGGAGAAGTAATAATGTTAGGAGGAAATGACTATGAAAGTAATTATTAACAGCAACCAAAAGGGCTTGCTTTTTAAAAACGGAGTTTTGCAGGATTTCCTCGGCGCGGGAAAATACAGGTCAAACCGCTCCAAAACGATCGAGGTTCTTCCGCTGGACGAGGAGATATGCTCCAAAAACGCGACGGTTTCCCAGATACTCACAAAAGTAGTCGACCGTTATAAATCCGATGACCTCACAAGTGAAGTCACCGTTAAAAACGGCGAGGTGGCTCTGCACTACATAGACGGAGTTTTTGTGGGCGCGCTTACGGCGGGGCTTCACGCGTTTTGGAGCGAAGCGGGAAAGCACGAGTTTAAAGTATTTTCCACCGCCGACCCCAAGATCACCGATATCCCCGCAAATATCTCGGCACAGCTGGGAGCGGGGCTTGTCATTGACATAAACGTTCCCGCGGAGTGCAGAACCGTTATTTACTATGACGGCAAGCCCGCCGAGTATCTCGAGCCGGGTCGCTATTTCTATTGGAACAGCGCGGTAAAGGTTACCACAGCTTCATATAGTATGCGTGTTCAGCAGCTTGACATCAGCGGACAGGAAATTCTCACCAAGGATCGCGTGGGCGTTCGCGTGAATTTCGCGGCGAACTGGAAAATCACCGATTACAAAAAGCTTTCCGAAACCTATCCGAATATAGCGGGAACTCTTTATACCGAAGCGCAGCTTGCCTTGCGCGACTATCTTGGCGGCAAGACCATGGATGAAATGCTCTCTGACCGTGAGAATATCGGAAATGAGATACTTGATCTGCTGAAAAAGCGCACCGCCGATATGTACGTCGAGATACTCTCAACGGGTATCAAGGACGTTATACTTCCCGGCGAGATCTCCGCGATAATGAACTCGGTTCTTGCGGCGGAGAAACGCGCCCAAGCGAACGTCATCACACGTCGCGAGGAGGTAGCCTCCACGCGCTCGCTGCTGAACACCGCCAAGCTTATGGACGAGAACGCAACTTTGCGCCGTCTTAAAGAGCTTGAATACATAGAGAAGATATGCGAAAACGTGGGCGAGATAACGGTAGACGCGCGAAGCAGCATACTCACTCAGCTTGCGGAGATAGTTGGCGGCGAGAAGTGACGGTTTGCCGATTATTTGAAAGGACGATAAATATGGCAAAGATCAAAAGACTGCTGAAGCTTTCCGTTATCCTGTTGACAACGGGCGCGTTTGCGGCGTGTTCGGGCGGGTCTGCGGAAAGTCCCGCCGATTCGGGCGGCGCGGAAAACTCCGTTGTTTCGGAGAGTACGGGAAATTCTTCCGCTTTGGAGGGCATGGCAAGCTCTGCCGCTTCGGAAAGCTCATCGCTCGAATCCTCCGCGCAGACCGTGCCCCCGATTGCCCCCGAACTCGATTACGAGTGGGATAAAGTCGTTGCGCTCACGTTTGACGACGGACCCAACACCACGACTACCAACGAGGTGCTGGACGTTCTGGAAAAGCATAAGGTAGTCGCGTCCTTTTTCCTTGTCGGCAACAATATCAACGGCGAAAGCGCCAAATCCGTGAAACGCGCTTACGATTTAGGCTGCGAGATCAACAATCACAGCAAGACTCACGGCTATATGGACAAGATGACCGCCGAGGAAATAAAAGCGGAATTTGAATATGTTGACGAAAAGGTTCTTGAAATAACGGGCGAACACACGAAATTTTTCCGTCCGCCTTACATCGCGGTAGGCGATCTGATGTGGGAAAATATCAGTGTGCCGTTCATATCGGGGGTAGGCTGCAACGACTGGGATAACAATGTGTCCGTGGATAGGCGCGTTGCGGTAATAACGAAAAGCGTCAAGGACGGCAGCATAATCCTTATGCATGACGCGCAGGGAAACAGCAAAACAGTCGAAGCTATCGATAAAATCATCCCCGCCCTCAAAGAGCAGGGATACAAATTCACAACAGTAAGCGGTTTGTTTGAAGCCAAGGGAGTAACTCCCGTAACACAGATGATATATTCTAATGTTACGCAGCAAAGTATGTGGGGCTAAACCGTTTTTTCTTCCCCCCGCGAAGCGGGAGGAAGAAAACCAAAATATAGTATTAAACAAAGCGACGCGTTTTTTGTGACACGCCGCTTTTTGTGCGTTTTTACAGCTTTATAAAACTAGGCTTGCGGGCGCGGAACACCGTGTAATACGCAAAGCCCGCCGCTTTCAGGGCTTGCTCGGCTTTGTCGAAATCGGCGGCGACACGCACTCCCTCGTGAGCGTCGGAGCCTACCGTGACTATCTCGCCGCCAAGCTCCTTCCAGCGTTTAAGCACGAACGAGTGCGGGTGCGGATAACCGAGCGTCGAAACGCCCTTGCTGTTTATTTCGATACCCTTGCCCTTAGATACTGTAAGCTTCAATATCTCGTCCAGCACCTCGCGGTAATCAAGAGGGTCATAGCGCTTTTCCGGGGAATAGCGCACAATGTAGTCTAAATGCCCGAGAATATCAAAATCATCGAACGCTTTAACGCTTGCCAGCATTTCATCAAAGAAATGCAGTATTCCGTTTTTGCCGCCCATTTTTTCAAAATATTCGGGGTAATACGGGTCGAAGCCGTCTATCTGGTGAGACGAGCCAATGATGAAGTCGAAATTTGCGCTTTTTGCGAAATCCCGCAGAGTATCCGGCATATACGACAGTAGTCCAAGCTCAACGCCGAACAAAACTTCAAGTCTGTCGGAAAATTCATCGCGAACGCGAAGCAGCTCCTCTTGGTAAGCGGGCACGTCAAGAGCGAATTCGCCCTCCTCGGGATAATCGAAATCCTGATGCTCGGTAAGGCAGACCGTTTTCAGCCCCTTATCGAGAGCCGCCTTTACGATATTGCGAAGCGGCTCCTCGCTGTCACTTGAAAAGCCGGAGTGTGTGTGAACGTCCGCAAGTATCATTTCTCAGCCCTCCAAAACCGCCCAATAATCTCTGTATTCCGCCGTCTGCGCCTTGTGGTCAAGCGCGAATAGCTCCTTGCCGATATCGAAGTACTTGTAACTCATTGGTTTGTTTTTGAATGTGCCGTCAAGGCTGAAATCGTTGTGTGAGTTCCAGCCCGAATCAACGATTATATATTCTCCGTCTATCTCGGCGACGTTCCATTCATGAAATCCGCCCGCAAGACCCTCCAAAAAGCTGTGACCGCTGATAATACCGCTTCCCGTAATGTTTAAGCAGCGTATCCCCTGCGCCGCGCACAGCGCCGACGTCATATTTGAATAGCCGCCGCAGACGCTGGACTTGTTATCGAGCATATATTCCAGTGACAGGCACTCCTGCGGTATCCCCTTGCTGTATGCAAGGCGGTCATAATAGATGTTTTCCGAGACCCAGTAGGATATCGCGCGCAGCTTTTCGTAATCGCTGTCTATCCCCTCGCATATTTCGTCCGATATCTTCTTTATTTCTTCAAGAACATGAGCCGCGTTATCGTACTTTCCGTTCCTTGTGATGTATTGAAGCGTTTTGCCCTTGGATGCGTTCACTGCGGAACCCACTGCATTGTCGTTGTTCTTTACAAGGCTTGACGCATCGGGAAAGCGTATTCCGTCCGCCGTCATTTCTACAAATATGTAATTCTTATAATTGTTTTTATCGAGAATATAAAACCAGCCGTACCTTTGACCGAACGATGTATTTTTCGGCGTCAGCGTATAAACCGTCTCATCGCCGTCGGTCGAACTCTCAACAGACAATTTGGGATAGTCGTCCGAAATTCCCGACAAAAGATCGCCGCTTTTCCCGCGCACGATAATTGATGCGCCATCAAACGTTATCGTGCAGGCGTTTTTCGGGTCGTGACTGTAAACTATCGTTTGCGTTTCGATCTCGGGCGGAGCGGGAACGTCGGACGTTTCGGAAATAACGGAAGACGCCGGCGGCACATCAGATGTTGTTGACGATACCGGCTGCGAGGTCTCAGCGGAGCTTGCCTCGCTCTTTGAAAAAGAGGAGCTTGCCGTGCTTGTTGAAGACGAGGATTCTGTCGTGCTCTTTGAAGCCGACGAGCTTACCGCCGTTGACTTTGTCGAAGAGCTTGCCGAGACAGTTCCGTTGGTTGAAAAAACGTTTACTTTTGAAGAGCTGTCTGCTTTGCAGCCCGAAAGCAAAAGCGCCGCGGTGCATATAAATATAATGTATTTTCGTTTCATTTGAACATTCCCCCATAAAACCACAACTTAATTATATATCAAAAAGGGGCAAATGTCAATAGAGAAAATCGGCATTAAATTTGCGGAGCCGAACGCGAGCCGCTTTGCGACTATACCGCGCTTGTCGGTCAAAGGCGCTGTGAGCCTACTTTTTGGCGAGGACAGTCAACAAGCCGTTCGCCTCGGACGATGAAATATCCGCACCGACTATCCTGCCGTCGCAGACTATCAGATTAGCGCAGATAGGCACGGGCGACGGCTCAGAGTAGTTCAATATATCATAAGTATACTGATAAGCGTAGCACGCGCGGTACTTACGCAGATCGAAGCCCTGTTCCTTTTGCAGAGCGTTGTACTGCTCGTAAGCCTCGTCGAACTTTCCCGGTATGCGTATTTCCTTTATGCTTGTGGGCGCGATGTTCACGTCCCAACCAAACGAGCGTATGTATTCTATGCGCTTTTCGGCGGTGCTTCCATCGGGACGGCTGTCCCCGCTTGAATTCAGGCGAATAAGCCCCCATATCCCCGCCAATACCAACAAGACGGCGCCGATGATCGCCGCTTTTGCCGAATGTTTTCGTTTTTTTGTCATATTGCGCCTCCGATAATTTCTCATTAAAAGCAGACACGTTATCTTATTTTCTTTCCCACCGCGAAGCGGGAAAGAGAAAATAAAATTTGTACTCTTTCAATTGAGAAGTTAGTATAAGTTTGTCCATTCCAATCTATGCGAAAGCGCAGCGGGATATTCTCTTTAGTTATTGGGAAATAGTTTTTAATTGTTGGTTGTAGAGGCTTGCGAATTCAATGCGCCTGACTGCAAAGCGGGAGGGAGAGAAAACAATATATGTGAACGCGTTCCGTATAAAGTCCATATGCGAGGCGTTTTTTACTAAATTTACGTAATGATCAAAAATTACCTAACAACTTAAACGAAATTCACAACATCTTGTGATAATATCACCAAAATCCGCAAACATTATTTGTGCGAAATACCAAAAATTTGGCTCTGGCATCGCCCTTAAGGAGTTTTTGAGCGTTTTTTTGTGCAAAATGCCAACTTATTCTAAGTTTTATCAAAGCGTTTTTGTAGTCGTTAGTGAAAATATATAAAGGAAAAGACAAATATTTGTTGGTTTAGGCTCTTTTATTTTTCAAGGTATTTTGGTAAAATATTATTAGCAAAATATTTGTGGGTATCTGTCGGTGTATGCAAAATGCGATATCGGTCGGATATTCCTAACTTATAAGTTACTTTATTTAGGAGGTAATATAACTATGGCAAGTTTATCGGCAAGAGGTATCTACAAGCGTTACCCCGGCGGAGTTACCGCCGTATCTGACTTCACCATGAACATCAAGGATAAGGAGTTCATCGTTTTCGTTGGACCTTCCGGATGCGGTAAGTCCACCACAGGACGTTCCATCTTACGTCTCATCGAGCCGACCTCCGGTGAGGTCATCTTCGACGGTGAGGATGTATGTAAAAAGAATAAAAATGAACTCCGTCTCTTAAGACGTGACATGCAGTTGATCTTCCAGGACCCGTACGCGTCTCTTGACCCGAGAAAGACAGTCAGTGAGATCATTGCTGAGCCGTTAAAGCTCCAGAAGCTCATTACGGATCCGAAAGCCCGTATGGACCGTGTGCGTGAGCTGATGCAGGTCGTAGGTCTTGCGGACCGCCTGATCAATACATATCCGCATGAGCTTGACGGCGGCCGCCGCCAGCGTATCGGTATCGCAAGAGCGCTTGCGATGAAACCGAAGCTTATTGTATGCGACGAGCCGGTTTCTGCCCTTGACGTATCCATTCAGGCACAGATCTTAAACCTGATGCAGGATCTTCAGGAACAGATGGGCTTGACCTATATCTTCATCACACACGACCTTTCCGTTGTCAACCACTTTGCAGATGATATCGCGGTTATGTATCTTGGACAGCTCATCGAGAAGGCTCCGTCTGAGCAGCTTTTCGATAAGCCGACCCATCCGTATACACAGGCTCTGCTCTCCGCAATTCCGGTACCAAGCCTGAAGAAGAAGAGAGAGCGTATCATCTTAAAGGGTGAGATCACTTCCCCGATCAACCCGAAGCCAGGCTGCCGTTTTGCTGCCCGCTGTCCGTATGCGACAGACCGCTGCAGAAGCGAGGAACCGGTACTCCGCGAGATCGAACCGAATCATTTCGTGGCATGCCATCTGACGGAAGGCAAATAAGGAGACATTCGTATGCCCCCGCCGGTATCTGGCGGGGGTATACTGTTTTAAATGATTGTTTGCTCTGCAATCGGAACTGCCGACAGAATTGACTCGATTTATGCTGTGCAGGGCTGTGGGGGCAGCTTGTTTTGTAAGTATAATAAATTTGACAGGGAAATGATCCTGCGATAAAACTACATATATAAAAAGGAAAGAGAGGACCTGGAACCATGAAACAGATCGATATCAGAGACTTTACAAATTATCATTATCCCACGATCTTTACCCCGGCACCGGATGGAAAGCACGCGGTGATGGCGGTGGTGGATGCCAACGAGAAGGACAACTGCTATGAGTCCTGCTTATGGCTCTATGATATGGAGACAAAGAAAACGTCCAGACTGACAAGCGGAAAGAAAGAGCGTACATTTATCTGGATGGATTCCGAGACGGTCCTTTTTATTGCGGACCGCGAGAAGACATATCAGGAAAAAGCGAAGAATGAGGAAGACTGGACCTGCTTCTATACCTTAAATATCCACGGCGGTGAGGCGCAGTTTGCGTTCGCTGTTCCATATAAGGCAGTGAAGATGAAAAAGGCCGGAAATAAACTTGTCCTCACGGTAAAATATGATTACAATAAGCCGGATCTCTCCCATATGGAAGAGGGCGAGGAGAAGAAGGCTTCTCTCAAGGCCTGGAAGGAAGAGAAAGATTACGAAGTATTCGATGAGCTTCCGTTCTGGGCGAACGGTCAGGGAATCGTAAACAAGAAGAGAACGAGACTGGCGGTTTACGATCCGGAGAATGGTTCCTGCGAGATCGTGACACCGGATTATGAAAATGTGGAGAATTCCTGGGTAGAGGGAGATGATACGATCCTCTATGTCTCCAGCCTTTATACCGATAAAAAGGACGTATATCAGGGCCTAAAGCAGTATACGATCTCCACTGGAGAGCTCAAGACCCTTGTGGAGCAGAAGGACATGAGCATCGACTATGCGTGCATCCTGAAAGGAAAAGTTACCTTCTTCGGTTCCTACATGAAGGAATACGGCTTCAACGAGAATGACAAACTGTATACAGTAGAGGACGGCAAAGTGGAGCTTCTTTCCGATTACGATGACAGCATCCGCAACACGATCTGCTGTGACTGCAAGTTTGCAGACGGAGCTTCTGCGATCCATGATGAGGATAAGATCTACTTTATCGCTACATTAAGAAAACAGAGCGTGATCCGGACCTTCGACGCCAAGGGCAATATGGAGACGATCCTGGATCGTCAGGGTAGTGTCCACACCCTGGCGAAGTCCGGTGATACCATTTACTTTACAGGCATGCGTGATATGGGACTTACCGAGTGCTACGCCTTTGACGGAAAAGAGGAGACGAAGCTCACTTCCTTCAACGACGCGGTGATGGCAGAGAGAAGCGTATGCCCGGTAGAGGAGTTTACCTTTACATACAAGGATCTTGAACTGGACGGATATGTGATCAAACCGGTAAACTTTGATCCTGATAAGACGTACCCCGGTATCTTAACGATCCACGGCGGTCCGCGCGCGACCTTCGGTCCGACCTTCTTCCACGAGAGCGAGGTATTCGCGAATGCCGGATACTTTGTATTCTTTACAAACCCGTTAGGAAGCGACGGACGTGGAAATGAGTTTGCTGACATTACCGGAAAGCACGGCGGAATCGACTTTGAATGCTGCGTGGCACTCACAGATGAGGTATTGAAGCGCTATCCGCAGGTTGACGAGAAGCACCTGGGCGTTATGGGCGGAAGCTACGGCGGATTTATGACAAACTGGGTGATCGGAAACACCACACGATTCGCAGCGGCCTGCTCCCAGAGAAGTATCTCCAACTGGGTATCCAAGTGCATGACTACCGATATCGGCTATTACTTCAATATGGATCAGATCAAGGCAGATCCGTGGAACAGCCAGGAGAAGATGTGGCAGCACTCACCGCTCAAATACGCGAACATGGCGAAAACTCCGACCCTCTTTATCCAGTCAGATGAAGACTACCGCTGCTGGATGGGCGACGCGATCCAGATGTTCTCCGCGTTAAAATACTTCGGCGTTGAAGCCCGCATGTGCCTCTTCCATGGCGAGAACCACGAACTCTCAAGAAGCGGTAAACCGAAACACAGAATCCGCAGAATGACGGAGATGATGGAGTGGTTTGAGAAGTATCTGAAGTAAGATGGCAGACAACAGAAAAGTCAACAATTTATATTAAAGCAAAGAGGCTGTCCGAAAGGGCAGCCTTTTTGGCTGAGAAAACGGAAATGATTCTATCATTGCATCTCTGTTTATTAGCAGGCCTTTTTATATTGATGAATTTGGAAGTATGACAGGCTTTTAAGTGGAGCGGACAGGCCTTAATATGGAATTTTTGTGGCAAAATTTCGTCAGTCCTGATTTTTCGGTGACAAGCGGTGTAAAGTATGGTACGATACATATAAGCGTGGGTCTGTCTTTACAGATCCCGGAAGGAATTCGATTTTATATCCGGTTTTCGAAAAACGTGATCCCTGTGGGAATGCGAAAGCAGTAAGCTTTGAGGCGGGACCGGATCAGAGAAGGAGATTTTTGCATGCGGAAACGCTTATTTGCGATAGTTCTTGCGCTGACAGCAGCAGTTGGGATTTCTGGCGGCACTGCGTCTGGCGCAGTAAGATCTGCGCAAGTCGATACGATCACGATGGACGCAGAGATGCCCGATGATGAGGTAGCGGTAGATCTCGGCTGGAAGACCCAGCAGGATAAAGGACGCTGGATCGATAAGATGGGGATTGGTGACGATGTAAACAGCCTGCTCCTGATCATCAATAATCTGGATACCGAAACGGATACAGTAAAAACAACAAAAGATCATACCTCCGGTGAGAAGGTTGTACGCTCGAAGAGAAAACAGCTTCCGGGAAACTCGAGACTTCTCTACCTTTCGAGAACGGATAACGGCTGGCAGGAAAATTTTTCGGTAAATTGCTATGTTTCCGGTGGACAGGATGATGATTCCGAGGCGTATGGTGTTTACCGTCTGGAGAGCACCTTCGGAAGCGAAAATGATCCGGGCAGTCTTGCACCGTACCGGAAACTTACGGAAAATGATTACTGGATCACGGATCCGGAAGCAGACGGTTTCGGCGTGATCGCCGGAAAGAAGCCGGAGGGACTTCTGACAACTCAGTTTGTCAATCTGGAAGCAATGCGTGCTTTTTCCAACTTTGGAATGATATTAAAACCGGAGGAGGGCGCGGAAGGCTATCCGGCTCTGGTTGTAAACTGTCAGCAGTCCGGTTCGAAGAATAGATCTCTCTGCGGGATCCAGCTTGCCCAGTCCTATGTGAGAATGCTGATCCAGTCTATGGATTCCGGGACCAGAATCATGATCGCCGGAGAAGTGGAAGATCTGGAAGGTATGGTGAACTAAATAAGAAGAGAAAGATGCCTCATGGATATTGTAACGAT
>OIXH01004333.1_pt1 | contig 11651 bp, 8 predicted proteins | sample 1587741 | NCBI WGS metagenome assembly OIXH01 (sample SAMEA3888916, study PRJEB22519) | human gut metagenome | biome: human gut; feature: human-associated habitat; material: faeces | place: Denmark | collected 2011 | reverse complement strand
GTCTACCGGGATTCACAGAGAAGAACAGAATCTATGACTCAATACCTCATAGCAATCCGAGATTTTCAATTTTCTGTACTAAAAAGTCTGTTTCTCAACCTTGGGCTTTGCGGGACGGCCGCGACGATGCGTGGTCTGCTTAGCCTTAGAGACGTAAACGGGTGCGCAACAGTCCGGGATCTGGAAGTCGAAGGCCTCGCAGATTTTCACCTGTGCTCCGACGAATGGAGTGACGAACTTCATCTTGCCGGTGTGCTCTATGCAGCGTATGGTGCGCATCTCGGCAAGGATTGACTCGGTGGAGTCGAAGTTCTTCCGGAGATACTCGTTCTCCTCCCAGACGTGACGGACATATGATGCGAGGATGAGTCCCACGAAGCAGATGAACATCCTTCCGTGCTTGCTCTCTTCTGACCAGGTTCTGAGGCGATCCTGATTGAGGGGGCCTTTCTGCAGCGCAAAGCACTTCTCCTGCTCATCACGCATGCCGTAGTTGTCCTTGGCCTGCAGAGGGTCAAAGTCCACTCCGAGAGTCTTGCTGGCAAAGAAGCCGGCGGTGAGCAGCATCGAAGCCTTCTTCTCGGCATTCTCCTCGAATGACGCTATGGTGCTGTCTTCGTTGAAGGAGAGCTTAAGCATATTGAACTGCCTTTTTACATCATCTTGATTGACAACGCGCTTCTTGTCAGCGACAAGTGCCGCTACGGCTGCAGACTGGCCGTCAATGGCCTCCTGTATGTCGCACATCGCTTCCGCGCGCTTCATGGGACTGAAGTACAGGTTGATTCTGTATTTGTCGGCCTTGATGACATTGTCACCGTTGCCGCTGACGAAGTAGTCCTTGCTGTACTGAGCGTAGTAGAGCTTTTCCTTTGCGGAAAGTTTCATCCCCTTGGGATATCCTTCGCTCATGTCGATGCCTTTGATGAGGTTCAGCACATCGCTGTTTGAGACCTTTACGCTGGTGATTACCTTCTGCCCCTTGGCGATGTACATCTCAAGGTTCTTCATTGACTCATAACCGCGGTCAGTGATGAGAATCAGGTTCCTGAAGCCTGCATGCTCCAGCTCGGTGAGGATGAGCTCAACAGTCCTGCAGTCAGGCATGTTGCCCGGAAGCTCCTTGTAGTAGATGGGCATATGCGTGGACAGGGAGTAAACGACCACTTCAAGTGTCTGCCTAAGCGGCAGGTGCTCCTTGTTCTTGCCCCAGCGGATGTCTACGAGGTTGAACCCGTATGTGGACATGGACGTGGAGTCCACGGCGCAGAGTTCGTCCTTTCCCATGCGGGCCGCACGCATCCGGAATAGATCCATCCTGTTCTTCTCGGTGATGCTCTGCGTCAGACGGGTGATGCTGACGCTGTTGAGAGCCCTGTCGGAAGGAGCCTTCACCTCCCTTTGCCAGAAGGACAGCTGATTGTATGAGAGGTTGTCAACGAAGGGATAGTATGCGAGCGTGAGGATGTCATTGACCATCTCCATATTGCCGCCGAAGACCTTCCTGAGGTCGGACGTAAGACCGGTCTTATCTGCAATCCTGTCGAGAAGCCAGGTTGCACCGTACATCCTGTCAACATCATCGGCCTCATATGAAACACGCCCGCGCTTGCGGTTGCTCTCGAGGTTCTCGAGCTCGGACAGGTCCCACTCCTTCGGAAAGATGAGCTTGCTACGCTCCTCTATCGAGGCATACAGGTATGTCGCGTTGGGATGGAAGCGAAGGTTCTCGTCCAGCGTGCCCCAGTGCTTATGGGTATAACGCTTCTTTCCATCCTCACCTATAGTGAACGGCTGGGTGGATGCATACCTATGGGATCCGTTGACGTGAATCTGCATCTTGTAAATGGTGTCTGACTTGACCGGCCTACCTGTTCTCATTATCGCTGTATTTATAAGTACAAATGTACTAATAAATAACGAAAGTTACTAGCGTTTTGTGATTTATTTTCAGCGATTTATGAATTATTAGTACAAAAGTTTGAAAAACTCAGAATTTACAGCTTGTAACAGTGGAAACAACGGTTACACCGTAACCGGAACTGTAGAGGGTGCAGCCGACGGCGACACCGTATATCTGGAAACCGTGGAAGGACGCCAATTCGTAAAATTGGACTCTGCTGTCATCAAAGATGGAACATTTACCTTCAAGGGTACACAAGATACTGCTGTCAACCGCTACATCTCCTACAAAGCCGAAGGAAAAGACGGCGCAGCCATCGACTTCTTCCTGGAAAACGGCAAGATTAAAATCAACTTGTCGCAGGAAAACAACTCTGCCACCGGTACTGCCAACAATGATGCCTACCAGGAAATCAGAGCCCAAATCAACGGTCTGAACAAACAAATGATGAGCATCTACGAATCCATGTCGGACACCACACTGACCGACGAACAACGCGAGGCTAAAGGCAAAGAGATGGAAAATCTGGAAAACAGCATGATATCCGCCATCAAAGCCGGCATCAACAAGAACATCACCAACCCGGTGGGTGTACTCCTGCTGAAGCAGAACTACTACTACATGGATGTGGCAGACCTCGACCCTCTGATGCCCCAAATCCCTGCAGCTTACGACAACGACGAAGCCATCGTCAAGATAAAGAACAACGTTGAAAAGATGAAAGCCACTGCCGTAGGCCAGAAGTTTACAGACTTCGAGATGCAGACGCCGGAAGGAAAAACGGTAAAACTGTCCGACTACGTAGGCAAGGGCAAAGTTGTCCTTGTTGACTTCTGGGCAAGCTGGTGCGGCCCCTGCCGTCGCGAGATGCCCAACCTGGTGGAAGCTTACGCCAAATACAAGAACAAGAACTTCGAGATTGTAGGCGTATCTCTGGACCAGAGTGCTGACGCATGGAAAGAAGCCATCAAGAAGCTGAACATCACCTGGCCGCAAATGTCCGACCTGAAATACTGGAACTGCGAAGGCGCACAGCTTTATGCCGTAAGCAGCATCCCCCACACTGTGTTGATTGACGGTGAAGGAACTATCCTTGCACGCGGATTGCACGGTGACGAACTTCAGGAAAAGATAGCTGAAGCTGTTAAATAATAAAACCGGACACACCGGAGACTAAAAAAGGAGTGCCACACTTCGTCAATCGAAATGCCACACTTCACGAGGCCCAATCAATGGCATTTACCTCTGTGAAATGTGGCATTTTCCTTGCTGAAGTGTGGCATTCGGAATGATGGAATGCGGCGTTTTTCAAGAGAAGATACGCGCAGCCATTTCCATCCCCAACCTTACGGTTTCCCACTGTTTCTCCTCATCGGCCTCCGAAGGCGAAAGAAGCGCATTGGCATCCGGCAGACATAAAGTGAAACGTTTCAAAGGAATATAGTTCAATACACTTTCGGTTTTCGCCTGCAATTCATCCAATTCGTCTTCCTGAGGATAATGGGACAGCACGAAACCGAACACCGCTTCCTTCTCGTGTATGAACCAGAGCAGACGGTTACGGTCGCACGCGCCACAGTCGTAATTCAGGAAATAAGCATCGGCCCCATGCAGTTGCACCAGCATATCCGTAGGTGCATGGAATGCAACATACATCCCTGCAGGACGCTCACGCAAAACCCGGTTGTTGAGCCGGATGGTATCTTCCATTATCACCGAATGTACCCCGTCGAACTGAACGTAGCGGCAGCCTGCATCATAAAGTTTGGTAAGCAAAAATTTGTAGCAGGAAGCAATATCATCCGTCAAAAGCCGGATGTCGGAGTAAACGGTTTCTATCTGAGTCCGCTCCACACGTTGAATAATCTGGGTCATAACCTCTGCCGGCGAAGGGATATGCTGTTTTTTCATCACCCCTCCGTCCACAATGGAATCAAGAAATGCGAATTCTTCCAGAATAGGATGCCGTAGCAAACTGAGCCGTCCTGTAATCTCCAAAGGAGAGCCTTCGGAGAAAGGCCGGCCGTCTTTGGAACAAATACCCTCCCAGCTTTCCAAAAAATCGCGACTTCGGAAACCACCATCGGAAACAACCTTCATGCCTCCCAGCTCCAGCCGTTCCACCAGACTGCGCACTTCCGCATCTTCAACAGCCTGCAATATCTGCCGGCTCACCTGCCCGTTCTGATATTGCTCGCGGACATCCTTCAATGCACGAGGTACACAAAAAGCCCCAGCTATATCAATTTTAAACGGAGGAAATACATTTGCCATGTTCATCCTTTCTTTGATTATTATAATAATGATACTTTTGCCCCAATACCATGAGCAGCAAAGCAATACAATCGAATGGCAACAAGAAGTATTATCAAGGACTAAAAACCTTAAATAAACCAATTCGTTGCAAATATAACTAAAAAAATCGAAGATTCACAATCTGCCCAAAAGATTTATCTTCATTTGACACTTCGAAATCAGATGATGCTTATGCATGCAATAATAATCAGTAATGAATAACTTTAAAAGTTATTTTTCATTAGAAGTTTTCCACTTTAAACAATTATATCATTAATAATCAATAGATTAACACTTTTTAAACTACAAAAAGTTTTCCAAAAAGCAAAACCTATCAATAACTATAATATCTTTGTTTCCGCAATTAAACTAAAAAAGACAGTCACATTTAAGCATAAAAGGTTATGATACAGACAGTACTCAAGCGCGACGGGCGCGTTGTCGGATTCAACGAAGAAAAAATAGCAACGGCCATCCGCAAAGCCATGTTGCATACAGACAAGGGGGAAGACCTGCAACTGATACACCAGATTACGGACCGCATCTCTTTCAAGGGAGATTCGCAGATGACGGTGGAAGCCATCCAGGATTTGGTGGAAGTGGAGCTGATGAAGAGCAGCCGCAAGGACGTTGCCCAGAAATACATCGCTTACCGCAACCAGCGAAGCATTGCCCGCAAAGCAAAGACGCGCGACATGTTCCTGGAAATCATTAACATCAAGTCCAACGACATCACACGCGAAAATGCCAACATGAATGCCGATACCCCGGCGGGCATGATGATGAAGTTTGCCAGCGAAACCACCAAGCCTTTTGTGGACGACTATCTGCTGAGTGAAGAAGTGCTGGATGCTGTCACCCAGAACTATCTGCACATCCATGACAAGGATTATTATCCCACCAAGAGCCTGACATGCGTGCAACATCCGCTGGACCATATTCTGAAATACGGCTTCTCTGCCGGACACGGCGAATCGCGCCCGGCCAAACGCATCGAGACTGCCAGTATCCTGGGATGCATCTCGCTGGAAACAGCCCAGAACGAGATGCACGGCGGACAAGCCATCCCTGCATTCGATTTCTACCTTGCCCCCTACGTGCGCAACAGCTTCATCGAGGAAGTCAAGAACCTGGAAGAACTGAATGGAAAAGACTATTCCCATCTCTATCAGAAGGAACTGGCCGACTATCTGCTGCAGCCGTTGGACGGACTGACGGGCGAGGACCGCATCGTACAGCATGCCGTCAACAAGACCGTATCGCGTGTGCACCAGTCCATGGAGGCGTTTATCCATAACATGAACACCATCCACTCACGCGGCGGCAACCAAGTGGTGTTCAGCTCCATCAACTACGGCACAGACACCTCTGCCGAGGGGCGCTGCATCATCCGCGAGCTGCTGAAAAGCACCTATCAAGGGGTAGGAAACGGAGAAACCGCCATCTTCCCCATCCAGATATGGAAAAAGAAACGGGGTGTGAGCTACCTGCCTGAAGACCGCAACTACGACCTCTACCAACTGGCCTGCAAGGTGACGGCACGGCGTTTCTTCCCGAACTTCCTGAACCTGGACGCCACCTTCAACCAAAGCGAGGACTGGAAAGCCGATGACCCGAAACGCTACCAGCATGAAGTTGCTACCATGGGATGCCGTACCCGTGTATTCGAAAACCGTTTCGGACCGAAGACCTCCATCGGACGCGGCAACATCTCTTTCTCTACCATCAACATCGTCCGTCTGGGCATTGAGTGCATGAACATCGAAGACAAAGAACAGCGCATCGCCCGGTTCTTTGCCAAGTTGGATAGTATGCTCGAAGTGACCGCACGCCAGCTGCACGAGCGCATGGAGTTTCAAAAGACCGCCTTCGCCAAGCAGTTCCCGCTACTGATGTCTGCCTTGTGGATAGGCAGCGAGAAGCTGAAACCGAACGATACGATTGCTTCCGTCATCAACCAGGGAACACTGGGAATCGGTTTCATCGGGTTGGCAGAATGTCTCGTGGCATTGCTCGGAAAACATCACGGCGAATCTGGCGAAGCCCAGGAGCTGGGACTGAAAATCGTGACCTATATGCGCGACCGTGCCAACCAGTTCTCGGAGCAATACCAGCACAACTACAGCGTGCTTGCCACTCCTGCCGAAGGGCTGTCGGGCAAGTTCACCCGCATCGACCGTAAGAAGTTCGGCACGCTGCCGGGCATTACGGACCGTGACTACTACACCAACTCCAACCACGTGCCCGTATACTACAAATGCAGCGCCCGCCACAAAGCGGAAGTGGAGGCTCCTTATCATGAGCTGACCCGCGGCGGACACATCTTCTATGTGGAGATAGACGGTGACGCCACCCACAATCCGGAAGTCATTATGCGTGTAGTGGACATGATGGACCAATACAACATCGGCTACGGTTCGGTAAACCACAACCGTAACCGCTGTCTGGAGTGCGGCCACGAAAACTCCACCCCAAACCTGGAAGAATGCCCGAAGTGCGGCAGCAAGCATATCGACAAGCTGCAACGCATCACCGGCTACCTGGTGGGGACAACCGACCGCTGGAACAATGCCAAGCTGGCAGAGTTGAACGACAGGGTCGTTCATAATTAAAAATTGAAAATTAAAAATTAAAGGGCTGCGCAGTGCAAAGCGGAGCTTCATTTTTAATGGTTGACGTTTAATTTTTAATGATTAATGTTCAGCTTCCTACCTGCGATGTTTAATTTTTAATTATTAATTCCCTACTCATGCTTTCTATTCTCGACATTTTAGAAGATACCACAGTAGACGGTCCGGGCTTCCGGACCGCCATTTATGCTGCCGGATGCCCCAACGGTTGTCCCGGTTGCCACAATCCGGAGTCGTGGGACATCAACCGCGGGCACTGGATGAGTACGGAAGAGATTCTGGAAAAAGTCCTTGCCGACAACTTTGCAGACGTCACCTTCAGTGGTGGAGACCCGATGTTCCAGCCGGAAGGATTCACCCAACTGGCGCATGCCATCAAGGAGCGGAGCCGGAAAAACATCTGGTGCTATACGGGCTATACTTTCGAAAAACTACTGCGCAACCCGCGCCAAGCCCAACTGCTGAAGTACATCGACGTACTGGTGGACGGCAAATTCAAGAAAGAACTGAGGGATGAGGAACTCTATTTCCGGGGAAGCCGCAACCAGCGTCTGATTGACGTACAAACATCCCTGCAAAAAGGCGAAACCGTCATTTACCACTATAATCCGAAAAAGGGCATTTAAAAAAGAAGAGAAGTTTTCAAAAATATATGAGCACTTTTATAATGTTATAATATCAGGCGCGAATTACACGGAATAACACGGATTCAATAAACAAAATCCGTGAAATCCGCGTAATCCGCGCCTAAAAGAAAGTGTTAAGAGTTTTTTGACACCCTCCACCTATATCACCATTCTATAAATTTCCCTCTTTCCCTGCGCTTCTGCAGCTCCTCCTGAAGAAAGCGCTGCCTATCCTTGGCAATATACCGGCGGGCAAAGATATTGGGCACCGCCACTCCCAGCGCTATGCAGAGAATAATCAGTGAAGCCGTGATGCCGTTGGAAACAACCGCCGTCACCTCGCCTACCACACCGTGCATATTGATAAGCCCGAAAAGTGCACGATACATCAGCACTCCCGGAATCATCGGGATGACAGAAGGAATCGTCAGTACGTGATTGGGAACATGGAACCAATGCACTGCCTTCACGGCTATCAGGCTGACAACCATGCTGCCCATGAACGAACCTATCACCGGTCCGTAACCCAATTCGAAATTGACAAAGTTACGCGTACAAACGGCAATGATACCGCCCACCGCAACAACCCACAACAAGCGCCGCTGTATGTTGAATATCATGGAAAATCCCATGGCAGCTATCGCCGCCGCAATGGCATACACCAGATAACTGTCATGAGGCACCATACTCAATTCGCTGAACTTCTTGTCAATCACGACATCCTCCACCGTCAGCAGGCGCATGGCTATTACAATGCCGAAGGCCATTGCACAGACCATCAGCACCGTATTCACAGCCCGCACAATGCCCACCTGGATATAATTGTCAATCATATCATCCACAAAGTTTATCAGCGGCACCCCCGGAACGATGAACAGTGCACACGCCAACAACGGATGATAGGGAGTTTCCGAGAGCCCGGCAAACGAAGACACATAGGCCAGACAGGTAGAAATCAATGCGGCAATGGCAATACTCATATAGTGATTGATGCCGAACTCCATGCAACGGGCACGGACGCGGAAGCCGGCAAAAGCGCAGATAGAGGTAAACAGAAACGCCATCCAGTCACCACCGAACAGTTTACAGAAACCTCCGCAGGCAAAGCCGGCACCGATGGCAACAACGTATGGCACATAGTTCCGCTTCTTGTTTTTGATTCTTTCCAGTTCCTCCTCATACTGGTCGAGGGAATAGTCATTCTCAATAGCCCGCCAGGACAGTTTGCTGATTTCGGAAATGGCCGTCATGTTGATGCCATGCTTTTCACATTTCTGGAATTTGGAGAACGAATGCAGGCCGTCGCTCACATTCACCACCAGCATGGTATAACTTACGTCGATGTGGAGCTTTTCTTCCGGCAGCCCCAGATAGGCGGCAACACGGTTCAGGTTACGAACAACACGGTTCGTATCAGCCGCACTCTCCACCAGCAGCTGTCCGGTACGAAGCAATAAATCGAGTTTCCTGCGCAGCAGGGCAATCTCTTGTTCAGTCAAAGTCTTATCCATGAATCTTTTTACCTATTTTTTTGGAGGCACAAAGATAGGCAAAATGTAGAAAACGATTTCATTCTTTCGGCAGAAAACTCTACCTTTGCAGCCGTTTTTTTAATGGACACAAATGGAAATATTCTGGAATACTATCGCACAATACAACGAGGCCACCTGGTGGACACAGCTCCTCATCACCGCAGCAGGTATCCTGCTCACCACGCAACTCTACTGGAAACCGACCTTATGGGCAAAACGCTCCATGAAAATCTACATGGTATTTCTGAACGGGTGGATATCCATCGTGTACTACATGATGTATTGCGGAGCGCGCGGACACCACCATATACTCGCCATCTTCTGGGGAGTGATTGCAGTGTTGTGGCTATGGGATTTGTTTACCGGCTACACTCCGTTCGAGCGCAACCCGAAATACAAGGTACTGGTGGGGGTACTCTATGCAATGCCTTTCCTCTACCCGCTCCTTTCGTGGGCACGCGGAATGGAATTTCCCATGATGACCACCACCGTGATGCCCTGCTCGGTAGCAGTTTTCACCATCGGGCTGCTGCTGGCTTTCTCGCGCAGGGTCAACCTGCTCGTCATTCTGTTCCTTTGCCACTGGGCGCTCATCGCCTTTTCCAAAGTCTACATCTACAAGATTCCCGAAGACCTGCTACTGGCAAGCGCCACTGTGCCTGCCATCTATCTGTTCTTCAAGAACTACTTTGAACAGAACTTGCACAAGGAAACCAAGCTGGGCGCACGGCTCATGAACTGGTTCCTTATCCTCATCTGTATAGTGGTCGGGGTACTGCTCAGCATGACGCTGCTCCATGGGATGAGAGGATAAAGAAATAGCGCGCTTCCGCGCGCCAAAATCATTTCTTCTTTCCCTGATTGGCCACAGCCTCCATCAATTTCTTTATCTCCTCGGGGTCACCCAAGAAATAGTCTTTCGTCAAGTTCAGCTCATCGTCAAACTCAAAGACGTAGGGCACCGCCGTAGGCAGGTTCAGATGCACAATTTCATCGTCCGAAATATGCTTCAGATGCTTGATAATACCCCGCAGGCTATTGCCATGAGCCACTACCAGCAATTCGTCGGCCGTCTTCAGATTCGGGAAGATGACACATTTCCAGTAAGGCATGATACGCTCAATCGTATCTTTCAACGACTCCGTACGGGGCAGTTCGGCATCGGGCACTTCTTGATAACGGTCCTCAAAACGCGGATTACGCGGGTCATCCTCGGCCAATGCATGCGGAGCCACATCAAAGCTCCGGCGCCATACCAACACCTGCTCGTCACCGTACTTGGCAGCCGTCTCTGCCTTGTTCAGCCCTTGCAACTGGCCGTAGTGTTTCTCATTCAACCGCCAGCTTTTCTCTACCGGAATCCAGTCCTGATCCATCCGGTCGAGTACGCAATTCAGCGTTTTCACCGCTCGTTTAAGGTATGACGTATAAGCTTTATCGAAGTTAAATCCATTCTCTTTCAGTAGTTCGCCTGCTTTACAGGCTTCGGCAATTCCTTTTTCTGTCAGATCGACATCTGTCCAACCGGTAAAACGGTTCTCTTTGTTCCATGCACTTTCTCCATGACGGAGCAATACAATCTTTTTCATTCAACTCTCCTTTCTTTAGGTGTTTACTATAGAACATTTGTACTGAGTACAAAGTTCACGAAACTTTTTCTAAATATCTATGCTGAAGTATGCTGATAAAAGTTACCTTTGTACACTGTAAGTAACCTTTTTATTTAATTCCTAAATGAACAACACATGAAAAAGCTCTTTTTTCCATTACTACTATTCGTATCCGGTCTGCTATCCGCCCAAACAGAGATAACACTCTATGTATCACCTTCGGGCAGCGACCATCATCCCGGAACAGCGGAAAAGCCGATGGCTACTTTAGAATATGCCTGGAAAAAGGCCTCACGGCAGGCCGGCCGGCGTTCCATCACCATCTACTGCGAAGGCACCAACTACCTGTCCGCTCCGATTCTTATCACAAACGAGACTTCGGGCACACCCGAACATCCGATCCGTTTTTCTTCGTATCCCGGACAAAAAGCGGTCATCAGCGGTTCGCGTATACTCCGGAACCTGCGTTGGAAAGAGTATAAAAACGGTATCATGCAAGCCAAAGTGGAAGAAGAACTGATCCCCGACCAGCTCTTTGTGAACGGGAAAAAACAGATATCGGCACGGTATCCGAATTTTGATCCGAATATACGCATCTTCAACGGATATGCAGCTGACGCCTGCTCACCCGAACGTGTGAAAAACTGGAGCAACCCCGCGGGAGGTTATCTGCACGCCATGCACAGCAGAGAATGGGGAGGCTACCAATACAGCATCGAAGGCAAAGACGCCAAGGGCGAACTGATACTGGAAGGCGGATTTCAGAACAACCGCCAGATGGGTATGCACCGCACCTACCGCATGGTAGAAAACATCTTTGAAGAGTTGGATGCCGAAGGGGAATGGTATTTTGATAAAGAAACCCATACACTCTATTTCTATCCGCCGCGAGAACTCGACCTGCAAACCGCCTTATTCGAAGTGCCGCAGGCAGAAAACCTCTTTATCCTGAAAGGAAAACCCGGAAGTCCGGTCCGTCACGTATCCGTAGACCATTTGGAACTGACACAAACCCTGCGCACCTTTATGAAAACCAATGAACCCCTATTGCGCAG
>OIXH01004313.1_pt1 | contig 11698 bp, 10 predicted proteins | sample 1587741 | NCBI WGS metagenome assembly OIXH01 (sample SAMEA3888916, study PRJEB22519) | human gut metagenome | biome: human gut; feature: human-associated habitat; material: faeces | place: Denmark | collected 2011 | reverse complement strand
AACGTACCGTTGTATATACCAAACGTCGCCACGCCCTGATGGGTGAACGTATCGGTATGGATATCGTTAATATGATCTGGGACCGTTGCGCGGCCGCAATCGAAAACAATGCAGACTACGAAGAATGTAAACTGGACTTGCTCCAAACACTCGCAATGGAGGCTCCTTTCACAGAAGAGGAGTTCCGCAACGAGAAAAAGGACAAGCTGGCAGACAAAACATTCGATGTGGCAATGGCTAACTTCAAGCGCAAGACAGAACGTCTGGCACAAATAGCCAACCCTGTCATCAAACAGGTGTACGAGAATCAAGGGCATATGTACGAAAACATCCTGATTCCGATTACAGACGGAAAACGCATGTACAACATCTCTTGCAACCTGAAAGCGGCTTACGAAAGTGAATCGAAAGAAGTAGTGAAATCATTTGAAAAATCAATTCTTCTTCATGTCATTGACGAATCCTGGAAAGAAAATTTACGCGAACTGGATGAACTGAAACACTCGGTGCAGAACGCAAGTTATGAACAGAAAGACCCGCTGTTGATCTACAAACTGGAATCTGTGACTCTGTTTGACAACATGGTAAACAAGATCAATAACCAGACAGTGTCTATCCTGATGCGCGGCCAGATTCCCGTAGCCGAGCCTACAGAGGAACAGCAAGAAGCAGCCAGACGCGTAGAAGTACGTCAGGCAGCTCCTGAGCAACGCCAGGACATGAGCAAATATCGCGAACAAAAACAAGACCTGAATGATCCGAATCAGCAGGCCGCTGCCCAGCAGGATACTCGCGAAGCCGTAAAACGCGAACCGATCCGCGCTGAAAAGACAGTGGGGCGCAATGATCCTTGTCCGTGCGGAAGCGGTAAGAAATACAAATACTGCTGCGGTAAATAATGAAAGCCAGAGAGAATCTGGATTATATCATTGTACTTGGCGCGCATGTAGATGGTACAAGAATGACATTAGCCCTTCTGGAAAGAACCAGAAGGGCTTTGCTCTATCTTGAAGAAAACCCCGGGACAAGGGCTGTGCTTTCCGGAGGAAAGGGAGACGGGGAACGAATCAGTGAAGCGGAGGCCATGTACAGATATCTGACAGAACATGGGATTGATGGAGGACGTCTGATCCGAGAAGAACGTTCGACCAATACCAAAGAAAATCTGGATTACAGTCTGGAGCTGATCGGCAGTACGGAGCCGGCAATTGGGGTAGTGACTAATAATTTTCATGTGTTTCGAGGTGTAATGATTGGCAGAAAGTGTGGCTGTCGGGAAATTTATCCGGTTCCGTCCAGATATCGTTCCTGGAGACTTCTTCTGTATATTCCCAGAGAGATCCTGGCAATTATCAAAGATAAAATTGTCGGAAATTTATAAACAAAATAAAATATAAAAAAAATAAAAAAAGTGTTGACACTTTGAGTGGGACATAGTATACTAACGAAGTCGGTTGCAAGAGCGGCTTACATAGAGTCGGTCAAAGTGACAGACACAAAATGGGATCTTAGCTCAGCTGGGAGAGCATCTGCCTTACAAGCAGAGGGTCATAGGTTCGAGCCCTATAGGTCCCATATGCCGGCGTGGCGGAACTGGCAGACGCGCAGGACTTAAAATCCTGTTGTGGTGACACAGTACCGGTTCGATTCCGGTCGCCGGCATTGCATTACGAGAGGATGCAAATAAAAGATATGTGTGTGTAGCTCAGCTGGATAGAGCACTTGGCTACGGACCAAGGTGTCGGGGGTTCGAATCCTCTCACGCACGTACTTAAGAGAGTCGAAAGTCTTTAGCAATAGAGATTTTCGGCTTTTTCTTTTTGGTTTTAAGGGATTTATATTGCTAATTATTTTAAAAAAGTATAAAATATGAAACATAGTGACTGAATGATGAGCAGAACGTTTTATGGCAACGAAGAAGAGGCTTCAATGGAGGAAAAAAGATGTTACAGGGAAAAACGGTACTCCTGTGTGTGACAGGTGGAATTGCCGCATATAAGATGCCAAATGTGGCACGTATGTTAAAAAAAATGCATTGCAATGTGCATGTGATTATGACTCAGAATGCAACGAATTTTATTACAGCTACAACCTTTGAAACACTTACAGGCAACAAATGTCTGATAGATACATTTGACCGGAATTTTGAATTCTCGGTGGAGCATGTGGCACTTGCAAAACTGGCGGACTTGGTTTTGATTGCGCCTGCGACTGCAAATGTAATCGGAAAAATTGCAAATGGAATTGCGGATGATATGCTGACAACGACGGTCATGGCATGCACCTGTAAGACGCTGGTGGCACCTGCCATGAACCATAATATGTACCATAATTTCATCGTTCAGGAGAATCTGGAAAAATTAAAAAAGCACGGATATGAAATCATAGATCCGGTCTGCGGCATGTTGGCGAATGGAGATACCGGAGACGGAAAACTCCCGTCAGAGGAGGAACTGGTGGATTATGTCGTCCGCGAGCTTGCATTCCCAAAGGATTTGGCAGGAAAAAAGATTCTGGTTACAGCAGGACCGACCCAGGAGAGCATTGATCCAGTGCGCTATATCACAAATCATTCTACCGGGAAAATGGGCTATGCACTGGCGAAAATGGCAATGCTTCGGGGTGCAGAGGTGACGTTAGTCAGCGGACGGACGGCTTTGGAGCTACCACGTTTTGTGGAGGTTGTTCCGGTGGTATCGGCAGAGGATATGTATCAGGCGGTGACAACACGCGCAAAAGAGCAGGATATTATTATCAAAGCAGCTGCGGTGGCAGATTATCGTCCGGCAACAGTAGCCGAAGAGAAAATCAAAAAAACAGAAGATGCGGCAAGCATTAAACTTGAACGCACAAGAGATATTCTTGCGGCATTGGGAGAAGACAAAGGAAAAACCTGTCTCTGTGGATTTTCCATGGAAACAGAGAATATGCTGGAAAATTCCAGAAAGAAATTAAAAAAGAAAAATCTGGATATGATAGTTGCCAACAATCTGAAGGTTGAAGGGGCTGGATTTGGTACAGATACGAATGTCATTACAATACTGACGGAAGAAAAAGAATTGGAACTTCCACAGATGAGCAAGGAAGAGGCTGCAAATCGTATTTTAGATGAACTGATAGAATTGTTGAAACAAAGATAGTTGGACAGTGACATCGCTATTATCAGAAAATATTAGGTGACGTGCATGGAAACAATAAAAGTACAAAGAAATCAATTGATTGCAAAACAAAAGGACATGGTCCGGAAATGGTATATCGTGCTGGAAGGCTCCGTTGTACAGATGAACTCCTACGCGAGAATTCTTCTGGAAAAGAACTCTGTTATCGGAATTTCAGAGAGTGGGAGATATCTTTGTGATTATGTCGCAAGGGAAGACTCCACACTTGCTGTGTTTAACTATGAGTCTCCGGATGATTTGAAGACATTTTTGAACGGACAGGAAAATCTGCGGAATCTGATGCTTCGCGCTGCATTAAAGCAGAGACATATGCTTCTTGAAACGTATGCAAAATTTCAGACACTTGTAAGACAGTTTCATTCTTTTGTAGAAACAGAGTATAACGATTATACACTGTTTTGCAGTAAGTATCAGGTAGAGGGACAGAGTTTTTCGAGAATTGATAATTTTAAACCGCTTGAGATGGTACATAGGGCAGAAAACTGGGAGGTAAACAACAGTACAAGCCTTATCAGAGGATATCTGGACGAATATTTGCAACTCATGCAGAAGGATGACAGTCTTTGTATCGGTGCACTGATGGAAGCTGCGTACCAGATGCGTCGTGTGACGCAGGGACTGATTGAGATGGTGGAATATCTGCGTTATAACCAGGATATTCTTCTATCGGAGTCGGAAAATGATATTTTTCATTTATATTTTGAACTGATGATTCAGGTTCAGGCAAATCACTATGATGCAAAACCGCTTGCCGACCGGATAAACCGCATGATAGGGGTAATCCGTAAATTAAATATTTACGATGAGAAGCTTGCAAATCGCAGAATTGAAGCCTACCAGCATTACGATTTCACGAAAACACCGCAGGAGGTTCAGGAGGCAGAAACAGAGGAGAATGGAACAGAGAGCGTTACGACGGAAGACTGCATGACACATATTCTGACTTATGCCGGATATCAAGAAAAAGATATTGCTAATGCAAAAGCAGCATTGCAGAAATATCGTGAGCTTCCGGATTTAATGTCCACAGACACGGAGGCATTTGGACTTAGAAAACAGATAACAGCATTTTTCTATGACGCTTATTATAAGGCATTTATGCGTACCATGAAGAATCAGGGGCGTGCTTCTAAAATTGTCCAGATGTTTTTGAATTTCGGATTCATGGACGTTGAAATGGCAGGCGAGGAAAATGCAAGTGCACTTGAGAATTTGGCAGACCATTTGGAGGTATGCAATTCCAGCCATATTTTTACCATCTATCAGTGGCTGAAATCTATCTATGAGGGCAAAAATGAACCATCCAAGAATGAATTTGACTTAGACTATAACGGATATCTTGCGGAACTTAAAAAGACAGGAAAGATACGGGCAGAGCAGATAAAAGAATATGCTGCCAACCGGGAACTTAAGGTGCGCTACGAAATCCAGAATATGTTTACAACCGGAAACCGTGCAACTTATGGAAAGATTACAACATTTTGTCCGATTCTCGGCGAATATGATTTGATTAATTCCGTGGAAAAGATGGTTGTGACAGCACAGAAAATAGATTCTGCGCTGGATAAGATTCGGGCGGTGGACTTCTCTGTATTTTATCGCGAAGTGGTATTCTCTGATCCGGATAAGGGAATTAACCGTGAGATGATTATGAAGGAAGTGCTTCCGAATATTATTCTGATGCCGAATGCCGGAACCAGAGCCATGATGTGGCAGGAAACAGCAGGTGTGAAGCGTGATACTTCTGCAAGATTTATGATGCCGATTTTTACAGCGGTAGATTTGGATGATATGATGATAGAGACAGTCGGAAGATACCGTTGGGAGATTTGCCGTAAAATTCAGGGCGTGCACTGGAATGATATCAGAGAACGTTCTCTTACATCCGAATATTGTGATTATCTGCAGTTTTATCGTAAGAATCACGAATTGTCCGCGGATGCGAAGGAAAAGATAAAAGCAGCACTTTTGCGTGGTAAAAATAACTACAGAGAGGTATTTACAAGAGATTACCAGAACTGGATTAAATATGAAGCAAAAGGCAGCTTCCGTCTGAATAAGATTGCGCGAGAGATTCTTGTGACTTATTGTCCATTCTCGAGAGCAATCCGTGAGGATTTAAAGGTAAATCCAATGTACCAGAACGCGCTTCACCGATTTGAACTTCTCAATGCGAAGAAAGTCCAGCGGTTAAACGGACTTTATGACAAATATACGAAGGCTGGAGGAGTCATCAGTCAGGAACTCAAAGATAATATGGATTATTATAGTCTTTAAAGCAGAAAAATGTGTTATGACATAGAAAAACCCGGTGAAAACCGGGTTTTTCTATCTGATATAAATCAGATTGGGGAGTATAAATAATTAATAAGGGGTATAAACAGGAAAATATCGTCTGATATTTCCACTGCAATCCTAGTATAGCGTATTCAATCCTAAAATGCAATTGAAAATAAATGTATATTTTTTTCTTTTCCTCAAATAATAAGTTTTGCAGTAAGCAAAAATTTTTTACGGCAGAAAGATGCCGGAATGGAGGAAAAAATGGCAAAAAACGCTGATACACAGAACAGCTCCAATTGCAGAAATTCTTACGAGCAGAACAAAAATGAGCAGAATGCATCCAAAAACAACGCCCGCAACACAACAGGCTCTAACAAGACAGAGTCCAACAAAGCAGGTACAAACAGTGCCCGCAATACAACCGGTTCTGACAGCTACGAGCGTTAGGCGAACTAGCACAGGCGAAGAAATCCTGCATAGGATGTAAAAAGAGTGAGAACAGATTACAGAGGAATTCCTTTGTAATCTGTTTTTTACTAAAAGGAAGGTTTGTGCGCCGGTGCATGGCAGGAGGGCTGTAGATGGGATTTGAAGTGATTCATCCAAGAGAGATGGAGAGGATGTTAAAGGAAAGATGTGCAATGGTAATTGATGTGAGGAGCCGGGAAGCGTACCGTACATATCATTTTCGTTCAGCGGTCAGCTGTCCCTATGAAGAAATAGAACGTCAGTGTTACCGCTTTCCAAGGCAACAGGTGCTGATATTGTATTGTGAGTATGGGAGTACAAGTCTTTTGGCTGCAAGGATACTTGCGAAAGCCGGTTATGAGGTATATACAGTTGCAGGTGGAATTCATGCCATCCGCCATTATTTTCATGATTGACATAGAAAATTATAACAGATAATATATAGATAATATTGTAGGTAAAAAGTAAGAGAAACAGATTTGAAAGGCATGGTTTATAAGGATGAGAACATTTGAGCTGGTGGCACCCTGTCACTTTGGATTAGAAGCGGTGTTAAAGCGTGAAATATACGAACTGGGATATGAGATAGACCGGGTGGAAGATGGAAGGATTACATTTATAGGCGATGAGGAGGCAATCTGCCGTGCAAATATTTTCTTAAGAACGGCGGAACGTGTTCTGATTCAGGTGGGAAGATTTCATGCGGAAACATTTGAAGAACTGTTCCAGGGAATCAAGGCGATTCCCTGGGAAACATATATTCCGAAGGATGGAAAATTCTGGGTGAAGAAGGCATCTTCTATTAAAAGTAAGTTGTTTAGTTCTTCGGACATTCAGTCCATTGCCAAGAAGGCAATGGTTGAGCGGTTAAAACAGCATCATCACACGGAATGGTTCCCAGAAGATGGGGCAGCTTATCCGGTGCGGATTTTTCTGCTGAAAGATGAGGTGATGGTTACACTTGATACATCCGGCGATTCCCTTCACAAGAGAGGTTACCGCACGATGACGAGTAAGGCTCCGATTACAGAAACCCTGGCGGCATCACTTTTAATGCTGACTCCATGGAGACCGGACAGAATACTGGTGGATCCGTTTTGCGGAAGTGGAACATTTCCGATTGAAGCAGCAATGATTGCGGCAAATATTGCACCTGGAATGAACCGTGAATTTACTGCAGAGAGCTGGACCAATCTTATTGATCGCAAGATGTGGTATGAATGTGTCAAAGAGGCGGAAGAAATGATTGACCGCGATGTACAGGTAGATATTCAGGGATATGATATTGATGCGGATGTGGTAAAGGCTGCAAGAGAAAATGCAAAACGTGCGGGAGTGGAACATCTGATTCATTTCCAGCAGCGTCCGGTTGCAGAACTGCATCATCCGAAAAAGTATGGTTTTATCGTGACGAACCCGCCTTATGGGGAGCGTCTGGAAGAAAAAGCAGATTTGCCGGAACTTTATGGGCAGATAGGGGAGGCATACAGAGGACTTGATTCCTGGTCAATGTATCTGATTACCAGCTATGAGGATGCAGAACGCTATATAGGAAGAAAAGCGGATAAAAACCGTAAAATTTATAATGGTATGTTAAAGACTTATTTTTATCAATTTTTAGGACCGAAGCCGCCGAAGAGAAGAGCGGGCGGAACGGAAGAACGCATTTAAGGAGTTATAATGAAATATTCAAAAAGATATATTGCTTTTGGAATCGTGGTAGCAATCGCTTTTTGTTTAAAATTCAGTCCATTTACAGACGAGTATGTATCAGTGGGCCGATTCCGCGGGGCAGATCTTGAGCGGAGCACCTGGAATCCGTTAATTGCTTCGAGTGTAAATGAGAATTCACTGGTAGTAATGATTGACAATAAGGAGTACACCGGTGAAAACTATCGGTTTTATATGGACGATAACTTAAGCATTATGGTGCCGGTAAGACTTTTACGGGATGCACTAAACTGCAGCGCCCATGTGTATGATGGACGAACCCTTCTGGTGGAGAAGCACAATCGAACTATCAGTTTTACACTGGGAGAAAACGTGGCACAGGTAGATGGCGGACCGGTGGAGATTGTTTCCAAACTTGCAAAAAAGGACGGCGAGTTATATGTCAGCCTGGATGATTTGGCGGAATATCTGGATTATTCCTATTCCTGGGATATGCAGAGCAACAGTGCATCGGCGACTGATGCGTCGGAGAGTGCTACGATTATTCCGACCCGTTATGATTTGCGGGAAAAACAGCGTGTGACCCCGGTGCGGGATCAGGGAATTTATGGAACCTGCTGGGCATTTGCAGCATTAGGAGCAGTGGAATCTGCATTGCTTCCGGAAGAACAGGCACAGTATGCAGCAGACCATATGACGCTTTGCAATGGATTTAATCTGACCCAGTATGATGGTGGGGATTATACAATGGGAATGGCATATCTTGCAGCCTGGAAGGGACCGGTTTATGAAGCGGATGATCCCTATGGGGATGAGGAGACGAATCCGGAGCTTACGGCGGTTAAACACGTTCAGGAAATGCAGGTTATCAATGGAAAAGATTATGAGAAAATCAAAGAAGCGGTTTTTAAGTACGGTGGTGTGCAGACCTCTATTTACAATGCACTGCGCAGCTCGCAGTCACAGTCTCCTTACTATAATAAAGAGGAGAGCGCATACTGCTATATCGGTACAGAAAAGCCAAATCATGATGTGGTGATTGTTGGCTGGGATGACAGCTACCCGAAGGAAAATTTTTCGGTTGACCTTGAGGGAGACGGTGCATTTATCTGCCAGAACAGCTGGGGAACCGAATTTGGAGAAGAGGGATTTTTCTATATTTCTTATTATGATACAAATATAGGTACACACAATGTCGTGTATACAAGAATTGACAATACGGACAATTACCAGAATATTTACCAGAGCGATTTGTGCGGCTGGGTGGGGCAGCTTGGCTATAACAGGGACAATATCTACGGTGCAAATGTATTTACAGCGGGCGGAGACGAGGAACTTGTAGCAGCGTCCTTCTATGCAACCGGAAAGGATTCAGAATATGAATTGTATGTTGTGCAGGATTTTGAGGACAGGGAGTCGTTAGAGCATATGATTCCGGTGGCATCCGGCAAACTCAGCAATGCGGGATATTATACCGTTGATTTTAACCAGGGTATTTCACTTGATGCAGGAGAACGTTATGCAATCGTGCTTCATATTATTACGCCGGGGTCTGTTCATCCGCTTGCGATTGAATTTGCGGCAGATGAGGCAACGGAAAATGTGATTTTAGATGACGGGGAGAGTTATATCAGTGCCAACGGTACTAACTGGGTTAGCGCCGACACGGTACAACCCTGCAATCTCTGTATTAAGGGGTTTAGTAATAATCGGTAAGGACTTATGACAAATGGAAGAAAAAACATTAAAGATGGCAACGGTTTTTCTTTTGGTCCTGATGGCAGCAGGGTGTGTGGGATTAATGTATTTCCCACAATTACATAAATGGGCAGCAGAGAAACAGGAAGAGCGGCTGGCAGAGCAGGAATTTGCAGAAAGCCAGCCGGAGATGAAAGACTTGGAAATTTTGGAGACCGAGGAACCGGGAGAAGAGACAGGCATAAACGGACAGCTTCGTTTGCGGCTTCCAGATGGTGTATCGGCGGATGAGATTACAATTTCCAATGATTATGTGACACAGACAGTACAGATTCAAATTCCGGGAGCGGACAGCGCGTACTTTGACAGTTATCCGGTAGTGGGCAGCAGTGACCATGTGGATGATTTGTCCTATGCGAAAACGGCGGGAGAGGGCATTATCAAAATTACCATGGATCGCGTTTATGAACTGGACATAACGCAGAAAGAGGAGTATTATTATTTTAATTTTCTGACTCCGCAGGAGATTTATGACAAGGTAGTTGTAATTGATGCGGGACATGGGGGAAGAGCGCCCGGAAATGTCAAGCAGGGAGTTTTGGAAAAAGATGTAAATCTTGCGATTGTATTACAATTAAAAAAGCTGTTTGACGAAGACGATGGAAATATTGGTGTTTACTATACGAGGACGGATGACAGCAATCCGACTTTTGAGCAGAGGGCAAATCTTGCAAACAAGGCGGATGCAGATCTTTTTATCAGTGTACATAATAATTCAACAAACAGTGGCAGAATGTCTTCCACGAATGGTACGTTAGTCATGTACGATGAAGAGGATTCATCCGGAAGAAGTATGGAGTTGGCGCAGATTTGTCTGGACGAAGTGACAGGTGCGATTGGAAGCACAAACCGCGGACTGATGGAAGGACACAGCATTTATATTATCAGAAACAGTAAAGTACCGGTAGCGCTGATTGAGGTTGGTTTTATGACAAACCAGAAGGAATTAGAACTGCTTGGAACAGAGGAGTATCAGGCAGAAACCGCAAAGGCAATTTATGATGCGGTATATAAAGCATTTGAGGAAGGGTATTGATGAGACGAATTATTTTTGCAACGGGAAATGAAGGAAAGATGCGGGAAATCAGAGAGATTCTGGCGGACACAGGGGCAGAGATTGTTTCGATGAAGGAAGCCGGAATCTCCACGGATATCGTGGAAGATGGAACGACGTTTGAAGAGAATGCAGTGATTAAGGCAAAGGCGGTGGCAGCCTTTACGGATGATATTGTTCTCGCAGACGATTCTGGGCTTGAAGTGGATTATCTGAACAAGGAGCCGGGGGTTTATTCTGCCCGGTATATGGGGGAGGATACATCTTATACGATTAAAAATCAGTCCATATTAGACCGGCTTTCCGGAGTGCCAAAGGAAAAGCGCACGGCGCGGTTTGTATGTGCGATTGCAGCAGCACTGCCGGATGGAAGAACACTTGTCACCAGAGAAACAATTGAGGGTTACATCGGAGAAAAACCGGCAGGGGAAAACGGGTTCGGCTATGACCCGATTTTTTACGTGGATGAATACGGCTGCTCTACAGCAGAGCTGACGGATGAACAGAAAAATGAAATCAGCCACAGAGGAAAAGCACTGCGTGCCATGAAATTGAAATTAAGGGATGCATATGAAAATACTGATTGTGAGTGATACACACAGGAAACATGAGAATCTGATTACGGTACTTGGACGTGTGCAGCCGGTAGATTTGATGATTCATCTGGGAGACGCCGAAGGGTGCGAGGATTATATTGCGGAACTGGCAGGATGCCCTTTGGAAATTGTTGCGGGAAACAATGACTTTTTTTCGGCGCTTCCGAGAGAAAAGGAAATTACGCTGGGAAACTATCGAGTTTTGCTGACGCATGGACATTATTATTATGTCAACTCTGGGATTGCAGATATTATGTCGGAGGCAGCAGCCAGGTCGTTTGACATTGTGATGTTTGGTCATACGCACAGACCGTTAATCGAGTACGGAAAAGAAGTGATTGCGCTTAATCCGGGGAGTCTTTCCTACCCCAGACAGGAGGGGAAACGGCCTTCTTATATCATGATGGAACTCGATAAAAAGGGCGATGCACACTTTGAAATAGAATATTTGTAAAAAATATAAAAAAAGTGTTGACATTTTATATTTTGTCCTATATAATAATCCTTGCGTCACGGGTAAGACGGGAACATCGATTCGATATAAAGAATTGATTTTCGGGGTGTGGCTCAGCTTGGCTAGAGCGCCTGGTTTGGGACCAGGAGGTCGCAGGTTCGAATCCTGTCACCCCGATTTCATGCGGGTGTAGTTCAATGGTAGAACACCAGCCTTCCAAGCTGGATACGTGGGT
>OIXH01004311.1_pt1 | contig 11701 bp, 5 predicted proteins | sample 1587741 | NCBI WGS metagenome assembly OIXH01 (sample SAMEA3888916, study PRJEB22519) | human gut metagenome | biome: human gut; feature: human-associated habitat; material: faeces | place: Denmark | collected 2011 | reverse complement strand
GATTTTCCATCCATCAGTTTTACACTGCTGTCTAAAAGTTCGCGGATGTCATAGACACTGCCCCATACCTCCGGCACACCACGGTCTACACCGAGAAGTCCATAGACTGCTTCCATTGCGGTTCTGACCGAATACTCTGTTGTAAATACCGTATCTCTCGGTGTCTCGGTAAACTGTCCTAAAAATGCGAAGTTGACACATCCATCCGGGATGACATCCGGGCGGTCGCCCTTGGTCCTTGGCATAAAGAATGCTGTAATGTATGGCATCATGGTCGGTACGGAAACGGCACTGTTTTCTGCAAGATCATCGATCTGGTCTGTCGGAACTCCGATATGATACAGCCACTCCTGTGTAATCTCTTTACCGGTACAGTCTTTCATCGGTTTCTTAATATAATCTCCCGGAACATCCGTAAAGAGTCCGTATACCCAGACGCATACTTTGTCTTTGTCCTGATCTTTGAACTGTCCCTGACGATTGATCGTCCAGCTTAACAGCCAGCTGGAATCCTGACAGCTTACAATACCACCGGTGACTACTTTTCCGCTTCTCGGATCACGTTTGCAGATGTTCGTAATATAAGGAATGATCTTATCATCCAATGTGGTGATCGTTGCAGACTCCCAGTTTGTCTTTGCGACATCTGAGCAGAATTTTTCCGGATGACCGAATGCCGGATCCTGTTTTGCGATGTTTTTCCAGAGGTTCCAGCAGCCGCTTGTTCTGACTTCTGCATCTCCGTTCGGTGCATGGTTCTGATCACCGTAGATTGTACCCTCTGTACAGCTTCCGTTGGTTACAAAGACTAAATCGTTTTCTGTCAGCATAATGCCGTTTTCTACGCCTTTGACTTTACACTCAATCGTTTTTGCAATTTTCTTATTGCCTTCAAATTCAAAAATAACATTGGTTACTTCCGTATTGAACTGGAAGTCTACGCCCGCATCCTCAAGATATTTCTGCATCGGAAGGATCAGGGAATCATATTGGTTGTACTTTGTAAATTTTAATGCACTGAAATCCGGAAGTCCTGCAATATGATGGATAAATCTCTGGAAGTAGAGCTTCATCTCTAAGGCACTGTGCCAGTTTTCAAACGCAAACATGGTTCTCCAATAGAGCCAGAACGTGGAGTTAAATACTTCTTCGTCAAATACATCTTCGATCGTTTTATCATACAGATCTTCATCCTTGGTCATGAACAGCTTCATGATCTCCATGCAGCCCTTCTGGCTTAAGTTAAATTTACCGTCTGTGTGCGCATCTTCGCCACGGTTTACGGTTGCACGGCACAGGGAGTAATTCGGGTCTTCTTTATTCAACCAGTAATATTCATCTAACACGGATATGCCCGGTGTCTCAATGGAAGGAATACTGCGGAACAAATCCCACAGACATTCAAAATGATTTTCCATCTCACGTCCGCCACGCATCACATAACCTCTGGTCGGGTCAAAAATACCATCACAGGCACCGCCTGCAATATCCATTGCTTCTAAAATATGGATATGGGAACCCGGCATCTGTCCGTCTCTTACCAAGAAACATGCCGTTGCCAATGCTGCTAATCCGCTTCCTACGATGTAGGCATTCTTCTCATCTACACCCTCCGGCTTTTTCGGACGGGCAAATGCCTCGTAGTTACCATTGGTATAATAAATTCCCTTGCTGTTCTTTTCATGTTTTCCAAGTTCTGTATTACGATACTCTTCTTTTCCGGAATTACTTTTATTTTTCTTTGTCGTTTTAGTCTCCGGCTTCTTATGATTTTTTGCTGCTACGGCTGCAACACCTGCACCTGCTGCAAGTGCTGCCACACCAATTCCAATACCTGTTTTTTTACTCATAAAAAATTCCACCTTTCTTCTGTCGGCTTCTGATTTTTCTTTTCAACTTCATCCTATTCCTCTCCGCCTTTTTTTCCAACTTACAAAAAAGGCAGAATGATAAATTTTTTATCATTCTACCCTTTTTGATAAGATTCATCCTTTTTTATTCTGCTCAAAATTCTGAATTGAATTCGTGATATTGCCATGTAACATCACACTCATTCTTTCCACAATCTCATGATAGTCTTCTTTCATCCCCTGCTTGATCCAGTCCAGCATCAGACCGACAAAGCCGTATTTGTGAAAATCTGCAATAAAACTTTTATTTTCCTCCGATAAACCTGTTCCCTTGCTCTTTTCCTCTACTACGCCGATGATCAGTTCATAAGTCAGCTTGTACAGATAATTCTCTATTTTTTCTTTGCTGACAGAATGGTATACATTGGTAATAAACGGTTTATTTTTCAATACCACTTCAAAAATCTGCTCTAAGCCTTCCTGCCAGGTATCATAGGTGCGCTTGTCCTGTAAAGCACGTTTTCCATCCTCTACACACGCCCACTCCGCCAGATCGTAGATGTCCTGAAAATGATAATAAAAAGTCATCCGGCTGATCCCGCAATCCGTTGTCAGGTCATTGATCGTAATTTTGTCCAAAGGTTTGCTTAACAGCAATTTTTTCAGTGATTCCTCTAATGCCCGCTTGGTTGTACTTGACATAGCTCCTATCCCTTCCCATGGCGTAACTTACCGCTTAGTACTATTCCTCTTCTTCCTCTTCCGGCAAATCCCAACCCGGATTCTCTTTGTCTGCGATCTGGGCGATCACGTCTGCTAACTCCACATCACTTCTCAACGTCTGTACTGCGGACAGATTGACCGGTATAACACCACTCATGTCATAATGCATCTGCTGGGAATCGGCACTTCCAAGATAGGTTGCTAATGCGATCGTCATTTCAAAATTCTCACAGTCCGGATTGACTCCGATACATTTTGCTTCTGTCACACACTTCATCTGCTTTGTCATTCCATCTATAGTAAAAACAGGAAGTGCTGCCACTCCGAGATTTTCTCCTAAGGCTTCTTTCATCTTGTCATAAGCTGACGCATCCTGTACTGCTGCCTGTACGGTTCCGTCTTTCAGTCCTGTGATCCCCGCATTTCCATCGGTATCGTTTAATACCTGCGGATTGGAACGGAATGTTGCAAGCCATGCATCTACTGTTTCCTTTGCTAATGGCTCGGATTCCTTCTGCTCGCCATTTTCTGACTGTGTGTTATCCTGTGTGGATTCTTCCGGCTGCGCTGCATCCGTTTGTGTGTTGTCCTGTGCTGCGTCATCTGTCTGAGTATTATCTTTTGTGCCGTCTTCTGTACCGTCTGTTCCGTTTTCATCCTGCTCCGGCACCTCTACGACATCCTGTGCCTGATAAAACGCGTTTCGATAGTTCTCATCGTCTAATGGATATGCCAGCACTCCTTTTGCAAGAATCGTATCTAAATTCTGCACATCCTCTTGGGATAATGTTCTCTTATCATAATATAAAACATATGGGTTTGCCTCTACCGGGATTCCATATACTTTCTGCGCATATTTCGACAGATCACCAATGCTCGTTGCATTCGAGGAAAGTACATAATCTTCGGTCTCTCCCCAAAGTCTTGTCAAAAGACGGCTCTCGACAAGTTCTGCGGTCTGTGCACTGTTAAAAATAAAAATATCCGGTGCCTTCTCGCGGTTTTCTTCCATCTTCTTTGCCGCTTTTTCTTCTGTATGGGCTGCATACTTAAATTCTAATTCTGCATCCTGATGTTTTGCCGCAAACATATCACATCTGGTCTTTAACCAGCTTCCCTTTTCATCTGACAGATCTGCTTTGCTTCCCCAAATCGTAAACTGATATACCGGTTTTGCTTCTTCGGTCTCTGTCTCTTCTCCGTTTTTATTTTTGGATGATTCTTTATTCCCTGATTTCCCACAGGCAGCCACTGCTACCGTCATCATAACGAGGACAAGGAACATTGCGAATAATCTTTTTTTCATGATCGATACCTCATTCTATGATTTCTTTTTTACCGAACTATCATACACCTTTTTCGCCTTTTTTGCTACTCCTATTTCCCTATCTTAAGAAAAAGACAAAAATTTCGCGCTTTTCTTTCCATTTGCATCATTTTAGTGCTATAATGAAATAAAGTATACTGTTACAGCACATTTGTTTTATTTTTTTCAAAGGAGGAGGACAATGACTACCATCAAAGACATTGCAGACCGCCTTGGCATCTCACTCAGCACGGTCTCCAAGGGTTTAAATGGTGCGAACGATATCAGCGAGGAGCTTCGCCAGCTTGTCTTAGATACAGCGGTTGAAATGGGTTATCAGACAAAGAAAATGAAAAAGGAGGAGTTCAAAAAACTCTGCCTTTTTATTAAAAATATGGATTACGAATCTCCGGAGGATTTCGGCTATGACATTATTCTGGGTTTTAAACAATCCGCTTTCCGGGACAATTGGAACGTCGATGTGATTCCGGTTACCCCTGATTTTCAGCTTTCTGAGAAATATGACACCTATATGCTTAAAAACGGATACAGCGGTGCATTTTTTGTCGGCTTTTCACTCCACGACACCTGGCTAGACCAGTTGCGGGATACGAAGATTCCTGCCGTCTTATTCGATAATTATATTCCGAACAATCCTCATGTTTCCTATATCGGAACGGATAATGATGAGGGTATTGATGCTGCGATCGAGCATCTCTATCAGCTTGGTCACAGAAAGATCGCCTTTTTGAACGGTCCGTCTTATTCAATGATCTCTAAGAGCCGTCATCAGGCGTTTATCGACAGTATGGAAAAACATGATCTGACCGTACATCCTGAACTGGCTGTCTATGGTGATTTCTCTTCGGAAACTGCCAGCGAGCATGTTCCGAATTTCTTAGCCAGTGGTGTCAGTGCGATCCTTTGCAGCAGCGATGTCATTGCAAGCGGAGTCTTCTCGGAATGCCAATGCCGCGGATGCCGCATCCCAACCGATGTCAGCGTTATCGGTTTTGACGATCTGCCGATCTCTTCTACCTTACATCCGCTTCTGACTACGATCCGTCAGGACAGACTGGAGTTAGGAAGAACCGGTTATTTTTCTTTAAATTCCATGCTGCACGGTGTAGCACTCAGCAGGACACTTCTGCATCCTGAATTAGTAGTGCGTGCTTCTACGGCAAAACGGACAAAATAAAACACTTCAAAAAGCACAACAAAGGCGGCCTGAGCCAATTCTCAAGCCGCCTTTTTTCTCTTATTTTTTCATATCAGCTTCCTGCTGCAATTCCTATTTCTTTGTTGTTACTTTCACACTCTTGCTCCAGTCGGAATAATATTTCTGTTTTCCAACTGTTTTATAGGTACGGATTCTTACATAGTATTTCTTCTTTGCTTTTAACTTGGAAATCGTCTTCTTTGTCGTACTGTTCTTGTTCACAGTCACGGTCTTATTTCCACCCTTGAACTTGCTGTCTGTGGAATACTGGAGCTGATAACCTTTTGTCTGCGTAGACTGTTTTTTCCATTTTGCTTCAAATCCTTTTTTCTTAGCACTCACTTTAGAAAGTTTTGTGCTCTTCGGATTGATCGTATAGCTTAAGGTCTTACTTCCTGAATACTTGCTTCCCTTGAAAGTAATCTTCACTTCATAGGTTCCGACATTTTTTCTGCCGCTTGGCAATTTTACCTTATAATCCGTGTTTACCTTCAGTTCTTTTCCTTTGCTGTCCTTAACGGTTACGGACGGTGTCTGTTTCTTGCCATTATAGGTATATTTTGTCTTAGATAATTTTATCTTTGATACCTTGGCAATCTTCACCGTTTTGGTCGTTGTTCCACATCGTGTACATGTGGTTGTAATCTTTCCGTCCTTGCTTGCAGTTGCTTTCTGTGTCTTAGTCGTGGTGCTGTGACCTTTTGCTGCAATGCTCTTTCCTGTGGAAAGTTTCGTATTACAGATCTTACAGTAAGTATCTCCCGTATAGCCTGCTGTTGTACAGGTTGCCGCTTTTTGGTTCCGCACTTCCGTACCGGTATGTTTACATCTCTGTTCCGGGTTGGATGGATCTGACGGATCCGTACTTCCACCGGAAGTAGATTTGGATGCCTCTGCCGTATTACCATAAGCTCCCATATTTGCCCTGTTTCCATTTGGAGTCGGCTCATTCGCATAAGCCGCTGATACTTCTCCTGCATCAATGCATGGACTTGTCACGGTATCTTTTACCCATGTTGCACCATTCCATCTTCCTGCTGCGGATTTCAGATGGAAATCTCCACTTGCTGCGTCTGCAAAACACGGATCTTTTGCGATACAGCCTGTGCCATAATCACTTAAGCTGTCATCTTTTGCTGTTCCATACAGGCAGGAGTATGTGATATTTTTTCCTTTATCTTCCTGCGCATTCGTTCCCTGCAACTCCAGAGTGGTTGTATTCCCCGCGATAATACTGTTTTTAATAACCGGTAATACATGACATCCGTATAAGATACCTGTATTACATCCTACAATCGTCAGATGATCCAACTGCATCTGCTTTCCTGCATTTTCTATAGCACTCTCACTCTCATCAAGACTTGAGACATATGCCGTAATACCCACTCCCTTTGTAAAGTTATAAATCCGGCAGTTTGACACTTCTACTAATGTCGCTACATCCGGATAATAATTTGTCTGGAGATAAATACCACAATCGCTACTTTCTCCGTCTGTCCCTCTTCCTGCAATAGACACATTCTGAAGCTCTATCCGGCTCGCTATGGATCCACTACTGATATTGATATTAAGTCCCTTTTCAACGTCTTTCATCTGGCAATCTTTCATATACAGAGTTGCCGGTAGTTCCTTTATCGGCTTACTATTTATTTCAACTAATTTCGGACTGATGGTAATCTTTTTTTCAAATGTACAATTTTCAAAGATAGTTTCCGCACTTGCATCTTCGTAGTTTCCATCTGTCCATGCTCCATTCAGATAGATATAATTTGCATAATCGCCATTCTCTCCAATAAAATGGATTGGCAGTGCTTTCGTTCCCTTTGCAACGAGTTTTCCTGTAGACTCTACCGTCAGATCTTTCATATAACAGGTTACGCCCGGTGCAATGGTCACTGTTCGTGCATTATCAACAGTCGGACCCGGCAAACGGTATGCCAGTCCTTCAATTTTTCCAAGATAACCGGTCTGTCCGGTAATCGTTTCCGGCTGCTCCGGTGTCGATCTTACTACTTCCGCATATTTTCCTATGTCTGCACCGTAGTTACAAGTATTTGCCGCATAGGCCTTTGTTTGATCCGCATTAACATTTGCACCAATTCTGATCTTCAATGGTGCATACTGGTTTGCATTTTCTCCGGTTGCATCCGTATTCCCAATAAAGTGATTACCTTCCACTTCATAAGTTGCACATCCGCCTCTTAACCAACATGCCGGTCCTTTTAACTCATTGCCAGTTGTATTATGAAATGTATTATTTCTGACAACCGCGTTCGCAGACCATTCAATATAACTCATTCCCTCAGAAATCGTATTATTGTAATATCCGTCTGACTCAAAATTGTTGCCTTCAACCAGGCAGGATAAATTCTCCGGATAGACATACTCCGTTCCTGTAGATTCTAAAGCTCGCCCCATTCCACGAAATGTTGAATTGGTTACCTTAACCTCCACTTTCCTGTCCATGGCATGGAAATAGATTGCCGAACTTCCATCCACTAATGAAGTCCCTGCTGCCGTTTTTGCCGCAACCACCTCACTGCTGTCAAAGGTACACTGATTTACTGTAAGATTAAAATTCCTGTCCGTCTCATCAGATGTACTGTCTACGGATAACATTCCTTCCACATCACTTGCTAAATATTCTCCACCGTTGATAAACTGACAATATTCAAAGGTTGCACCTTCACAGGTCCGCTCTGTATCTTCCTCTATCTGTGTATCAAATATAATCCCTGCCCAATTCTCATCATTTGTATCATTTTTAAAAATGATCGGTTCTTCTGCCGTTCCCTTTGCAGTAAGAGAACCATACAGAATCCTAAGACCTGATGCAGATTTTACATCTGTTTGGTCAATCTTACCATGAGAAGTATTCCCCTGTCCGAAACAGATCGTCGTTCCCGGATCGATCGTTAAATCTCCGATAATTACAGGGTCGAACAGGGTAGAATCCGTTATAATATAATAGATATTATCCTTTGTCCAGTGCTGTGAACCCTCAATCCTTCCATAAACCAGTACTGTATTTTTTTCATCCGCAGACTCTGCTTCTGCCTCCGGGGTCTCTACTTCCGGTGCTTCTGCTCCCGTTGCTTTAACCTCCGTAGTCTCTGCTTTCGGTTCATCTGTCTCTGCTGTCTTTTCCTGTGCTTCCTGCGGTGTGTCCGCATATGCCAGAACCGGGCACATGGTGAATACCAGTGCAAACGCCAGACCTGCTGAAAGTATCTTTTTCATAAAGCCTTTCATATGCTCCCTCCTTTTCTTTGTTTCATATGATGATTATTCATAATATAGCTTTTGCCCTTCTATTTGTGCGTATTATAATATGAAGCTGTTAGATTTGCGAGAGAATTTCCGTTTTAGTCATTGACTATTTTGGTAATTCAGGGAATTGCTATACAAGAAAAAGAATGCACAAAAAAAGTACGCATAAAATGCATACTTTCTTATTGCTTTCAATTATCATGCCGGCGATCGGAATCGAACCGATACTGTGTTTCCACAACAGGATTTTAAGTCCTGCGCGTCTGCCAGTTCCGCCACGCCGGCAAAATGGATGGAGGTGGATTCGAACCACCGAAGCAATATGCAGCAGATTTACAGTCTGTCCCCTTTGGCCACTCGGGAATCCATCCATTTCATTGTCATTTCAAAATCTGCCCTGACAATGAGATATTATATCATATGAATTTTTCTGATGCAAGATATAATTTTTATTTTTTCAAATTTTTTTGTCCTTTAATCCGGGAGGGCTCCGCCGGAGGTCTCTTTCAGTCGCAGTACCACCGCCGAAAATTCCGTCAGGGTGATGTTCAGTTTTCCACCCTTTACCTCATAGGTCACCGGATTGGTAGAAAATCCATCCTCATGGGAATACATGATCTGCTCTAACTCACATTCTTTTGGCAGTTCCACCGGCCATACGACCATCTCTACGGTACGGCTGACTGCATCGTTGTTAAGTACCACTAAAAAATGTTCCCTGCGATTATAACGCGCATAACATAAGAAGTTGTACTCGCCCCAGACGAACTGTATCGAACCGGTCTTAAATGCTTCATGCTCTTTGTGAATCCTGATCATCTCCCGATGGAAATTCAAAAGATCCATATCTTCATTTTCCCACGGATAAGTTCTGCGGTTATCCGGGTCTGTAAATCCTACCTGTCCTGCTTCATCTCCATAGTAAAGAGTCGGCGCTCCGGGCCATGTCATCTGAAAGACTACGGCTTCTTTCATCACACCTTTGTTGATGCCTCTGCCTGCCGCATCCGTTCCTAATTGTTCTGCTCTTCCTACTTTTTTATTGGTACGCGTTAAAAAGCGGGAATGGTCGTGGTTAGACAATTCATTCATGGCGCACTGTAAAGAAGAGGTCATAAAACGGGTCATATGATGACGCATTGCTCCTTCAAAATCTCCCGGATTTCCAAAGCACTCACCACGATATTCATCACTGTGTTTTTCCATTCCGGTCAAAAACCAGGTGATCGGCTCCATGAATGCATCGTAGTTCATGATCGTGTCCCACTCATCTCCTAAAAGCCACGATTTCGGATCACCATAGTGCTCTGCTAAGATCACCGCATTCGGATTTGCCTCTTTGACCGCTTTTCTGAATTCTTTCCAGAAACGATGGTTGACCTCCGGACTGTGTCCTAAGTCCGCTGCCACGTCCAGTCTCCAGCCGTCTACATTATATGGATGAGATACCCATTTTCTTCCGATATCCAGCACATAGTTCCACAATTCCTGTGAACCCTCATAATTCAGCTTCGGAAGTGTCTCGAAGCCCCACCAGCCCTCATAACTTCCGTTATCCGGCCATGCTTCCTGATTCTGGAATGCAAAAAAGTCACGATACGGACTTTCCCCGCTGACGTAAGCTCCCGGTGCGTATCCGCCCTGTTGCTCATATAATTTTTCACGGTCTAACCATTTGTGGAAGGAACCACAGTGATTAAAGACTCCGTCTAAAATAATCTTCATTCCACGCGCATGCACTTCTTCTACGAACTTTGCAAAATATGCATTGCTCGCCTCTAAGTTACGCTTATCGGTCACTCGCGTAATATAACGTGCCGCCTGTGTATTGTCTTTGCAGCCTTCCGGTAAAACTGCTCCTTCATCGACCACAATGTTACTCACATGCGGGTCGATATAATCATAGTCCTGACAGTCGTATTTATGATTAGACGGTGATACGAATAACGGATTAAAATAGAGTACTTCGATTCCAAGCTCCTGCAAATAGTCGAGCTTTTGTCTGACTCCCTCTAAATCTCCGCCATAAAATTCACGGACGCTGATCCCCTGCGGACAGTGTGTCCAGTTCTCTACATGCTTTGTAGGACCATCCACATAGTAATACTCGCCGTCTAACACATCTCCTGCCGGATTTCCATTATAGAAGCGGTCTACTAAAATCTGATACATGACCGCTCCCTTTGCCCATTCCGGAGTGGAAAATCCTGGCACGATGCAAAAATAATATTCTTCTCTCGGTTTATTGTTCACACCGTATCTGTCATAGTAACATTCCAAAATTCCGGTTACGACTTTGAAATAATAGAAAAACGGTTCGCTTCCAAGCTGGATCTCTACGGAATAATAGTCAAAATCCCATTTGGTCTCTGTCCTTTTCATCCGGTGCTTTTTCTCACCGGAACAGAGCCAGACCATATCCACGTTGTCACGCTTTGTTCTGAAACGAATCGTTACTTTGTCATTTTCCCTTGGTTCGGCAGGACTGCGGTAATCCTTAGTTCCATCTGAAAACAATGCCTTTTTACTGAGCACCGGACGCATCTGCATCATATACCGCTCGATCCTGCTCAGATCATAAATGGACTTCTGATTCATACTTCAACCTCTTTACATATTTATGTGTCAATTATAACATATTCCTTTCTCCCGAAAAAGGGATATAAAACAAAAAAGACAGTCGTTAAACTGTCTTTTGGGAGAAGGTATTTTTACTATGGGGTGTAGCAAAAACTATATAATGTATTGGGGGGTTTTTACGGTTATTATTGTAGCATCTGTCTACAGATAAGTGTGCACAAAATTGATAATTTTTTCACGAACTTTCTGTACAGATTATACAGACCCTTTTTACATACCCTTCTTTTTTAGAATTCATTTTTCACAATTTTCGTGTATTTTCGCTGTTTTTCTTTGTAATCTGCCTTTTACAGTCCGGAACGGTTTTCAAACAGTGCTTCGAACTCTTCTCTGGTGATCTTCTCTTTTTCTAAAAGAAGCTCTACGCAGGCATCTAACACATCTTTGTGTGCACTGATGATCTTCTTTGCCTCTTCATGGCATTCGTCAATAATTCGTTTTATTTCGGCATCGATCTTGGATGCAACATCCTCGCCGTAACCACGGGTATGTGCAAGATCGCGTCCGATGAATACTTCATCGTCCTCGTTTGCATAGTTGATCAGTCCTATATCCTCGGACATACCAAACTTCGTTACCATTGCTCTTGCTAATGCCGTTGCCTGCTTGATATCCTGGGATGCACCTGTTGTAATGTCATCAAAGATCAGTTCCTCAGCCACACGTCCGCCTAAGTCTACTGTGATCTCCTGT
>OIXH01004308.1_pt1 | contig 11704 bp, 5 predicted proteins | sample 1587741 | NCBI WGS metagenome assembly OIXH01 (sample SAMEA3888916, study PRJEB22519) | human gut metagenome | biome: human gut; feature: human-associated habitat; material: faeces | place: Denmark | collected 2011 | reverse complement strand
AGGCCGTGCTCCTTTCGGAGCGCTATATCACCGATCGTTTCCTGCCCGACAAGGCTATCGACCTGGTGGACGAAGCCTGCGCCATGATCCGCACCGAAATCGACTCCATGCCCAGCGAACTGGACGACATCTCCCGGAAGATTATCCAGCTGGAGATCGAGGAGGCCGCCCTGAAAAAGGAGACGGATCAGCTCTCCAAAGAGCATCTTTCGGACATCCAGAAGGAGCTTGCTGAGGAACGGGACAAATTCAAGGAAATGAAGTCCAAATGGGAGAACGAAAAGTCTGCCATTACCAAAGTCCAGAAACTCCGGGAGGAAATCGAACAGGTCAACGCCCAGATCGAAAAGGCTCAGCGGGAATACGACCTCAACAAGGCCGCCGAGCTGAAATACGGCCGTCTGCCTGCCCTGCAAAAGGAGCTGTCTGAGGAAGAAGCCCTTGCCGAGGAAAGCAAGAAGCACTCCTCCCTGCTCCGGGATAAGGTCACCGATGAGGAGATCGCCCGGATCATCGAACGCTGGACCGGCATCCCCGTTGCCCGCCTGATGGAGGGCGAGCGGGAGAAGCTGCTCCACCTGGACGACGTGCTGCATCAGCGGGTCATCGGTCAGGACGAGGCAGTGGAAAAGGTCACGGAAGCCATTATCCGCTCCCGTGCGGGTATCGCAAACCCCAACCGCCCCATCGGCTCCTTCCTGTTCTTAGGGCCCACCGGTGTGGGCAAAACCGAGCTGGCCAAGGCTCTGGCGGAGACCCTCTTTGATGACGAAAAGAACATGGTCCGCATCGACATGAGCGAATACATGGAGAAGTTCTCCGTGTCCCGGCTCATCGGAGCGCCTCCCGGATACGTCGGCTACGAGGAAGGCGGCCAGCTGACCGAAGCCGTCCGCCGCAAACCCTACTCCGTCATCCTCTTTGACGAGGTGGAAAAGGCGCACCCCGATGTCTTCAACATCCTGCTCCAGGTGCTGGACGACGGCCGGATCACCGACTCTCAGGGCCGCACCGTGGACTTCAAGAACACCATCATCATCCTGACCAGCAACCTGGGCTCCCAGTACCTGCTGGACGGCATCGACGACCACGGCGACATCACTCCCGAAGCCAAGGGCCAGGTGGAAGCCCTGCTGAAGCAGTCCTTCCGCCCCGAGTTCCTGAACCGCTTAGACGAGATTGTCTTCTATAAGCCCCTCACCCGGGAGAACATCTTCTCCATCGTGGACCTGCTGATGAAGGACCTCCGGAAGCGTCTGGAGGAGCAGCAGCTGGACGTGACCCTCACCGATGCGGCGAAGAACTACATCGTGGATCAGGGCTACGACCCCATCTACGGCGCCCGTCCTCTGAAGCGCTTCCTCCAGCGGAAGGTGGAAACGCTCATCGGCCGGATGATCATTGCCGACGAGGTGAAGCCCAACTCCACCCTGGTGGTGGACTACGACGGGGAGAAGCTCTTCGTCACGGATCAGGTCAGGGCGTAATCCGCCTTCCTGCGGCGGCCGCATAAACTGCGGTTCCCGCTTCATAATAAAAGCGAACCACAGAAAGGAGTCTTTTCAATGTTCGGAAAACCCCAGGAGACGCTGGTCATCCCGGTGGAAGGGATGCACTGCGCCCACTGCGCCGCCAGCGTGGAAAACGGCCTGAAAAAAGAGAAAGGCGTTTCCGACGCCAAGGTTTCTCTGGAAAACAAATCCGTCACCGTTACCGGCAAGGGGCTTGATGAGGCCCGGCTGAAAGCGGTAATCAACGGATTGGGCTTCCGGGCATGATTTTTCGCACACAGTTCCCCGTCAGGAGCATCTGCCTTCTGACGGGGAATTTTTTGCGCAATTTTCGCATACAAATCCGCAAGAATTGCAGACAATTTCCCTGGGTTTTCCTTTATGACAGAGGTATCTGCCTGCAACGCTCAATGATTATGTAAAGGAGAACGCACATGCTGCTTACATGGAAAAATCTGGACCAGGAGCTGGCCTTCGGCGTGGACAACCTGAAGGAGCTGCTGCAATTCGAAAACGGCCCCGACGGCATCGAAATGACCGTTTCCAAAGGAGACGGGATTCAGGTCTCCCTGAAAGACGGGAAGGGCTCCATCGTTTACAAGGAAAAGTGCCACTTCTTCCGGGGACTGGGGCTCTTTATCGAAGACGCCCGGGAAAAGGATGAATTTTTCATCGAGGAAACCCCGCGCTTTGAAGAACTGGGCGTTATGCTGGACGAATCCCGGGGCGGCGTGGACACAGTGGATGCCATCAAGCGGTACATCAACTGCATGGCGGTCATGGGGCTCAATATGCTCATGCTTTACACCGAAGACACCTTCAAACTGGAAAACTACCCCATGTTCGGCTTCATGCGGGGGCCGGTACACCCAGGAGGAGCTGAAAGCCTGCGACGATTACGCCTATGCCATGGGCGTGGAGCTGGTGGCCTGCATCGAGACCTGCGGCCACATGGAGCAGTACCTGCGCTGGGGCACGGACCCGGAGATTATGGACTCCTACTGGACCCTTCTGGCCGGCAGCGAAGCGACCTACAAGCTGCTGGACGAGATGATCCGCACCATTACCGCTCCCCTGCGGTCCAAAAAGATCAACATCGGTCTGGACGAGTGCTTCTATATGGGACAGGGCGGCTACATGGTGCGGCACGGCTACCGGGACGGCATCGATATCTTCTCCGAGCATATCCGCCGCATTGTGGAGATTACCGACAAATACGGTCTGGAGCCCATGATGTGGACCGACACTCTGACCGCCCTGACCTGCAACGGCATCTGCATTGAGGGCGCTCCCTTTGACGAGGACGCGGAGATTTCGCCCCGGCTGCTGGAACAGATCCCTCAAAAGGTGAATTTTGTCGCCTGGAATTACGTCGGCGATAAGGTCAACGAAGAAAAAATCCTGCGGCAGCAGATGGCCACCGGCCGGGATGTGTATCTTGCCGGCGGCACATGGACCTGGCAGGGACACACCTGCGAAAATTACTGGACCCTGCGCCACTCCCGGTATTCTTTACAGGACTGCAAGCGCATCGGCCTGAAGAAGTATTTCACCACGGTCTGGAGCAGCAACGGCTGTGAGACGGATCACTTTGCCAGCCTTTTGTCTCTGCAGCAGACGGCTGAGGAAGGCTATCGGGATACCGTGTCCGACGAGGAGCTGAAAAAGCGCTTTGAATTCTGCACCGGCGGGAACTTTGACATCCTCATGCGCGCCAGCGAATTCAACCACGCTGCCGACGCGGCCAAAGACTTTTTTATGGGCAAAAAGTTCCTGTGGCAGGATATTCTCCAGGGCAGCGCAGACAGCTATCTGCTGGAGCACCCCATGAGCGGACGTTATCGCGCTCTTTGCGACTATGTCCGGGAGAATTCCAGCGAGGCGGACCGCTGGAAAAACTACCACGAATTTCTCATTGCGCTCTTTGACGTCACGGCCAAGAAGTGCTACATTGCCGAAAACCTGAAGCCGGCCTATGACCGGGGGGACCGGGAATTCCTGCAGAAATGCGTGTCGGAATATCTTCCCGAGCTCTCCGAAGCGGTGGGAATCCTTTGGAATCTTCACAAACGCCAGTGGTTCTCGGACCGGAAGGCTTTCGGCTGGGAGATGCACGACGTCCGTTACAGCGGGATTCAGGCGCGGTGCAGAACTGCCATGGAACGGATCGGCCAGTATCTGAACGGGCAGCTCTCTGAATTGGAGGAATTAGCGGAGGACCGTACGGACTACATGAAGGGCAGTTGGTATGACCAGATCGCGTCCACCATGGGGCGGATGTAAGCCGACCACTATAAACGCACAAATCCCCGGCGGGAGCACGCAGCTCCCGCCGGGGATTCTGTTTATCCGGTGATGTTCGGATGGGGCTTTCAGCCCAGGTCGGCCAGGTAACGGTCGTAGGCGTCCTGGTAGATGGCAACCGCGTCGCTGATGCCCATTTTCTCGATCTGGGAGACGTAGCTGCTCCAGGCGTCGTCGGTAATGCCGTTGAGGACGAAGCTGGCGTAGCTCTCGCTGACGTAAGTGGAAATGTCGGTGTACACCTCGGCGAACCGGCTGGAATCCTCGCTGGAAAGGGTGAAGTAGTTGGAGGGGAAGACGCTGACCGCGTAGGGCAGCAGCTTGTCCCGGGTGCCCTCACCCTTGCAGAGCAGGCCCAGAGAAGAACTGTTCAGACTGGTGAAGATGCAGTTGAAGGCGTTGCTCAGGCCGTACTGGGCCAGATAGTTGGTGGCCGCGCCGTCGTAGTCCGCGGGGACGTTGATGGTGTAGGTCTGGTGGGTATCATCGTCGTAGTCCCAGTCGGTGCCCTTGACGCCCAGCCACATGCTGATGGAGGAAACGCCGTCGGCAATGGGGTTATCTTCCGGAGCATAGAGGGCGTCCACCCATTTCAGGAGGGTCTCCACGTCCTTGCAGTCGGAGGAGATCATGGAAGGCGTCAGCCGGGAGTTGTAGGCCTTGCCGTACTTCTGGGTGGAGGAGTACTGGGAGGTCAGAGGGGCCAGCATATCCACGTCGTAGTTGCCGCTGGCGAAGTTATCGGCGGTGTACATGGTGCCGTAGGTGGTCATGGCGCAGTGGTTGCCCACGATCAGGGGCTTGGTGTTGGTGCCGTCCTCAGAGAAGACCTCCTGATAGAAGCCGCCGGAGGTGTACAGCTCGTGGAGGTACTCCAGGTAGTGGCGGTATTGGTCGCTGATGCGGTTAAAGGTGACGGTCTTGCCGTCGGTGGCGCCGAAGTCCAGATCCACAGCATCGCCGAAGGCCGGGAACAGGAGGTAGTTCAGGTGGTCCATGTGGCCGCTGTTATAGGGCATCAGGGCGACAAAGTCCGGGTCCTTGGCGCTGAAATACGCCTGCACGGTCTTGACGGCTTCCAGGAGCTCATCGGTGGTTTTGGGCTCGCTGACGCCGGCTTCCTCGAACATATCGGCGCGGTAGAAGAGGGTGCCGGTATAGCCGGTCAGGGTCTCCAGATAGCCGGGAAGGCCGTACATGCTGCCGTCCTCGTTGGAAACGGCCAGCCGGGACTCCGGATACTCCTCAAAGAGGGCGGAGAGATTGGGCATGATGTTCAGGTACTTGCTGTAATCCACCAGCTTTCCGGCGCCGCCGTACTGGGCCATGGTGGTCTTGTCCACGCCGGAGAGCCAGAGGTTGAAGGTCATATCCGGCAGGCTGTCGCCGGCCATGGCAACGCCGATCTGGGTGTCCCAGTCGGACCAGTACTGCCACTCGATGTTGACGTTGGTGGCCTCAGCGTAGGCTTTGTACCACAGGGTGTCCGCCATGTTTTCCGTGGTGGTGGCGGCGGTGAAGGTCACAGGCTCGCTGACGATGGGGAAGGTGGGGGTGTAGTCCTCCGCGGCCTGGGAAGCCGGGGTGGAGCTGGCTTCCTTAGAGGAATCGCCGGAGGAAGCGGGGGTGGAACTGCTGCCGCCGTTTCCGCATCCGCCCAGAACCGACAGGCTGAGGACCGCGGCAAAGACTGCCGCAAGGATTCTTTTGCTCATGTGAAACGCTCCTTTCAATTTGCCATAGGATGGATAAACGGGCCCGCGCCCGCAGGAAACCAATGAAATCAGCCCTTGACCGAGCCCAGCATGACGCCTTTGTCGAAATATTTCTGAAGGAAGGGATAGACGATGAGCAGCGGCGCGGCGCTGACCACGATCAGGGCGTACTTCAGAAGGTTGGCAAGGTTGGCATAGTAGAGGGCCAGTTCCTCGTCCACCGACGCGCCCGCAGCGGCTTTCATGGTGTTGAGGATGAGGATCTCCCGGAGGACCAGGCCCAGGGGAATCTTATCCCGGGCGTTGGTCAGGTAGAGCAGGGCGGTGAAGTAGGAGTTCCAGTGTGCCACGCCGTAGTACAGGGCCATAACGCCCACCAGGGCTTTGGACAGAGGCATCACGATCTGGAAAAACACCTGGAAGGTGGAGCAGCCGTCGATGATGGCCGCTTCCTCCACCTCGGCGGGGACGCCGTTGGCGAAGAAGGTCCGGCAGACGATGAGGTTATAGGTGGAGACGCCTGCGGGGATGATCAGGGCCCAGCGGGTGTTCAGGAGGCCCAGGTTTTTCACCGTCAGGTAGGTGGCGATCATGCCGCCGCTGAAATACATGGTGAAGGTGATGAGGAACATCATGACGTTCCGCCCTACGAAGTGGCGCTTGGACAGGGCGTAGGCCGCCGGAAGGGTCAGGGCCAGGTTGAACAGGGTGCCGAAGACGGTATAGAAGATGGTGTTCAGGTAGCCGGTGACGATGCTGTTGTTCTGGAACACCGTTTTGTAGGCGTCCAGGGTGGGAGATTTGGGGTAGAACCAGACCTCTCCCGCCGCCACCAGGTTGGGGTTTGAAAAGGAAGCGATGACCACGAAATACAGGGGGTACAGCACCACCAGGACGAAAAGCGTGATCAGCACGCCGTTGACGATGTTGAAAATCTTGTCCCCCCGGGACTCTTTGATGACTGCCACGTTCATTCCCCCTTAAAACAGGCTGGTGTCGGACAGGGCCTTGGCGATCTTGTTCACCAGCAGGACCATGAAGAAGTTGATCAGGTTGTTCATCAGCCCCACCGCCGTGGAGAAGCTGTAATCCTGCTTCACCAGGCCGCGGTTGTAAATGTAGGTGGAGATGACGTTGGAGGTTTTCATGTTCAGGTCGTTCTGCATCAGAAAGGCTTTATCGAAGCCCACGCTGAGCACCGAGCCGGCGTTCATGATCAGCAGGATGGTGGCCGTGGGGAGGAGACAGGGCAGGTTGATGTGCCAGATCCGCTGGAACCGGGAAGCGCCGTCGATCATGGCCGCCTCATGGAGCCCCGGGTCCACGCCGGAAAGGGCCGCCAGGTAAATGACGCAGCCCCAGCCCGCTTCCTGCCAGACCCCGGACCAGACGTACAGGTGCCGGAAGGCTCCGGGGGAGGTCAGGTAGTTGACGGATTCAAGGCCCATGGCCATCCGCAGGGTGTCCATGGGGCCCTTGGCGGAGAAGAACAGGTTCAGCATGCCCACCAGCACCACGATGGAGATGAAGTGGGGCGCGTACAGGACCGTCTGGGCGAACTTTTTGCGGCCGGGGCTTTTCACCTCGTTGAGCATCAGCGAGAGGATGATGGGGATGGGGAAGCCCGCCGCCATGGAGTACAGGGAGAGGACCACGGTGTTCTTGATCAGGGTCCAGGCGTAATAGGAGCGGAAAAAGCTTTTGAAATGCTTGATCCCTACCCAAGGGCTGCCCAGGATGCCCAATGCGCCGGAGTAATCCTTAAAGGCGATCTGGACGCCGTACATGGGCACATAGGCAAACAACACGTACCAGATCAGGGCCGGAAGGACCAGCAGGTACAGCTGATAGTCCTTGGCGATGCGGCTGAAAACGCTTTTCTTCCGGGGCCCCGCCGCTGGGGCGTTCCGCATTGCAAGGGAGTTTTTCAAAGTGCGCCCTCTTTTCCTATGGATTTGTGGAAACTGTGGTATCGTCTGGTCTTATCCTAGCATCTTTTAGGCAAAAGGGTAGACCGTATTTTTTGCAGGACCATCGGCTTTTTGCGAAGGGCGGAAATCCCCGGAAAAACCGGGTTTTGCAAAATCCAGACAGCCCCGGTGCAAAAAAATGATAGCGCCCGCCTCCGCTCCAGGAAGGAGCAGAGACGGGCGCGTTTCAGAGAATGGAGTATTTCTTTTTTGCTGTCAGGCTTTTTTGCAAAAGTCCGATAGGGTTCAGCCGACCCAGGCGCCGGAGGCGTCTACGCGATAGCCATCGGGGGTGGTCCCATCCGACAGCATGCCGCCCCAGGAGCGGAGGTAGTACCACTTGCCGGAAACCATCTTCCAGCCCGTGACCATTTTGCCGTTGGGGTTCAGGTAGTACCAGACGCCGTTGACAAACTGCCAGCCGGTGGTCATGACGCGGTCGGTGCCGAAGAAGTACCAGGCGTTGTCAATGCGCCGCCAGCCCACGGCGTAGGAGCCGTTTTCCGCAAAGGCCCACTGGCCGATGGCGTCCCGCTGCCAGATGCCGCTGCCGTCGGCGGCGGAGTACTGGTATCCCGCACCGCCAAAGGCGTTGGGCAGCTCCCGGACCACGCCGGAACCATCGGCGTAGTACCACTGGCCGTCCACCTGGAACCAGCCGGTGATCATGCCGCCCCAGCTGCGAAGGTAGTAGGTATTGCCGCCCTCCTTCAGCCAGCCGGTGGCCATTTCGCCGGTGGTCTTATCCAGGTAGTACCAGCAGCCGTCGGCGTCGTGGTGCCAGCCCTTGATCATGCGGCCGTTCTGGCCGTAGAAGAACCACTTGCCGTCCTTATCCTTGACCCAGCCGCGATGGGATGCGCCATGGCCGGAGCCGGAATCGGAGCCGCCGGCGGACACGGTGACAAGGAAGGTTCCCCGGACCGACGGGTCGTCCTTGGAAACGGCGATGACGGTGAGGGTGCCGGTCTCGTCTGCGCCTGCGGTGAGCAGGCCGCTTCCGGAGACGGCGGTATCCTTGGAGGAAGCGCCCTTCACCTGCCAGGTGACGTCCTGGCTGACGTTTTCGCCGACGACTTCGGCGTTCAGCTGGAGGGTATCGCCGGGCTTCACACTGGAGGCGGGAGCCGTCACCACGACTTTTTCCACAATGGGAGCCGTGGGGCCGCCGGTGAGGATGAACTGGGGCCAGCCCTTGGCGTTGGAGCCGTTGGAGGTATCCGAAAGGGTATAGGCCAGGGCGGATTCCTCGGGGGCCGCGGGATCGTTTACGTCCTTATCGTTGAGCTGGGCCGTAACGGCGATTACCTTCCCGGCGGCGATGTCATCCCGGCCGAAGGCGGCCCAGGGGATGAAAATCTCCACGGTGTAGCCCTTTTCGCTCCTGGCGGACTTGTGCTGGATCAGGGTGCAGTCGATGGCGTTGACCGCCGGGTCGTAGGGGAAGCCGCAGATGTAGGTGGTCTCGTCGTCATAGCGGAAGGTGAACTGGGCCGTGGTCTCGCTGGCAGCGCCGTAGGCTCCGCCCTTGCAGTCCAGGTCCACGAACAGCTCCACGGAGTCGTCGTCCCAGCAGTATTCCGCGCCGGAATTGACCACCACGTCGTCCACGACGTCAAAGGCCGCATACAGGCCGGTTTCGTCCCAGAGAAGGCCAAAGGCCGCTTCGTTGTTGCAGTCGCCGTAGAAGTGCTCCGCCAGGACCTTGTCGATGTTCCAGGCGCCTTCGTCCGGCACGCCGTCCAGGACGATGCCGGAAGCCCGATCGACGGGTTTCGGCCGTTCCTTGGAGATGGGAGTGCCGTCCAGAGCGGCGGTGCCCCAGTTTGCAGAGGTTTCCTCGTCCTCGGTTTGGGCGGCGGTGATACCGATGGAGCCGTTGGCATCGGAAATCTGCACCGTCAGGCCAATCTTCTGGCCGTCCTTGGGGGCAAAGCGGTTGAGGGACGCCCAGGGCAGGGCCAGCTCCACCACGGTGGAGCCGCCGGACTTGCCGGTCCGGACCACGGCCCCGTCAACGACGGCGGCGGGGTTGCCGCTGACCGTCACGGCGTTGGAGGTCAGGTCGAAGGAGTAATGGGCGGTGTACTCGTCGTAGCTTCCGCGGCGGAGGTTTCCGTCCGCAAACAGGTCCAGACGGTCCCCCTCCCCTTCCAGCACGGCGGAGAGGTAAAGGTTTGCGTCGTCCCAGAGGAAGGCGGCGTCGCCGCTGACGGCGGGCTCGCCGGAGGTGCGGTTCAGGGGGTAGTGCTGCACGGCGGAATCGGACCATTCGTCCTCATTCAGCACGCCATCGATGGTCATGGCATTGCCGGTCTTGGCGATCCACAGGCCGGGAGCCAGCAGCCTGCCTTCCGCACCGTCCAGAAGGGCGCGGCGCTTGGCAGCCACTTCCGCTACACTGTCATCGTAATTTGTGGCGCTGCGAACAGTGCTGTTCACCAGATTTTCCGCTCCCGCCGCGTCTTTCTGCTGGTACAGGGCGAAGAGCTCGTAGTCCTCCGCCGCTTCCCGGATGGCTTCCAGACGAATGGAACTGGTGATGTCCATGTTCTCCTTATCGGGATAGATGCACCAGGAGTCGCCGGGACGCTTGACGTTCTGCCCGCCGACCGTGGCGTCGTTTACGTCAAAATCCTCCCAGACGTACCACTCCATGAGGCCCCAGTGAAGGTAGCCGGTGGCGCCGTACTTGTAGCAGAGCCAGCCCAACAGCTCCGATTTGTAGAGCTGGGTGTCAATAAAGCGGTTCATAAAGGTCTTGCTGGGGTCCTGGGCCGTATAGAGCCAGATCTTCTTGCCTGCGGCAAGTTCGGCCTCATACTGGTCCTTGTAGTCCTCGAAGGTGCTGGTTATGGGGACCCAGACGTCCATGGCGTCCTCAAAATCGGGCATATTGTCGCCGTAGAGAGCGTCGCCGGTGGTCACGCCGGGGCAGAGCTCATGAACCAGCCGGGCCGCCTTCTTATAATGGGTGGGCATATTGCCGTAAGTAGGCTCGTCGCCGATGTGCTGGTGCCAGATATTGGACCAGCCCTTTTCGGTCAGGTGGCGGTTCAGCTCCGCCAGGTAAGTTTCCAGGTACTCTTCGCCGCCCTGGTCGAATTCCAGGTAAGCGTCATAGGTATTGCTGCCTTGGCCGGCAACGACCTCCACCTTATAGCCCAGGACGCCATCGACGGCGCTTTGAGCGCAAAGATGTTCCGCGCTGATTTGCTTGATACCGCCTTTTTCCAGGAACAGCTCCACAAAGCGGTCCAGCAGGGACCAGTCGTAGGTGATCGTTCCATCGGCAGCCACAGAGGTTCCGGGGGCATCCGCCAGAAGATCCGCTACGTTGACAAAAAGGGAGTTCAGCCGATTGACCCGCATGAATTCCGCGTAGGTCTCCATAAGGCTCCACCATTCGTCGCTGTAAGCGGTGATGCCGTAGGCTTTGCCGATGACGTCCAGGTCGTTGCCGGTGTCCTCGAAGCACTTGACCAGCTGGCCCCAGAGCTCCAGGTTGAAGGTCCCGTCCTGGGGATCGGGGAGGGTCACATCCCGGACGGTGAGGCTCACGGGGACCTCAAAGTCGCCCATGGTGGTCTTTACCGTGACGGAACCGGTATAGGTCCCGGCGGCGGCGTCCTTGGGAACGGTGTAGCGGACCCAGATGGGCTGGGCGTTATCCGGCTCCACGTCGATGGAAACGTCGTTCAGGAGCTTTTCCGGAAACCAGCCCGGGGCTTTCTGGATAGGATTGACCAGATTGGGATTGTTGTTCAGCAGCTGGACATATCCCACATAATGGGCTTCGGCCAGGCTGGACGGGAGCACCGCATCGCCGTTTTTGAGGTCGGAGAGGACGACTTCCGTAATGGTGAAATCGCCATCGGCCCGCAGGACGATCTGCCCGGGTTCCGATTCGTTCCGGGCTGCTTCCAGAACGATGGCCTGGGGTGCATCCTTGGGAGCGGTATCCGAACGGAGGATCTGCTGCCGCCAGTCGGCAGTCCAGAGGCTGTACTTCGTCACGGGAGTCTTGGGCTTATCCAGTTCAATATAAGCTTTCTGAGGTTTTCCGTAAAGCTTCTGCACCATTTCGTCTGTTACTTTCCGAGAGAAAACGTGGACATCGTCCACCGTCCCGCGGAAGTTCGCATGCTTGGGGTCCAGGGGGGCCGTCTTTACCGTGCCGCCTACCGAGAAGGAGGCCACATCG
>OIXH01004299.1_pt1 | contig 11721 bp, 11 predicted proteins | sample 1587741 | NCBI WGS metagenome assembly OIXH01 (sample SAMEA3888916, study PRJEB22519) | human gut metagenome | biome: human gut; feature: human-associated habitat; material: faeces | place: Denmark | collected 2011 | reverse complement strand
TTGCGTAATAAAATGAAAAAAAGAGGTTGAAATTTTGAAAAATATGATGTATAATGGAAGATGTAAAAGAATGGGTAAGGGTATCTATGCCCAAAGTCAAGCTCGGGCGGAGCGCCCGAAATTCGCTTGGCAAAGCCGACGGAGGGCTTAAAGTTTATTTGGAGGTGCGATCTATGGGTCTTTTTGATACTACATCGTTTAGGATAGTAGAACAGGGCTTGTCCATACTGTGGCGCAAGGGACAGGTCATTCAGGAGAATATCGCGAACGCCGATACACCCGACTACAACTGCAAATATCTGACGTTCAGCGGCGTGTTGAACGATAAGCTGCGCGCAAACGGCACGATAAAGAAGGAACTGAATTTGGTGGATGGTCTGTATATCGATTACTACACCAACGACCAGGCTGATCACAACAATGTCGACAGCGACACGCAGCAGGCGGAGTACCTTAAGGTGCAGTACCGCATAGACGCGCTGATAAGTCAGATGAACGGCGATTTTTCGCGCATAAGAAGCGCAATGAGCACGAAATAAGCGGCTTTTGAGGTATAGGAGTTTGATATGGCTTTTTTGAGTTCACTTAATATACCGTTGTCGGGAATGACGGCACAGCGGTTCAGACTGGATATAATCTCGCAGAATATGGCGCACGCGGACGACGTTGCGACGCGTCCCGAGGACGTTTTCAAGCGGCAGCTGGTTGTTTTCGGCGAGGACAGGACGTTTAAGGATACCCTCGCGCGGAAGATGACGGACGGCGAGTATATCCCGCAGATATTCAGATATGTTCAGATGCGCGGCGTTGAGGCGGTCGAGGTCGTCGAGGACGAAACTCCGCCGGAGCCCGTGTACAGTCCAGACCACCCTTTGGCAGACGAGTACGGTTACATCTATGAAACCAACGTCGACAGACAGGAAGAGATATTCGACGCTATGGAGACGACGAACTCGTTCAACGCGTGCAAGGCAATGTACGAGGCTATGCAGTCGGTTATACAGGCTTCGCTGAATATAGGCAAGTAAATTTAATGTTTGAAAGGATATAAGCGTTATGGCTATTTATGCGCTGCAGTCGGTAGATCATCTTGAAAGACAGCTTGAAAGAATGGATCCTATGCGTAGGATGCTGCAAATGGAGGAGACCAACGGCGCCGTTGCGGTGCCGGAGCATGTTTCGTTCCTTGATATATTTAAAGGTATGGTAAATAACGTCATTGAAACCGACGAGCAGGTACAGCAGGATAAGATAGACCTTATGCTCGGCAACATCGACGACCTCGCCACCGTGCAGGCAAACCTCACCAAGGCGAATATCGCGGTGGATCTGCTGGTGTCGGTAAAAAACGAAGTTATAAGCTCGTATAACAACATTATTAATATGCAGATATAATCACCGAGCTTCGGAGGCATTTAATTAATGAAAGAAAAGTTTAAAAAGGTCACGGTGGTCGTGAAGGAAAAGTGGAGCGGCTTCTCCAAGGCAGTGAAGATCGCGGTCTGCGCCGTTCCCGTTGCTTTGATCGTCATTATTATAATTCTGGCGAATGTTCTCGGCAACAAGGGCACGACGGTGCTGTATTCGGGGCTGACAAACGCGGAGGCTACCGAGATTGCGGCGGCTATCACGAATATGGGCATAAGCGACGTAAAGCTGAACGCAAACGGCGATGTTATCGTCCCAAGCGACCAGGCAGACGAACTGCGTATGCAGCTTTCGGTTCAGGGATACCCCAAAGGCTCGACGGATTACAGCATATGGAACGACGGAGTTGATCTGTGGAGCACCGATCGCGATAAGCGCGAGGTGGCGCGTCAGCAGCGCGAGGCGAATATAGCGGCTACTCTGCGCCGCTTGAACACTATCCGCGACGCGGCGGTAAATCTCTCGATACCGGAAACCAGGGATTACGTCATCACGAACAAAGAGGAAATACCCACCTGCGCCGTGATTATTCAGCTTCAGGACGGCGAGGAGCTTACCAACGCGGAGGTTCGCGCGATATTTGCGCTTGTCTCCAAATCCGTTGACGGGCTTACATATGATAATATATCGGTTACCGATACACAGGGACGTTCGTACCAGTGGATAGACCCGGCGGACGACGCGGCCGACGAGAAGGACGCTTCCGGTACGAATGTGGGTTACAGACGGCTTCAGTTCCAGCGCGATATTCAGATGGCTATCAAGAACACTCTTGACGATCAGCTTACCAAGATGTTCGGAAAGAACGGCTATACTATCGGCGTGACCGCGATTCTGGATTTTGACGCGAAGAGGGTCGTTTCTACGGAGTACATCCCTGTTGACGAAAACAACACGGGCGTTCTCGAACACGAAGACAATGTTGAAACGAACACCACTCTTAATAACAAAAACGGTCTTGTCGGCACGGAGGGGGACTCGGATCTGTCGCCAGATTATCCGACGTATAACGGCGTTGACGACGGTCAGACCTATTATTACCGCAAAAACGAAAAACAGTATGACGTAACGAATATCAAGACCGTTACGGAACGCGACGGATATAAGGTAGAGCGGCTTTCCGTCGGCGTGGGCGTAAACCAGACGAACATGACCGAGGCGGAGCGCGAGTCTATCGAGCAAATGGTAGCGGCTTCGGCGGGTACGGACGTTGAGAACGTTCACGTGCATTATATGCCGTTCACTATCGACAATGAGGGCATAAACGGCGGCATCGGCAACAACGGCGGCGTTATCATTACTCCCGCGGACAGAAACCGCAATATGCTGATAATTCTGGTGATAGTGCTCGGCGTTATACTCATCGGCTTGCTGATAGCTTCGCTGATGATGAGCAGAAGCCGCAAGAAGAGAATCAGAAAGAGGCAGGAGCAGGCTTTGGCAGCAGCGCAGGCAGCGGCATTGGACAACACCAACAACAGCGAACGTCCCGAGACGCCTCAGGAGGTCGATTTCAACATCGCGAGCCTCACCGAGGAGGCGGGAAAGGAATCGCGCGAGACCATTCTCAAGCGCGAGATCGCGGAGTTCGCAAAGTCCAGCCCCGATATCGTGGCTTCCATTATCAGAAACATGATACGCGAGGAAGGCGATTGATCTTTCGCAGAGCGATTTTGTCATAATCAATCCGAAAAGAGGGAGAGTAATGGCGGATAAAAAAACGGCGGGTGAGTTGACGGCGGCGCAAAAAAGCGCGTTGGTGCTCGCGTCAATGGGCGCGGAGAACGCGTCCGCGATATACAAGCATTTGTCCGACGAAGAGGTGGAGGCTATCTCCGTAGAGCTTGCGCGAATGGAGTATCACCCCATAGAGACGGTCGAGGAAGTTCTTAACGAGTTTTACGAGCTGTGCCTTACGCAGAAGGTCGTCGCGGAGGGCGGCTTGGACTACGCGCGAAACGTTCTGGAAAAGGCGTTCGGCGCGGAGGCGGCGGACAGCTTGCTGAATCGCATTACAAAGCAGCTTGAAACGAAGTCGTTCGACTTCGTTCGCAAGGCGGACTATAAAAACCTGTTGGCTATCGTGCAGAACGAGCACCCTCAGACTATCGCGCTGATACTGTCCTACGCAAGAACGGATCAGGCGTCGGCGATACTTTCCGAGCTTCCCAAGGAGAAGCGCGTAGAGGTAATCGAGCGTATAGCGAATATGGACAGAGCTTCACCCGAGGTCGTAAAGGCCATCGAGGGTTCGCTTGAAAAGAAGTTCGCGACGCTTGCGAATATGGATTCTATGGAAGTCGGCGGCGTAAACTACGCGGCGGAGATCATGAACAACGTAGACCGCGCGACAGAGAAATATATCTTCGACGAGCTGTCCGCCCGCGACCAAAAGCTGGCAGATCTCATCAAGCAGAAGATGTTCGTGTTCGAGGATATTGTAAACCTCGATTCCAAAGATATTCAGGAGTTTGTCAAGCAGGTCGATTCCAAAGACCTTGCCGTGGCTATCAAGGGTTCGACGCAGGAGGTCGCGGAGTGCATTTTCGCGAACATCTCCTCCCGTGCGAGAGAGAACCTGCAGGCGGATATCGAGTATCTGCACAATGTTCGTATGCGCGACGTCGACGAGGCGCAGCAGCGCATAGTCGGCATCATCAGACGCCTTGAGCAGGACGGCGTTATTACGATATCCCGCGGCGGCAGCGATGAGATCATCGCGTGATACTAATTTCAAAACAACGTATAGACATTAGGTCGATATCCCGTACCTGTCAGCACATCAAATTTCGTCTACGCTATGAATGGGAATTAGTATAGGACGCGGTCCTACAAATCAAGTTTTCGGAGGGACAGGATTGGGAGTTTTAAAATACAGTTCCGTGCGCTACGAGGGCGGCGGAGTGGATATTCAAAACACCTTGGATATTCCGATCCCGGTACATGAGCAGGAAGCTCCGGAAGCCGAGGAGGACGTAAATACCGAACTCGACGAAGCGGCAGAGAAAAAAGAGCCGGAGCCGCGGTTTTCCGTGGAGGAGATCCTTGCGGAACGCGAAAGCGAGATACTCCTTAAAGAGCGGGAGCTTGATAAGCTTCGCGAGGAACTGAATGCTCTTAAAGAGCAGTACATAGAGCAGGGCAAGCAGGTGATACTCGAGGCGAAGCGCCGCGCTGACGATATTTTGGATAACGCGGAGCAGCAGGCAGCCGAGATACGCACGGATGCGGAAAAGAACCGCGAGGGCGTGTTTATCAAGGCAAGAGCCGAGGGTTTTGAGCAGGGTAAAAAGGACGGCGTCGCTGCGTGTCTTGCGGAGGGACAGGGTATTCTTGACGAGGCTCGGGAGTATTCCGACCGCATAAACGAGGAAAAAGAAGAGCTTTTCGATAAATACGAAAAGGAAATATACGAAACCGTTATGGATATTGCCAACAAGGTGACGCTGAATTCCATGGCGGTGAAGGACGGAACTGCGGCAAAGAAGCTCATAAAGAAAGCCGCCAAGGATTTCAGAAACAGTCAGCTTATCCGCATAACGCTTGACGAGAACGGTGCTTCCACCGAACTCGCGGGCGATTATGAGTACTTAAAAGAAATATGTATGTGCGAGAACGTGGAGGTCGAACTTATCGCGGACGCGGCGCCGGGCACAGTGATCGTTGATAACGGCGAGGAGATCACCGACGCGGGCATACAAACGCAGCTCAAAATGATAAAGGAGCTGGGCGATGAAAAGTTCCGCATGCCAACTCCGAAGAAGCGAAGAAAAAAATCGGAGGGCAAGGAGCAGAGCGATGCCGCCAAGCAGTCTGATGAACAGCAAAGCGAGTGGCAGAGCGGCGACCTTTCCGATACCGTAACTCTCAAATCGGAGGGATAAAATGCTTGATTTGGCAACATTTCGAGAGGATATCGATAAAAGCGATCTCTTCCGATATATGGGAAAAATCGAGAAGATAGTGGGCATGACTATCGAGGCGAGCGGCCCGACATGTAATATCGGCGATGTGTGCCGCATATTCGCCAAGGATATGTCATCTTATATAAATGCCGAGGTGGTAGGCTTCAACAAGAGCAATATCTTGCTTATGCCGTACACCGAAATGGAGGGAATAGGTCCCGGAAGCATCGTGGACAACACAGGCGACAAGCTTAATGTCAAGGCGGGAGACGCTTTGGTGGGGCGCATAGTGGACGCTTTAGGTCGACCTCTTGACGGAAACGGCGATATCGATTATACCGATGAGGTGTCGATAACGGGTATTCCGGTAAATCCGTTTACAAGACCGCCGATACACGAGACGATAGAGCTTGGCGTTAAGGCGATAGACGGTATGCTCACGATGGGCAAGGGGCAAAGAATGGGCATTTTCGCGGGCTCGGGCGTTGGAAAATCAACGCTTATGGGTATGATCGCGAGAAAGGTAAAGGCGGACGTGAACGTTATCGCGCTTGTGGGCGAACGTGGACGCGAGGTGCGCGAGTTTATCGAGCGCGATCTCGGACCCGAGGGCATGGCGCGTTCGGTGCTTGTTGTGGCGACCTCCGACCAGCCCGCGATGATGAGATCGAAGTGTCCGCTTACCGCGACGGCAATCGCGGAGTACTTTATGAAGCAGGGCAAGGACGTTCTGTTGATGATGGATTCGCTTACTCGTTACGCCATGGCGCTGCGCGAGGTGGGGCTTTCCACGGGTGAACCGCCGATAGCGCGCGGCTACACGCCGTCCATTTACAGCGCGATGCCGAAGCTGCTTGAACGCGCGGGGAACTTCCCCGAAGGCTCGATAACGGGCATTTACACGGTGCTTGTCGAGGGCGACGACACCAACGAGCCTATAGCCGATACCGTGCGCGGTATCATTGACGGACACATTATACTTTCGAGAAAAATTGCGGCGCAGAATCACTACCCCGCAATTGACATATTATCAAGCGTCTCGCGTCTGATGACCGAGATTGCCGCGCCAAAGCACAAGGAAGCGGCGGGCAAGCTGCGAAATCTGCTTTCGCTCTACACGGAAAATGCCGACCTTATCTCGATAGGAGCTTACAAGCATGGCACAAATCCCGCGCTGGACGAGGCGATAAACAAGATCGACGCGATAAACGAGTTTTTGATGCAGCGCGTTGACGACAGCATGAGCTTCGATCAGACCGTAAAGCTTCTTATCGAAGCGGTGGGCGATTGAGAATGGCGGGATGATGAATAAAGGGTGATGTCGGTTGAAGAAGTTTCATTTCTCTTTGCAGAAGCTGAAGGATTTCCGCGAACAGGAGCTTGACAGGCAGAAAAACGCGCTCTCGCTGCTGCAGGCGGATCTGAAGCGTATCGAGGAAGCCCGCGAGGTGCTGATAGATAAGGTGGCGGAGCAGAGCGAGCAGCTTGACAGAGTGTACCGCTTGGGTTCTACCGCATCGGATATCGCGATGAGAAAGCGGTATATCGTTACTCTCCAGCAGGAGATACATATAAAGGAGCAGCAGGCGATACAAAAGCAGGAGGAAATAGAGAAGCAGCTTGATGTGGTCGTAGAGGCTACAAAAGACGTGAAAACTCTGGAAAAGCTTGAAGAAAAGCAGCTTGAGGAGTACAATCACGCCGCCGCAAAGGAAAACGAGCAGTTTATAGAGGAGTTCGTAAGCGGGCAGACCGTAAGAGCAGCAAGCCCCGCTTCGGAAACGGCGGGAGCTGCGGAATAACACGTTATCATCGGCGCAAAGCCGTTGATATATAATCAAATTAAGCGAAACGGAGGGCGAAAGCTACGGTTTCGCGAAAGAAAAAGGAGGTGGATATATGGCAGTACAGATGAGAACGGGCGCAGGCACGGATCTCATGCAGACAAACGCGGCACAGGCTTCGCGAAAGACCGGGCGGGAGCCTCAAAAGGAGCTTTCGGCGGGCGACGGGTTCAAGAATTTCCTTGACGGAAGCAAGAATTTGTCAAGCGTCAAGAACTCCCAAAATATGGGCTCGCAGGTCAAGCAGCAAAGCGCTCAAACAGCTCCCAAAGACGGCACGGTGAAAGTTTCCGATGACGATGTGAGCCGAGTTGTTGAGGAACTGCGCGAGGACAAGCGCTTTGAAAAGGCTTTGGAAGCTTTGGACAGAGCGATAGGAAGCGAAGAGCTTGAAAGCAATGCGGTTTCCGAAGACGTTAAGGAATTGGCGCAGAAGGTGCTTGACGGCGAGCTTGACATCGACGACATTCCCGACGACATTTTGGCTGAGGAGCTTATGAAAGAGCTTATCGCTTTGATGATGCAGCAGCGGCTGTATCCCGCAAAGGACGACGAGCACGAAAGAGAATCGGAGATGTTCGACCCCGCGACGGCGGCAGTCAACGAGCAAAGCCTTAACCGAAACACGACAGATCAGCTTATCTCCGAGCTTTATAAGCTTATTGAGAAGCACAATGAGGATAAGGACGAGGAAAACGTTACTATCCTTGACGGCATAAGCGAGCCGACAGATGTTGATGAAACGTTAGCGTCGATCGCGACAGGCGAGCTTCAGGCGGAGCAGCAGGTCGGGGAGGGCGCGTTCGAGCAGATCATCGACAGTATGACCGAGGCAGCGGAAGTAACAGAAGACGCAGCGGCAGTCGGAGCCGTAGAATTAGTCGAGGCGGCAAACGCCGAGAGCGCACCGGCAGTCAAAACGCAGTCGAATGCCGGCAATTTGCAGAACGCGGTATCCGAGACGGCAGCCGAGGGCACAGAGCAAGTGGTTCGGGCAGCGGAGCAAGGTTCGCAGTCGGACGGCGCGCAAATGCAGTTCGGCGGTCAGGCGCAAAAGACCGAGCAGGTCGATAACCGTGTTGACGAGGGCGAGCTTGACGATGTTATCGAATCGTTCACGGTGAAAGAAACAAGCGTTTCCGAACCCGCGAAAACGGAGACTTCCGTTAAGGCAAGCATCACCGCAGCGCCGCAGTCGAGAGTTCAGAACGCAAGCGAAGAGCTTGAAATGCTGAAAAGCGCAAAGCTCGGCAAAAAGGAAGCCGAGGGCGATATTGTTTCCGCGGAAACAACAAGCTCGATGGTGAACGATCAGCCGATCGTGTTCACAAGAGCGGACGGCACGAAGTTCGAGGTAAACCCGAGCGAGATCGTTGACCAAACAGCAAGGATCATCGAAACGGCGATCAGGGAAACGCAGCAGCAAAGCGAATACAGCTTGATACTCAACCCGGAGGAGCTTGGCAGGATCACGGTGAAGCTCATCAAGGCGGCGGACGGCGCAGTAAGCGTTACGATCGCGGCGGAGAACGCGCACACGCAGCGAGTTCTTGAGCAGCACAGCGAGCTTATGCAGAGCAATCTGCGGGCAAACGGCACAAACCTCGCAAGCTGGCAGACGGTAAACGAGAGCCGTCAGGAAACCTACGCGCAGGATTACAACGGAAGCAGCAAGAACCCTTATTTCCGTCGTGACGAAGCACAGCACACCGACGAAGACAACACGGACACAACGTTCGCGGAAATCATCGCGGCAATGTAATTTTTGAAGAAGGAGGAAAAACAATGGCAGATAACACTTTCGATGGACTGCTTAACACTTCGGCCACTTCGCTTGACAGTATTCGTCAGAAGTACTACGAGAAGTATAAGGACAAATTTAAGGACTCTACCGAGGACCTTGTAAATTCCGAGACGTTCTTAAACCTTATGGTCAAGGAAATGACTAACCAAGACCCGCTCGAGCCAACCTCGAACAGCGAATTCGTTACTCAGCTCGCGAGCTTTTCACAGCTCAGCTATATGAGAGATTCCAGCAGATACGCTATGGCAAACTACGCTTCGTCTTTGGTAGGCAAGGTTGTAACAGCCTCAAAGCCCAACGGAAAGGATCAGATCACCAAAACGGGCGTTGTTGAATCCGTTTCCAAGAAGGGCGATACCTACAACGTGTTCATTGACGGAGAGGCGTTCGATATTGCAAAGGTAACCAAGGTAGAGCCGGGCGACAGCGCAAGCGGTACTACATCCACGGACAATTCCAACGCGCTTGCCGACAGTATAGCAAGAGCTTCGGGAATGATCGGAATGTACGTCAAGGTTCCCACCGAGAACACGAACGGCGCACAGGATGGTCTTGCGGCAGGCTGGATCGATACCATTAAAGTCAAGGACGGCAAGATAACGGCGGTTCTGGCAGACGAGAATGGCACTACGATCGGCGAATATGATCTCGCGAAGCTCACCGAGATAACATTTGCGACCATTGGAAACATAAACGACGGAGCTACCGATAAGGATAAGGTCGACGGCAGCGAAAATACCGATGAAGAAGACAAGACCGTGGAAGCAGCGGAAGGTATTGGCGGAACGGATAAGTCTTGATTTAAGCAAGGAGGCTTAATATGCTGATAAGCGAATATTTGGCGCTTCGCAATCAGATCAGCGTTACCACGGGAAATACGATCGGCGCACCTGTGACGAGTTCGCAGGAGGCGAACGGCAGCGGCGAGAGCTTTGCTCAAGCCTTACAGCAGAAGATCGAGGAAAAGCAGGGCGGCGTGGAGTTCACCAAGCACGCAATGCAAAGGCTTTCCGAGCGCAGCATAGATCTTACCGAGGGCGATACCTTGGAGCGTCTTAACAAGGGCGTGGAGATAGCGGCGGATAAGGGAAGCGTTGAAACTTTGGTTCTTGTGGATAGAAACGCGTTTGTTGTGAGCGTAAAAAACAACAAGGTTATTACCACCATTCCTCAAGAGGAAATGATCGGTAATATTTTCACAAACATTGATTCCACCGTGATCGTGTAACACTTACGAGTTACACTATAACGCTTACGCGTTACACTCCGGCGCTTACGCGCCGCATACGTGAACGGACCTTCGGGAATTCACGGCGGCAGTTCCGATTGAACAGCCGCACACGGTGAACAATGGAGAGGTGTTATAACCTCTTAACTCAAAAAAATCTAACATCTAATTTGGAGGTCATTTAATTATGGTTAAGTCACTTTTTACAGGTGTTACGGGTCTTAAGTCCCATCAGCAGAGAATGGATATGATAGGCAACAATATCGCAAACGTAAACACGATTGGTTTTAAGACCGACGTTATGACGTTCGCGGACGTTTACTATCAGACCAAGAGAAATCCCTCCGCGCCGACGGCTACATTGGGCGGTATCAATCCCAGACAGGTAGGCTACGGCGTTAAGGTAAGCTCTGTTGAGGCGAACCTTTCGCAGTCGGGCTACAACTATACCGACAACAAGACCGATATCGCGCTTGACGGCAAGGGCTTCTTCCAGCTGCAGGACGGCGCGGGCAACAAGTATTATACAAGAGCGGGTCACTTTAAGTTCGATGAAGCGGGTTACCTCGTAAACGACGACGGTTATCATGTGCTCGGCGTTTCGGGAAATACGGAAGGCGTTCCGGGAAGCTCCGATATCATCAGAGCGGTTATCCCGCAGACCGACGATCACGTATCGTCGGCTACAAAGCTTGTAAACGGCACGAACGTTACCGTTTCCGTTACCGCTCCCTCGGAGTTTACGAATATGTCCGTTGCGTTCAAGCATGCCGACTTCCCCTATGCTACATACGCGAACAATATCTTGACCGTGTTCTTCAATCAAGAGCAGCAGTACGATTCCCGCGAGGAATTTGACGCAGAGATCCAGAAGGCGCTTAAAGCAGGCGGTGTAAACCTCCCCGATGACGTGGAGCTTACCATGGACTTTGATCCTATCCCCGACGACATCACCTCCGCTTCTGCGTCGAACATGGTTGAGGATCTGAAATTTACAACGACCGACTCCACATGCCGCTTCCATATTTCCAAGGCTTCTGCGACAGGCAAGGATAACGCTTACATTGACTTCTCCGTACAGGACAACAACGTTAGAGATACCGTACAACTGATATACGGCAACAAGAGCACGGGCACGGTAACGGTAGATTACAAGAAGACCAACGCCAACGGTTTTGCTATCACGATTTTCGATGACACTACGGCAAGCGATATCAACGAGGCGCTGAAGCAGTTCCTGGCGCTGGATGAGAATTCTCAGGTTCCGAAGCTTTCCTGCACGGCGTTCACCATTCCGTCCAATATCACCAGAAAGGACGCTATCACAGCTTTGACGGGCGGCACGGCTGCAACGGGTATCACCGTAGATACGGCGGGTACAGCTAAGCTTTATGGCGCGGCTCCCAACGACCTTACCGGTAAACTTGATTTCGGCGTTAAGGCTGCCGGCGAGTTCGCAAATAACTACAGAATACAGTTCGCGAAGAAATCGGGCTACGGCACGACCACAGC
>OIXH01004295.1_pt1 | contig 11725 bp, 3 predicted proteins | sample 1587741 | NCBI WGS metagenome assembly OIXH01 (sample SAMEA3888916, study PRJEB22519) | human gut metagenome | biome: human gut; feature: human-associated habitat; material: faeces | place: Denmark | collected 2011 | reverse complement strand
CAGCATTTTTGGCAAGGATGCCATTCAGGAAAAGTGCCTGTTCCGCGTGACCCGCAATGCGGACATCGACGTGAAAGAGGGCATGATGGATCACGATATCGATTACCGTGAGATCATGTCCGATCTGCTCAAGCGCCGCCGCAAGCTGGCGTCTGTGCGTTTGCAGATCACAACTGCATCTGCCCCGGAGGTGGAACGCCTGCTGTGCAACCGCCTTGTGCTGACCCATAAGCGGGTGTTCGTGCAGAAAAGCCCGCTGGATCTGAGCTTCTTCTATAAGCTCACCGGCAGGATCGAGGCAGACGGACATCCGGAGCTGTTCTACCCGGCGGCACGGCCCATGCTGCCGCCGCCGCAGTACGATCTTGCCGCCGAGGTGCAGAAGCATGATGTGCTGCTCAGCTATCCGTACCAGTCTATCCGGCCCTTCATTGCCATGCTCAAAAAGGCGGCACATGATCCGGAGGTCATTTCCATCAAGATGACCCTCTACCGTATGGCGCGGGAATCCCAGATCGTGCAGGCGCTGATGGAAGCCGCCGAAAACGGGAAAGAAGTAGTTGCTCTTGTGGAGCTGCGTGCCCGCTTTGACGAGCAGAACAATATCGACTGGTCCAAGCAGCTGGAAGAGGCAGGCTGTACCGTCATTTATGGCTTTGATGATTACAAGGTCCACTCCAAGTTGACCCTCATTACCAAAAAGAATCAGGATGGCTATGCCTACATCACCCAGATCGGCACTGGGAACTACAACGAAAAAACCAGTGAACTCTATACGGATTACTCGTTCATTACGGCAGACCCGGAGATCGGTGAAGAAGCCTCCAATGTCTTCCAGAATCTTGCCGTTCAGAAGCTGACCGAAACCAGCGAAAAGATGCTGGTGGCCCCGCTGCGGTTCAAGAGCGTGCTTCTGGAAGAAATGGATCACCTGATTGCCGCCGCCCGCATGGGCCGCCCGGCGTCCATGATCCTCAAGAACAACTCCATCAGCGACCGCGATATCATCCTCAAGCTGCAGGAAGCCAAGCGCGGCGTGGCCGAAGCCATTATTCCGGGCCAGGACACCTGGAAGTCGCTGACCAGGGAAGATCTGGAAATGCTCTTCGAAGTTTAGGAGCCGACTCTGAAAAACGCTGTCAGCAGGTCGACATTTGTAAGGTTCTCATGGGCCAAAACAGGCTGACGCTGCCCTCAGGCCGCAATGCAAAAGGCCCGTGCCGGGAATCCCGGCACGGGCCTTGTTTATACCGGACGCTGTCCGGCTGTATGTTTTTTAGCTGTTTTCCATCTGCACCTGGGTCATAGCCTGCTCGGTCTGCGCCTGCATCGTATCCACATGCACGTCCGAGCCCACGGTCACAGTCACGTCGCCGTTGGTATAGGCGTGGTAGCCGTCAGGGGCATCGTCCGCCTTGGTCCAGCCGTCGCCCAGCGACAGCGAGCTATCGTTCACAGTGATGCCGATGTTGCTCAAGGCGTCCATATTGGTCAGATTCGAAACGTCTTCGCCGCTGATGATCACTTCCACGTCGGTGACGTTGGAATCAAGCTGCCCGCCCTGGAAGAGCGAATCCATATTGTCGCTGCCTACCAGGAGCACGTCCATGCCGGAACCGCCGTCAATGACGTCATTGGGGTGATACATCATGATGTCGTTGCCGTCGCCGCCGTAAAGATGGTCCACAGCCGTGTCGTCGCCGCCGTCCAGGAAGTCGTTTCCGGCTCCGCCGTAGAGGTAGTCGCTGCCCGCTCCGCCATACAGGATGTCGTCGCCCTGACCGCCAGAGAGGATGTCGTCGCCCTCGCCGCCGTGCAGGGTTTCCGCCCCTTCGCCGCCGAACAGCACCTGAGCGGCGTCGGCATGCGCGTCGCCGAGGCTGCCGCCGGCGCTGGGTGAAGGTGTGGCAAGGTTGACGTCCACATGGCCCGAGACGGGATCGTTAAGGTTGTCGGACACCGTGTAATCAAAGTGTTCGGTCAGATCATGGCCTTGGGCGTGAGCAGCGGCCAGATCCTTGAGGTTATCCGCCGAGGTATCCAGCGTATAGCTGTACTGGCCGGTATTCGCGTCAAAGTGCAGTGTGCCGAACGTCCCCTGCACGTCGCCCTGGGCGTTCATATCCGCAAAGTCATAGTGCAGCGCGTCGCCCTGCTCCTGGCCGTGAACCGGCACGTCATGCGTCGGCAGGCTGTTGTCGTGCGGGTCGGCGTTAGTGTCGTCGGACGAGATGCTGAAGTCCGCGTCCGGCACCAGGCCGGTCAGGCCCAGCACCAGGGCCGCCTGGCCGATCTGCGGAGCCTTGTTGGCGCCGTCAATGGTCACATTCAGATTCTTGGACGTGGCGCTGTCATGCCCGTCGCTGACCTTGAGCTGGAAGTCCAGCCCCTCCTTGTCGCCTTCCTTCATGCCGGCCTGCACGGCGGGGTCGGCCGTGAACGTGTATGCCCAGTTGCCGTCCGTGGTTTCGGTAAAGTTGAACGTGCCCTTGCCGTCGATGGTCACGCTGTTTTCCACCACCTCGTGGGCCACACCATCCACCATCACGTACAGGGTGTGGCTGTCGTTGGCGTCCACGTCGTGGAAGTTCAGGGAACCGGCATTATCGGCCGCCGTGGCCGTATCAATGACCGGCGCGTCGTTGGTGCCTTCAATATGCACGGTCACGGTCTTTTCCGTGGTCGCGCCTTCCGCGTCCGTCACCGTAACGGTGAAGCTGTCGGTTCTCTTTTCACCTTCGCCCAGGACTTCGGCCCGTTCGTCCAGCGTGTACTTGTAGGTCCATTGGCCGTTTTCACCCCGGACCAGTTCCACCTTGCCGTAGCCGCCGTCAGTAGCGGTGACGGAGGCCACCGTGCCGTCCACATCCTTGGCAATGAATGAGCCGGACAACGAATCCGCGCTGTCCACGCCGTTTTCCACCACCGGGCTGTCGGCGTTGGGCTCCAGCTCAATGGTCAGGTCCGGCGCGGTATTGGTGCCGGTAATGTCCACCCTGACGTTCAGACTGGTCTCATTGCCCTGGCTGTCCGTCACAGTCAAAGTCACCGAGGTTTCCGTGAGGCTGCCCGAGGTCAGGGCGCGCACGGCATCGGACTCGTTATTCAGGTCGAAGGAGTATGTACCGTCCTGGTCGACCTTGAATGTCCCGAAGTCGTTGGTAATGCTGCCGTCGGCATTGAGCACCGCATTGTACAGGGGATTGCCGTCGTCATCCGTGGGCACCGTCAGGCCGTAGCGCAACGCGCCGCCGGACTGATCCACGCTATCCGCGTCGTAGGCTGTGGCCTGGCCGCTGTCAGAGTTTGTCGGGTCACCCTCGCGCACGGTCAGCACCTTGTCCACGGAGAGCACCGGCGCGTCGTTCTCGCCGGTGACGTTCACCGTGATCTCCACGGTGCTGGTCTTGCCGTGTTCGTCCGTGGCCGTGATATAGAAGGTGTCCTTGCCCGGATGGTCGGCGTCCAGGCCCTGCACGGCCGGATCGGCGTTGTTCAGGGTATAGACATACTCGCCGTTCACCAGTTGCAACGTGCCGTACGTACCCTGTACCACCGTGCCGCCCTTGCCGTTCTCGGTGGTGCTGGCGGTGAAGATCAGGTTGTTCGTGCCCTCGTCGTCATGGAACAGGCCGCTCAACGCGCCGCTGTCCGCCAGGGTTCCGTCTTCGGCCACGGCCAGGGTCACGTCGGTCGCCGTTACTTCCGGACCGTAGTTGGTGCCGTCGATGGTGACGGTCACATCCTGCGGCTCGCTGTAGTCCTTGCCGTCGTAAGCCACTACCTGGAAGGTCTCGCTCAGATGCGTACCGGCGGTGAGATGCACGATGCCGCCGGGATAGTTCTGTACCAGGTCCTGCGGCAGCTTGTCCGTATCCAGATGGAAAGTGTACGTGCCGTCGGGGTTGATTTCAATGGTGCCGTACTCGGTCGGCATGGACGTGACATGGTTGCCGTCCTGGTCAACGAAGTAATACGTCACCGATTCCGTGCCGCCGGTGGGCTTGCCGTCCGCATCCAGCGCGTGGTCAATGTCCGTGGCCGTTACCGTGCCCGTGGCCGTCATGTCGCTGGTCAGGCCGTCGTGGCCCGTCTCACCGATGGACGCATCCGTCGCGCCGGTGATGACCGGGGCGTCGTTGGTGCCGTAGATGTCGATCTTGATCTTGGCGGCCGAGCCATCGGCTTCCACCACCCGGCCATCGAGCATCAGGGTGAAGTCCTCGCTGACCTTTTCGCCGTCGGCCAGACTCTGCACCAGGCCGGGCTTGCCGTCCTCGCCGTTGTACAGGGTATAGGTGTACTTGCCGGTGACCGGATCAATGATCAGATAGCCGTACTGGCCGTCCACATGGATGGCGCCACCGTCCGCGGCGCTGCTCTGGACTTGCTGGCCGTTCGCCCCCTGGATGCCGAAGACGCGGTCCGGGGCATCAGTTCCATCATCCCACTTGGCCTTAAGCTGGCCTTCAAAGGTCGTCGTCTCCACATGATCGGGGGTGGCGCTTATATCCCTGCCGTCTTCCGAGACGGAGCCGTGCAGAACGCTGCTGCCGTCAAATTCCAGACTGAGGCCGGGATGCCCGCCGTCGCCCTGATTGGGATCAGCCGGGTCAATAGTGACGGTGATGTTATGACTGTTCTCGGACATGGCCCCGTGCGGGTCCACCACCACGACCTTGGCCCCGTCGGTCAGACTTTCGCCGTTCTGCAGGGCCTTCAAGGCCTCATCCAGCGTGGAGCTTTCATTATCCAGCGTGTACTTGTAGTGGGTGGTGATGGTGCCGTCCGCCGCGGTTTCATAGGTCAGGGTAATCGTGCCGTAGTCGGTCTTGAGCTCAGTGACGGGATTGCCGTCCTCGCCCACCAGCATATAGCGGAGACCGGTCTGGTCATCCACGTCGCTCATGGCGTCCTTCGGCAGGGTGCCGGTAAAGATGACGCCCGGAGAGTCCGTGTCGGAGGTCTGGCCGTCGTCTTCAAAGACGTCCTGCTGCACCTTGCCGATGAAGGCCGACTCGTCATTCTCGCCCACGGTCAGGACCGGCTTGTCATTGGTGCCCTTGATCTCAATGGTGATTTCCCTTTCGACGGTCTTGCCGCCTTCGATCACCGCCTGGACCTTGAAGGTTTCGTACTTGGATTCGCCGTCGTTCATGGCCTGGACGAGAGCCGAGCCGTTTTCACTCAGGGTATAGATGTAGCTGCCGTCGGAGTTGACCGTGAGCATGCCCAGCGGCTTGCCGTCGGCGCCGTCCGCGAAAACGGTCTGGCCTTCATTGCTCCAGGTCGCATGGCCCGAATCCTCGGTGTCCACGATATGATCGAGGCCGAGCTGGCCATGGATGGCCGGGGCCTGGGCGGCGTGGTTAATGTCCGCACCACTGTCTTCCTGAATGGCGGTCTCGCCGATGACCGTGATGACCGGATTGTCCGCCGAACCGGTGACGTCGATGACCAGCTTGCCCGAGGTAGAGGCATTCTGCGGGTCGGTGACGCGGATGTTGAAGTCTTCCTGTCCCAGAATATCCTGCTCGGAGAGCTTCTGCCCCGCGTTCAGGGATTCCAGCAATTCGGGATGGGTCAGGGTGTACTTGTACCAGCCGTCCTGGTTCAGTTCCAGCACGCCGTACTTGCCCTCCACGACCTGCACCAGCTTGCCGTCATGCTCAATGCTGAAGCTGAGATCGCCGGGGTCGTGCTCGGCATCCGGGTCGTCGGCAACCAGTTGGCCGGAGATGACCGTGTTGCCGTTTTCCACCAGCCCGTCCGCCGTGATTTCGTTGCTCACCACCCCATCGACGGTAAAATACGGCCGGTCGTTGGTGCCGTGGATGTAGAGATCCAGCTTCTGGCTGGTGACCATGTCGTCGGCATGCCGGTCGTCGCGCACGGCCAGATCGTAACCGGTCAGCTTGAGCAGCTCGCCCGCGTTGAGGGCGTTGACGTCGGCGTTGTCCGCCAGGGTAAAGGTATAGTTGCCCTCGGCGTCGATGGTCAGGGTGCCGTAGAGCTTGCCGTCCTGCATCACCTCAACGGAGCCCGCGTGGAACGTGCCGTCAGGGTCGGTGAAGCCGTAGACCAGATGGTTGACGCCGTTTTCGTCCACGGGATTGTCCACCGGCGTGACTTCAAACTTGCCGCCCGCCGTCTGGGACGCATTGTTGTCCACGTTGGTGTTGAACTCCACGCCCGCTTCCGTGGTCTGGATAACGTGGCAATCGGTGGAATCAAGACGGATGGCGTCGTCCTGGCCGTGGATGGTGACGGTGACTTCCTTGATGTCGAACGCGCCCTGCGAGTCCTTGACCACCACGTGGAAGGTTTCGGTGCGGGTTTCACCCGTGCGCAGCTCCTGCACGGCCTGGCTGTCATTGTCCAACGTGTACGTATACTTGCCGGTAGCGGGATCAATGCTCAATGTGCCGTAGTCGCCGGACATGCTGGAAGACATGGCGGGCGTCTGGCCCTGAGCCGTATTCTCCATATTGTTGCCCGTGATGCCGAAGGTGAAGCTCTCGCCCCTCGCGCCGCCCGAATCCGGGTCGGTCACGCTGACCGTGCCGGAGGCGGTCAATGTGCCGTCTTCCGCCACGCCCAGGTCCGGCTGGTTCACGGTCAGCTCGGGCTGGTCGTTGGTTCCCTTGATATTGGCCGTGACCCAGGTGTTCAGCACCCCGCCCTTGCCGTCCGATACCGTGAATTCCAGATAGCGGGAAATGGTTTCCCCGGCATTCAGTTCCTGAACCGTCTGTGCGTCATTATCCAGCACAAAATAGTACTTGCCCGTGGCGGGATCGAGATGGAAAACGCCGATGTCGGTCTTGTATGTCAGCCAGCCCTGATCATCCGTGCCGGTTTCGCCGCTCCAGGAACCGGGATTGCGGTTGTCGGACGCGCCCTCGTTGATCGAGTATGTCAGGTCGTCGCCTTCCCAGTCCTTGATATTGCTCTGGCCGATATCGCTCTGTTCCTTGCCGGCCGTGGCGGTATTGCCGCCCGGAATCACCCCGGCTTCCACCACGTTCACCTGGCTGCCGTTCACCAGATAGGGGTTGTCGTTGGTTCCGGTGATCTCCACCTCGACATGCTGTTCGGAATACGCGCCGTGCTCGTCGGTCACCCGGATGGTGTAGCCGTTGCCGCCCGTGGGATCCACCTTCTGGCCTTCTTCCAGCGCCTGGGTATCCTTCGAATTGTTGTTCAGTTCGTACCAATACCTGCCCGTGTTCGGGTCGATGTGCATGGTGCCGTACTGGTCGGGAACCGAGGTAATCGGATTGCCGTCGGCGTCGTTGCCGAAACTGTAATGCAGTTCCGCGCCATGGTCGGCGTCCGCGCCCGTGGCCTGACCACCGTCAGTATTGGTATAATCGTTGCCGGAATTCGCGCCCTTTTCGGTCACTTCCAGCCTGGTGTTGTCCACGCCCAAGGTGGGCTGGTCGTTGGTGCCCTCAACGGTCACGCCCAGCATGTGATGGCCCTGCGCGCCGTATTGGTCCGTCACCGTCGTGGTAAAGTGGAAGTCGAACTTTTCGCCCTGGGCCAGATGATTGGCGGCTTCGGCATTCAGGACAAAGGTGTAGTGCCCGGTCACGGTGTCCAGGGTCAGGGTGCCGTAGTTGGTTTCGATGGTCTGGATGGCATGGCCGGTCTCCGGGTCAGTGGACATGGCGCTGCTGTTGATGAGCAGGGATTCCGTGACCGGATTGCCGTCGGCATCGACAACAGGCTGGGCCTTCTCGCCGGAGCCGGTATACATATTGACTGTAATGCCGGACTCGTTGATGCCGCCTTCCCTGCCGCTGCCGTTCACGTCGATGCCGTAGGTCAGCTGGGCGTCATTGTCCCGGTCGCTGCCCTGCAGAGTGCCTTCCACCTCGACGCGATGGTGATCAGGAAAGACATAACCGTTGTCCTTGCCGTCGGGCGTGGTGGATTCGTTGCCGCCCGGGGCCACGCCGTCCTCGCGCACATGCACCTTGCTCCAGCTGATGGTCGGCGCCTCGTTGGTGCCTTCAATGCAGATGGTCAGGCTGCTGTTGCCGGTCAGTTCGCCGTCCGAGGCGCTGACATCAAAGGTCAGGTTCCACTTGTCGCCCTGGCCCATGGCGTCCACAAAGCCGCCCGCGTCGGTATTGAGCTCAAAACTGTAATGGCCGTCGGCGTCCAGCGTAAAAGTGCCCGCTTCGGTGACGATGGTGGTCGTGCCCGCGTCGTCGGTGCTGACGCTGAGAACCTTGAGCGTCGTCGTTTCATCGGCATTGTCGGGATTGGTCAGGGTCAGCTCGCCGCCCGCGACGATGCCGGAGGTGACCACGCCGTAGGTCAGATCCGACCCTTCGTGGTCAAAGCCCTGAAGCTGTCCCTCAAAGCCGAGACGATGCTCGCCGCCGGGAATATGACCTTCACCGCCGGTGTAATCCTTGGTGGCGCTATTGGCTGACGCGGCGTCTTCACCGAACACGCCCATATCCTTGACGTGCTCGGTCACGGCCGTGATGACGGGCACGTCGTTGGCGCCCTTGATGGTGATGTCCAGCGGGACTTCGGCATGCGCGCCGTGTTCATCCGTAACCACCACGGTCACGCGCTGGGTCACGTCGTCGCCGTCGCCGCTGAGCTTCTGAACGGCTTCGCTGTTCTTGTCCAGGGTATAGGTGTATTCGCCGGTATCCGGATCAATGGTCAGGGTGCCGTATTCGTCCGTAATGCTGGTAATGGGATTGCCGTCGCCGTCCGTGCCGAAGCTGTAGTGCAGGTCATGGCCCGCGTCCGGGTCGTCGCCCAGGGCCGTGCCGCCGTCGGCGATGGCGCCTTCCGCCGCGTTCGCGCCGTCGTCGGTGACGGTAAGATGGTCCTTGCCCAGTTCCAGAGTGGGCACGTCATTGCTGCCCACCACGTTCACGGTCACGGTCGTGGTGGCCGTGCCGCCTCGCCCGTCGCTGACCTGGACGGTGAAGTTTTCGTTCACCACATCGCCCTCGGCCAGGCCGTTGGCGTTTTCGTTGTTCAGCACATAGGTGTAGGAGCCGTCGGGATTGATGGTGATAACGCCGTATTCCGTGGTGATGCTGGTAACCAGGCTGCCGTCGGGAGCCACGAAAGCAAAATGCAGCGCGTCGCCGTCGGGATCATAGGCATTGACCTGGCCGCTCGCCGTGGGAACGCCCTCCTTGGCATCGTTGCCGCCCACAAATACACCGGCTTCCACCACGCTCACCGTGCCGCTGATGGAAATCACGGGCGCGGCGTTGGTCTCCCCGGCGTCCGGGCTGACCACGCCCAGAGCGTCCACGTCCTCGGTATAGGGCCGGTCCAGGTTCATGCCCCAGTCCAGCTCGTTCAAATGGTTGATGCCGTCGAGCAGGTCGCTGTTGCCCAAGTCGCTATAGCGGGCGGCGCGGGCGGCGGCTCCCGCCGCCGGACCGGCGGCGGGCATCAGGTCTGGACCGAAGGCGCTGAAAAAGTCCGCCCCGGCCACCAGGGTGCCGTCCACTTCAAAGTCCGGCATGCTTTCCTGGGAATACTGGGTGTAGAAATTGGTAAGCTGAATGCTGGAGCCGTCGTCAAAACTGAAGACGAGGTTGTCTCCCGCGCGCTCCATGGTAGCCTGATCCGTGGGGAATTGCAGGACCAGGCGGGAATCGGCCACACTTTCCAGAACTGTATGCTGTCCCGCTTGCGGACGGGTAAGGATGATATCTGCCATTGTATTTGCCTCGTTGGTTCGCGGGGAAAGGCCCTGGGGCCGTCCCGTCAGTGCTTGGCGATTTGTTCCAGGATGCAAAACGCGCGCCGTCGGAAAACCGGCACCGCCGCGTCCGCGCAAAAAATGCGGAGCGCAACGGCATCAGCGCCGCGCAATCGGTACAGGGAACCGGCAGAAAGAGAGGGAAAACATCCGCGCCACGGCCGAAACGCGCCTGAAAAGCGCGCCCGGCGCGGGAAGAGCGGCGGACAATTTCATTGAGGTCGCAAATACGCGATCACCGCGGCAACGCAGTGCCGGCAGGAACGGTGTGTTGCGGGAATCTCTTTAAGAGGCGTAAGGAGTACGCCCGGGAAGGCTGAACGGGCGAGCCTTCGGGACAGCTCGCGCTATGGCTGGAGACACGTTTTTGGCGTATATGCTTTCACCATGCACTTTCTTAATAGGCAGCCCGCGCGGTTCTGTCAAGAGGAAAACCGCGCGGGGCACCGGATTACAGCCGGATCAGGGCCTTCTGGCATTTTCAGCGGCGAAATGCTCCGGGGACTGTTTCCGAATCAAGGAATCTTCCCTTTCAGCCAGGAAAGCAAGCATGTTGCGAAAGGCATATGCCCCAACGGCACGCGACAGGAGCAAAAAGCGCGATTTGTTTCAGCCGTTGGCGGCTATGCCGCCTTACGGATAAAGACAGCATCGATGACAGCGCCGCAAGGCAAAAAAACATGAAAATACATCCCGGCGGCACACGGACTGATATCAGGCCAGCAACGCCCGCGCATCGGCCACGCGGGCCTCATCCTCACGGCCCAGCGCGCGCAGGGCGCGGGCCAGGGTCTGCCAGGCTTCCGGCCGGTCGTGCAGGCCCGCGCTCTTGCGCGCCAGCAGCTCGGCCATGGCCGGGTCTTCATTGCCGTCCAGATAGATTTTAGCCAACAACAACATGGCCGCCGCGTCATTGGGATTGCGCAGCAGGGCTTCGTGCAGGAGCTCCCGCGCCTCGCCGCCCCGTTTCTGGCGCGCGGCCACCCGGGCCAGATGCCGACGGGCCGGACTCGGCGTGCCGGGCCGGGCATCCTCAATGGCGGCGGCCCGCTCGTAAAAGCGTCGCGCCTCGCCGCGTCGGCCGCCCTGCTCGCAAAGCTGGCCCAGGCGGATATGGGCAAAGAGATGGTCCGGCGCAATTTTGACGCATTGGCGGTAATAGCGGGCGGCGGCGCGCCGTTCGCCCAGGGTCTGGCACACCGTGCCCAGATTGTAGCAGATCTGCGCGGCGCGGGCGGCAGAGCATATGCATTTGCTTGGTGCGCAGAGCAATCCCTATCCCATTCTCCGGCAGGCCGATCTGTTCGTGCAGTCGAGCCGTATCGAAGCCTTCGGGCTGACGATCACGGAGGCACAGGCGCTCGGTGTTCCCGTGCTCTCCACCAAAACGGACGGCGGGACAGAGCTGATCCGCGACGAAGAAACCGGCCTGCTCTGCGATATCTCCGCAGAAGCCATTGAAGACGGCGTCCGGAGGCTCCTGCGTGACAAGGCGCTGTATGACCGGATCCGGGAGGGCACGGCAGGCATTGACTTTGAGTCGCGCAATGCGCACGTCATGCAGAGACTCTATGAGGAACTGGAACGTCCGTGAAAAAGAAAATTTGGAAAGTCATATTTTTCCTGGCGGGAGTACTCGCGCTTGTGCTCCTGATCTCTGCTGTGATCTGCGGCACGGTGATCCATATACAGCCGTATACCGTCGCGTTGGATGGCATGGAGACGCCCGTCCGCCTCGTCGTGATCTCCGACCTGCATGGAAAAGCTTTTGGAAAGGACAATGCGCGGCTTCTTGAAAAGATCGAGGCGCAGGCGCCGGACGTAATTTTTCTCGTAGGTGATATGCTGGACAAGAAGGCGGATGAAGCGGATGTACAGTCGCTTCTGGCGCTGACGGAAAGACTGCTCAAGATCGCGCCGGTGTTTTTTTCGATGGGAAACCACGAGCAGGTCTACCTGAAAACGGATGAG
>OIXH01004294.1_pt1 | contig 11728 bp, 9 predicted proteins | sample 1587741 | NCBI WGS metagenome assembly OIXH01 (sample SAMEA3888916, study PRJEB22519) | human gut metagenome | biome: human gut; feature: human-associated habitat; material: faeces | place: Denmark | collected 2011 | reverse complement strand
TAGTAGATGCAGAGGCTCATGACGCCGCCGGGCTTTAAGAGCCGGAGGCCTTGCTCGATGGCGGGAATGCTGGTCTCCGCACGGGTGAAGATGCGGTGGTCGCCCCGGGGGAGGTAGCCGAAGTTGAAGACGATGGCGTCCACGGTTCCGGGCTGGGCGTAGCGCTCCATGTGGCTGTGGCTGTCCAGGACCACCTGGGCGGTGAGGTTCCGCTCCGCAAGGAGGGCTTTGGTGGAGTCCACGGCCTCCTGCTGGACGTCGAAGGCCAGGACGCGGCCGGTCTCCCCCACCAGGGAGCAGAGGAAAGCGGTGTCGTTTCCCCGGCCGGCGGTGGCGTCGATGCAGAAGCCGCCGGAGGGGACCCGCTGGCGGAGAAATTCGTGGGCGATGACAAGGGTGTTGAGTCCGGGCATAGGTGCTCCTTTCGGGTCAGTGGGTATCCAGAAGGGCGGCCAGACGTTCCCGCTTGGTCCGGGTGTCGCCTTCGATCTGGAGCTTGGCGTAGATGCGGTTGACGTACTGCTTTACCGTGCCCTCGGAGAGGTAGAGCCTGGCGGCGATCTCCTTGTTGGAGGCTTTGGCGGCGGCCAGGGTGGCGATCTCCATCTCCCGGTCGGTGAGGGCGGCGGCTTCGGCGGGGCGGGCGATCCGCTGGCGGAGTCGGGCGCAGCGGGCTTCCATATCGCGGCCCAGCCGGACGGCCTGGGCCTGGAAGGGGTCGTCCTCCCGGAAAAGCGGGGCCAGGTACCGGTAATTTTCGGCAAAGGGCAGGAGGATGCCGTCGGGCCGGGCGACGTCCAGGGCTTCCCGGAACAGGGCGGCGGCTTCGGCGGGGCGGCCCAGCTTTTGGTAGGCGGCGGCGGTCTGGAGCCGGACGTGGAGGCTCACCAGGGCGTAATGAAGTCCGCTGCAAAGGGCCAGAAGGGAGTCGCTGCACCCGATGACGTCGGGGTACCGGCCCTGGGCCAGGCGGACCTGGTTTTCGATGAGGATGAGCATGGGCCTGGCGGGATTCAGGATGTTCACATCGCCCAGCTGGTGGTTGGCGAAAAGCGGGGGAACCTTTTCCGGCGCGCCAAGAAGGGCGCAGTAGTAGGCCAGGGCGCTTTCAAAGGTCAGCAGGAGGGTGGCGTCCCGGCGGCGCTTCAGCTGTTCCCGTTCTTCGGCGGGGTCCAGGGAGAAGGGGGATTCCGGGTCCGCCAGGTGCAGGCGGAGGGCCAGGAGGTCGCAGCAGAGGGCGATGTAGGTCTGGTCCCGCTCCTGGGCACGGTAGCGGGCCTTGGCGTTCAGGAGCCGGGCGGCGGGGAAGTCCCCGCGGAGGAAGGCGGCTTCGGCCTCCATGACCTGCTCTGCGCCGGCGCCGTGCTCCGACGTGACCCGGTAGTAGTAGGGCATGGCCCGGTTCATGGTCCGGACCTCGGCGTCCAGCTGGCCGGGGGTCCGGTGAAACATCATCAGCACCGATGGAGAGCCGAAGGTGAAGGACCCGTAGGTCCGGATGGAGACGGCGGGGCGGGTCATCTGGCGGCAGGCGCTTTGGTGGAGGCGGCTCATGCCCTCGATGTCGTTGTAGCAGAGGAAGCTCATGATCAGGTCGCACTCGCCCAGGAGGTTCCCCCGGTCCTCGGCGGAGAGAGCGGGGTCCTCCACGGCGGCCAGGAGGAGGGCTTTCAGCTCCAGCATCTCCTTGAATTTTCCCCAGGAAAAAAAACGGCGCATCAGGACCAGGATGGCCCGGGGGTCGGCTTTTACCGTCTCCGGGGGGCATTTCCGGAGCTGGGCCAGGACGGCGGCGGGGTCCCGGGAGGCCAGCATCACCCCGGCGTCCTCGGCAACGGCCCGGAGCCAGCCGGAGGGGTCCTCCCCCTGCTCATAGGCGGCCATGGCCTGGAGGTACTGGCCATGGGCCTCGTACCACCGGCCGTAGCGGGAAAGGCAGGCCCGCTGCTTTTCCCGGTCCAGGCGGGCGAAGATGGTCCCGGCGCAGGCTTTCATCATGTGGTGGAACCGGTAGCCGCCGTCGGGGAGCCGGGTGACGAAGGCGTTCTGCTCCGTCAGGGAGGAGAGCAGCGGCTCCACCTCGGCAAGGCCGGTGACGGCCCGGGCCATGGGGGCGGAGAATTCGTCGGCCAGGCTCATGACGGCCAGGAATTCCTGCTCCGGGGGGCCCAGGGGGTCCAGAAGGGCGGAGGTGAACATCTGGTAGATGTCCGCGCTGCCGTCCATGAGGGCGCCGGTTTCCGTCAGGGAGCGGAGGTTCAGGTAAATGGCGGAGAACCAGCCCTCGCTGGAGCGGAGGAGGTCCTCCACCTGGCGGTCATTGAGCCGTGCGCCGCAGAGACGGGCGTAAGCGGAAAGCTCTGTGTGGTTCAGCCGCAGCTGCTTCACGCCGATCTGGTGGAGGCGGCTGCCCAGGCGGACAATGGCTCCGCCGGAGAGGAAGCTGTCCCGGCTGGCGGCGATGAGGTGGACGTTTTCCGGCATCCGGTTGGCCAGGGAGCAGAGAAAGTCCGTGACCCGGCCGTCGCTGAGGAGGTGGAAGTCGTCCAGGAAGATGTAACAGGGCCGCTCCCCGGCCAGGGTGCGGCAGAGCTCATCTTCCAGAAGGGCGGCGCTTTCCCGGTCGGCGGGGCAGGGGTACTCCGAAAGGAAGGGGAGGCCCTGGCGGGCAAAGGCGTTCTGCACCCGCTTCCAGAACAGGGGGAGGTCGTCGTCGTAGATGCTGACGCGGATCACCTCCGCCCGGTCCTCCTTGGCGCGGCGGTTGAGGAACCAGTTGACGGCGGTGGTTTTTCCGTAGCCCATGGGGGCCACCACAGCGGTCAGGGGGCAGCGGGAGATGGGCCGGAGACATTCCTGGACCCGTTCGGAGATATAAACGGCATTCAGGCTGCGTTTGGTTCTGGACATGTGGCACCTCGCTTTTTCCGGGGATTCTTTTTCCAGTATACCGGATTTTCGGCGTTTTCGCAATCCCCGGCGGGGCGTTTTCCGGAAAAAAGCCCATCCCCGGAGCGGGGATGGGCAGAAATTCGTTGGAGAGACGCCGGGAACTTACCCCCGCAGCCCTTCGGCCTGGGCGATGAAGGAGCGGATGACCTCCACGCAGCCGTCCACGCCGATCTTGGCGCTGTTCAGGGAAAGGTCGTAGTTTTCCGCACGGCCCCATTTGAGGTTGGTGTAGAAATTATAGTAGGCGGCCCGCTTCTTGTCGGTTTTCTGAATCTGCTCCTGGGCCCGGTCGGCGGAGAGGTTGTAGTAGGTGGTGGCCCGGCTGACCCGGTCCTCCATGTCGGAATAGATGTAGACGTTGACGCAGTTCGGGTTCTCCTGGAGGACGTAATCGGCGCAGCGGCCCACGATGACGCAGGGACCCTTGGCGGCCAGCTTGCGGATGACCTCCGACTGGACCAGGAAAACCTTGTCGTTGAGGGGCAGGTCGGGGACGCCGGCCATGCCGTGGAGGAGGTAGGCGTTCATGGAAAGGGTGTACAGAAGGCTGTTGGCCGCCTTTTCGTCGGCTTTTTCGAAGATTTCCTTGCTCATGCCGCTTTCTTCGGCGGACATGGTGATGAGTTCCTTGTCGTAGAAGGGAATGTCCAGAGCCTCCGCCAGCTTTCTGCCGATGAATCTGCCGCCGCTGCCGTATTGTCTGCTGATGGTGATGATGGTGTCGTTTGCCATACGGATCGCTCCTTTAATAGAATGGGGGTCTGTACTTAAAGTATAGCAATTCTATACAGGATTGTCAAGATATTTCAGGTAATTTTATAATTTGCGACGATTCACGGCAAAAGAAACCGGCCCGCAGAATGGCTCTGCGGGCCGGAAGGGGGTGCGGTTACATGCCGTAGACCTCGTCCTCGGAGACCAGCTTGACGCCGGATTCCTGGAGGACCTGGGCGGCCCGCTCGTTGTCCTCCACCCGGAGGATGACGTAGGCGGTGTCCACGCTCTTGGAGATGAAGGCGTACATGTACTCCACGCTGATGTGGTGCTCGAACAGGGTCTTCATGGGAGCGGCCAGTCCGCCGGGCTGATCGTGGATGCCGATGGCCAGGACCTTGGTCAGGGCCACGGTGTAGCCGTGCTCTTTCAGCATTTCCTCGGCCTTGTCCGGGTTGTTGACGATAAGGCGCAGGATGCCGAAATCGTTGGTGTCTGCTACGGAGAGGGCGCGGATGTCTACGCCGGCCTCTGCCAGGAGGGTCGTGATCTCCGCAAGACGACCCGCCTTGTTTTCCACAAATACCGAAATCTGTTTGATAATCATACTGCCACCCTTTCTTTAATCGTGAAGCTTCCGTTTATCGATGACGCGGACGGCCTTGCCCTCGCTTCTGGCAAGGGATTTTGGCTCGACCAGCGTGACCTTCGCCGAGATCCCAAGGACATAGTCCAGCTGCTTGGCGATTTTTCGCTCCTGTTCCTCGATGCCGCGGACGGTGTCGGAGAAGAAGCTGGAATCCATTTCCACCTGGACCTCCAGAATGTCCAGATTGTTGACCCGGTCCACAATGAGCTGGTAGTAGGGAGCGGTTCCCGCCCCGGCCAGCTGGAGCAGCGCAGCCTCCACCTGAGAGGGGAAAACGTTGACGCCGCGGATGATAAGCATATCGTCGCTGCGGCCCCGGGGCTTGGTCATTTTCACCAGAGTCCGGCCGCAGGAGCAGGGTTTCCGGCTCAGGGAGGAGATGTCCCGGGTGCGGTAGCGGATCAGAGGCAGAGCCTCCTTGGTAACGCAGGTGAAAACCAGCTCGCCTTCGCTGCCCTCGGGGAGGACCTCGCCGGTGTCAGGATCGATGATCTCCACGATGAAGTGGTCCTCGCTGACGTGCATTCCCGCCTGCTCGGCGCACTCGAAGGCAACGCCGGGTCCCATGATCTCCGACAGGCCGTAAATGTCGTGGGCTTTGAGCCCCAGACGGCGTTCGATCTCCCGGCGCATCCCCTCGGTCCAGGGCTCTGCGCCGAAAATGCCGGATTTCAGGTGAAGCTTGCCCTGGAGGCCCATTTCCTCAATGGTCTCCCCCAAATACAGGGCGTAGGAGGGGGTGCAGGCAAGAATGGTGGTGCCGAAGTCCTGCATGATCTGAATCTGGCGTTTGGTATTGCCGGTGGAGACGGGGATCACCGACGCCCCCATTTTTTGGCCGCCGTAGTGGAGACCCAGACCGCCGGTGAACAGGCCGTAGCCGTAGGAAATGTGGAGAAAGTCATCCTTTCCGCCTCCGGCCGCCACAATGGCCCGGGCGGAAATTTCCCCCCAGGTCTGGAGGTCCTTGGCGGTGTAGCCTACCACCGTCTGCTTGCCGGTGGTGCCGCTGGAGGCATGAATCTCCGCCACCTCCGACTGGGGGACGGCGAACATGCCGTAGGGGTAGTTGTCCCGGAGGTCCTGCTTGGTGGTGAAGGGAAGCTTCGACAGGTCGTCCACGGAGCGGATGTCTTCGGGTTTCAGGCCAATGGCGTCCATTTTGGCGCGATAAGGGGCCACATGGTCATAGACCCGGCGGACGGTGTCCACCAGCCGCCGGCTTTGGAGTGCCAGCATTTCATCCCGGGACATGGTTTCCAGTTTTTCGTTGAAGTAGTTGCCCATTGTCGTTTTCAGCCTTTCGTCAATCTGCTTAGCCCTGGTTTCTTCCCAAGGCAAAGGCTTTGCGGTTCAACTCCAGAAATTTCGGGGGGACGCATTCCTCCAGGGCCTTCTGCCACATTTCCTCGGAGAAGTCCATGGCGTTGGCCACGGCTCCCATAAGGACCACGTTGGTGGCCTTGGCACTGCCCGCCTGTTCCGCCAGGTGGAGGGCGTCAAAGAGCTTCAGGTTCACGCCCAGGCTGCGGAGCTTCCCGGCGATGTCCTCGGGGTACTGGGCGTTGCCCATGATCACGGGCATGGGGGCGATCTTCTGGTCGTTGACCACCAGGGTGCCGCCTTTTTTCAGGAAGCCGACCCAGCGGGCCGCCTCCAGCAGCTCAAAGGAGATGATGATGTCGGCCTCGCCCTCGTTGATCACGGGACTCCAGACCTTTTCATCGGAGTATTTCACATAGGTCACCACAGAGCCGCCACGCTGGGACATGCCGTGGACCTCAGAGACTTTGACGTCGTAGCCGGCCTGCATCACCACATGGCCCAAGAGCTTGCTGGCCAGAAGGCTGCCCTGTCCGCCGACGCCGACGATCATGATATTCTGGTTCATTTTGCTTCCCCTTTCTCGCCGATGGCGTGGAATTTGCAAAGCTCCTTGCAGAGCCCGCAGCCCACGCAGAGGGTGTCGTCAATGGCCGCTTTGCCGTCCTGGATGCGGATGGCGGGGCAGCCCAGCTTGAGACAGGCCTTGCAGCCCCGGCAGGCAGCGGGATCAATGACCAGGGGAGGATTGTGCTTTACATACTTCAAGAGGGCGCAGGGCCGCCGGGAGATGATCACCGAAGGCTCCTTGACGGCCAGCTCTTCCTCGATGGCCTGGCGGGTGGCTTTCAGGTCGTAGGGATCCACCACCCGGACCCGGTTGATGCCGATGGCGTCGCAGACCTTCTCGATGCTGACTTTGGCGGTGGGATCGCCCTTCAGGGTGAAGCCGGTGGTGGGGTTCTGCTGATGACCGGTCATGCCGGTGATGGAGTTATCCAGAACGATTACGGTGGAAATGCCCTGGTTGTAGGAAATGTCGATAAGGCCGGTGATGCCGGAGTGGATGAAGGTGGAATCGCCGATGACTGCCACGGACTTGGCCGCCGATTCCTCCCCCCGGGCCATGTTGAAGCCGTGGAGGCCGGAGATGGACGCGCCCATGCAGATGGTGGTGTCCATGGCGGAGAGGGGGGCGCTGGCGCCCAGGGTGTAGCAGCCGATGTCGCCGGAAACGGTGACTTTCAGCTGATTCAGGACAAAGAACAGGCCCCGGTGGGGACATCCGGCGCAGAGGACGGGGGGACGGCCGGGAATAGCTTCGGGGAAGGCGTAGGTCTCTTCCGCTTTACCAAGGAGCTTTTCCGTCAGAAGCTTCTGGGAGAATTCGCCGATCCAGGGGAACAGCTCCTTGCCGATGACGTTGACGCCGATTTTTTTGCAGTGGGTCTCGATGACGTCGTCCAGCTCTTCGATGACGTAGAGGGTGTCCACCTGGGCGGCGAAATCTTTGATGAGCTTTACGGGGAGGGGGTTGATCATGCCCAGCTTCAGGTAGCTGGCGCGGTCCCCCAGAACCTCCCGGGCGTACATATACGTGGAACCGGCGGCGATGATGCCGATCTTTTTGTCGCCCCAGAAAATCTGGTTGATGGGGGCGGTCTCGGCCCATTCCCGCAGAGCCTCGGTGCGCTTTTCCACCATGACGTGCTTGGGCCGGGCAAAGGCGGGCATCATGACGTACTTGGCGGGATCCTTTACATAAGGCTTCAGAGGCGGCTCCACCCGCTCGCCGGTCTCCACCAGGCTCTGGGAGTGGGAGATCCGGGTGGACATCCGCAGCATCACCGGGGTGTCGAAATCCTCGGAGAGCTGGAAGGCCAGCTTGGCGTAGGCCAGGGCGTCGGCGGAGTCCGCAGGCTCCAGCATGGGGACCTTGGCGGAGACGGCGTAGTGCCGGGAGTCCTGCTCGTTCTGGGAGGAGTGCATTCCGGGGTCATCGGCCACGGCAATGACCAGACCGGCGTTGACGCCGGCATAGGAAACGGTGAACAGGGGGTCTGCGGCCACGTTGGCGCCCACGTGCTTCATGGCGCAGAAGGAGCGGCGTCCGCCGATGGACGCACCGATGGCCACTTCCATGGCCACCTTTTCGTTGGGAGCCCATTCGGCGTAGATTTCATCGTATTTGGCGGCGCTTTCGGTGATTTCGGTGCTCGGTGTGCCGGGATAGCTGGAGATGATCCGGCATCCGGCCTCATAAAGCCCTCTGGCAACAGCTTCGTTGCCCAGCAGCAGTTTTTTCAAAAGACTCTTCCTTTCTGTTTATGCCTGAGGCTGATTTCGCAGGTCAACGATACGCTTGGCCTTGCCCTGGAACCGCTCGATGGACTTGGGCTCGCAGAGGGTGACCTTGGTTTCGATGCCCAGGACGGTTTTCAGGTGAGCGCGAACGTCCTTCTGAATCTCGGACAGCTTTTTGTATTCGTCCAGAAGGCTGGCATCGGTAAGCTCTACCTTGACCTCCAGGGTGTCCATATAGCCCTCCCGGCGGAGGATCAGCTGGTAGTGGGGGCCGATGTGGGGCAGGGTGACCAGGACGCTTTCGATCTGGGTGGGGAAGACGTTGACGCCGCGGATCTTCATCATATCGTCGCTGCGGCCCTTGATCTTATCCATGCGGACGAAGGTGCGGCCGCACTTGCAGGGCTCGTAGTTCAGGCGGGTCAGGTCCTTGGTGCGGTAGCGGAGGAGGGGGAAGCCCTCTTTGGTCAGGGTGGTGATGACCAGCTCGCCGGTCTCGCCCCTGGGCAGGACCTGGCCGGTGGCGGAGTCGATGAGCTCGGGGAGGAAGTGGTCCTCGGAGATGTGCATTCCCTCCCGGTAGATACATTCACCGGAAACGCCGGGGCCCATGAGCTCGCTCATGCCGTAGTTGTCCGTGGCGAAGACGTGGAAGCTCTTTTCCACCTGGTCCCGCATCTCCGGGGTGCAGCCCTCGGAGCCGAACAGGCCCAGCCGGAGCTTTAAGTCGTCCAGCACGCCTTTTTCCCGGGCGACCTCGCTCATATAAAGGGCGTAGGAGGGGGTGGAGACCAGGGCGGTGGTGCCGAAGTCTTTCAGGATCATGACCTGCTTTTCGGTGTTGCCGCTGGAGATGGGGATCACCGCCGCGCCGATCTTTTCCAGGCCGTAATGGAGGCCAAGGGCGCCGGTGAACAGGCCGTAGCCGAAGGAAATCTGGACCACGTCCTCGTCGGTGACGCCAACGGCCACGCAGAGCCGGGCCACCAGGTCGGACCAGGTGTTCAGGTCGTTTTTGGTGTAGCCCACCACGGTGGGCTTGCCGGTGGTGCCGCTGGAGGCGTGAATCCGGGCGATGTTTTTCATGGGCTGGGCAAACAGGCCGAAGGGGTAGTTGTCCCGGATGTCCTCCTTGGTGGTGAAGGGGATGTACTCCACGTCGGAGAGCTGTTTGATCTTGTCAGCCGTGACGCCGCATTCGTCCAGGCGCTTGTGATAGAAGGGAACGTTGCGGTAGCAGTAGTCTACCACCCATTTCAGCCGTTCCAGCTGAAGCGCATCCAGCTCCTTGCGGGGCATGGTTTCCAGATCCTTTTGAAAGAACATCGTTCTCCATCCTTTCCCATCGCGGAGGCCCGCGACTTATTTTTATTGTACTCTGTTTTTCGCCGCTTTGCAAGGGGGAAGCAGTTCATTGCTTTAATGCGACTAATGGACAAATCGCTTTCATTATAGCATACATCGGCCCGTTCCGCAATGGCTTTGGGAAAAATTCTCCCACATTTTCGACGGAAACCCACGGGGCGGAAAAAATTTCCCAAAGGGGTTGACACTTTAGCGTAGTAGTGCTATAATCTGTTAGTGTTCGAAAGAGACAGCTTTCGGAAAATCACGGAAAAGGAACGGTACCCTTATGAAACGGATGAAAATTTTCGCCGCGCTGCTGGCGCTGACCATGGCTGCGGTCTCCCTGTTCTCCTGCGGAAAGGCGGAGAAGAAATACGTCACCCTCCCCGAGGACTTCGGCTCGGAGGAATACGCCATCGGCTTCCGGCCCGGCGACGTGGCCCTGGCCAAGGAGGTCCAGCGCATTCTGGACGAGATGTGCGCCGACGGCACCGCCGATACGATCTCCCAGAAATGGTTCAGCACCAATCTCATCGTCAACGACCGGGACTATCCCCGGGACGAGGAGGTTTCCGCTGACGACACCTCTCTGGAGGACCTGAAAAGCCGGGGCAAGTTCATTCTGGGCCTGGACGACAGCTTCCCGCCCATGGGCTTCCGGGATGAAAACAACGAGATCGTCGGTGTGGACATCGACCTTGCTACCGAGGTGTGCAAGCGCCTGGGGGTGGAGCTGGTGGTCCAGCCCATCAACTGGGATTCCAAGGAGCTGGAGCTGACCTCCGGCAAGATCGACTGCATCTGGAACGGCATGACTGTCACCGACGAGCGCATTGAGGCCATGTTCCTCTCCAAGCCCTACCTGGACAACCGCCAGGTGGTCATTGTGGAGGAGGGCAGCAAGATCGCCCAGGTCTCCGATCTGGCCGGGAAAACCGTGGGCCTGCAGAAGGGCTCCTCCGCCCGGGAAGCCTTTGACGCCAACCCCATCGCCTCCCAGGTGAAGGAGGTCGTGGAGTACGAGGACAACGTCTCCGCCTTCCTGGACCTGCAGGCGGGACGCATCGACGCTCTTCTGGTGGATGAGGTGGCCGGAAACTACATCATCGCCACCTACGGCAAGAACAACTAAGACGGCTGCGCCGCCCTTGGGCAGGAGTCTTCCCGGCTCCTGCCCTTTGGCTGCAAATGGAGGTTTTTATGGAAGCGTTTCAGAAGTTCTGGGCCGGACTGGCGGGGCAGGCGGTCTACCTGGGCAAGCTGGGGGTGAACATGCTCCCGGGGCTGCAATATACCGTGGGACTGTTTCTCGTGACGGTGGTGCTGTCCATTCCCCTGGGGATGGGCCTTGCGCTGCTGCGGAACAGCCGGGTAGGGGTTCTGCGGGGGCTGACGGGGTTCTACGTCTGGCTCATGCGGGGGACGCCGCTGCTTTTGCAGCTGTTTTTCTTCTATTACGGACTGACGTTTCTGCCGGTCATCGGGCCGTATCTGGTCATGGGGCGGTTCCAGGCGGCCTGCGTCACCTTTGTGCTGAACTACGCCGCTTATTTCTGCGAAATCTTCCGGGGGGGCATCCTCTCGGTGGAAAAGGGGCAGTATGAGGCGGCCCAGGTTCTGGGGTTCACCAAGTGGCAGACCAGCCTGAAGATCGTTTTCCCCCAGATGCTCAAGGTCAGCCTGCCGTCGGTGAGCAACGAGTGCATCACCCTGGTCAAGGACACTGCCCTGATTACGGCCATCGGCGTGACGGAGATCATCTACTTCGCCAAATCCGCCGTGAACCGGGACGTCAACGTTTCCGCTTACGTCATCGCCGCGATTCTCTATCTGGTGATGACCTATGGGCTGACCAAGCTGTTCAACTGGCTGGAAAAGAAGTTCCGCTATTAAAAGGAGGGAATCGCCATGAGTATGATCACCGTATCCGATTTGCGCAAGTCCTTTGCCGGCGAGCCCGTCCTGGACGGCGTGACGTTTTCCGTGGAAAAGGGGGAGACCGTGGCAGTCATCGGGCCCTCCGGGGCGGGAAAGAGCACCATGCTCCGGTGCCTCATCGACCTGGAGACTGCCGATGGCGGCAGCATCCGCATCGAGGACCGGCCCCTTCTGGAGGACGGCCGCTATGCCGGTGAAAAGGAACGCCGGAAGGTCTGCGCAAAGATGGGGATGGTTTTCCAGAACTTTAACCTGTTCCCCCATATGACCGTGCTGCGGAACCTGACCCTGCCGCCGGTCAATGCCAAGCGGTGCTCCCGGGCTGAGGCGGAGGAAAAGGCCCGGGGGCTGCTGAAAAAGGTAGGTCTGGAGGGCAAGGAGAACGCCCGGCCCTCGGAGCTTTCCGGCGGGCAGAAGCAGCGGGTGGCCATTGCCCGGGCGCTGATGATGGAGCCGGATATGCTGCTTTTCGACGAGCCCACCTCGGCGTTGGACCCCCAG
>OIXH01004293.1_pt1 | contig 11729 bp, 10 predicted proteins | sample 1587741 | NCBI WGS metagenome assembly OIXH01 (sample SAMEA3888916, study PRJEB22519) | human gut metagenome | biome: human gut; feature: human-associated habitat; material: faeces | place: Denmark | collected 2011 | reverse complement strand
CCTTTTCGCTCACGTCCACCATGCGGGCGCGGCCCTGTTCGTTAAAATGCGTCAGTTCCATCCTCAGCCTCCGATCGCAAACATGCCGCGGTGCGTCTCCGTAACGCCAGTCTCGTCCATGTGGTGGCGCTCCGGCTTCATCAGAATGCCGCGGCGGATGGCCTGCTCCAACTCCTCGCCGGATAAGCCCCGCAGCGTGATCTCTGCGTCCGAATGCAGGCACGGCTTTAATTTCCCGTCCGCCGTGATGCGGATGCGGCTGCACTCTGCGCAGAACGCATGACTCATCGGCGCGATGAGGCCGACGGTCCCCTTTGCATCCGGCAGACGGTAGCACGCGGCCACGCCGTCGTGCGAAACGGGCTCCAACTCCGGACAGCGGTCCAAGACCGCCTGCGAGGAGAGGTATGTACCGAAATCCTTTCCGCAGCCCATCGGCATGCGCTCGATGAAGCGCACCTGCCACGGGTGTTCGCGCGTTAAGTCCACAAAATCAGCGATCTCGTCATCGTTGACGCCGCCGAGCAGCACGCAATTGAGCTTGATCTTCGCAAAGCCCGCGCGCTCCGCCGCGTCGATACCATCTATGACGTCCTGCAGCGTACCAAGGCGCGTGATGGCGCGAAAGCGCTCCTCGTTCAGCGTGTCGAGGCTGATGTTGAGGTGCGTAACGCCCGCGTCGCGCAGCGGCCGGGCAAACTCCTTGAGCAGGCTGCCGTTTGTCGTGACGCAGAGCTCTTCAACACCTGCAATGCTTGATAGCATGCGGCAGAAGTCCACCGCACCGCGGCGCACGAGCGGCTCGCCACCGGTGACGCGGATCTTTTTGACGCCGCACCTGACCGCCGCGGCGGCCATGTCGCGCAGCCCTTCCAAAGAACAGATGTCCTCGTGCGCGCACTTTTCAATGCCGCCGTCCGGCATGCAGTAGCGGCAGCGGTAATTGCAGCGGTCCGTGATGCTGATGCGCAGGTATGTAATTGATCTTGCAAAGCCGTCCAGCATCTGAAACGCCTCTTTCTTCCATGGTACAGCATGATATTTTAGCAAATATCACGCTCTTACGCAACACAGTCGTCCGATAATGTCGAACTGTATTTTTATATTATCGTAATCTTGACTTTTTCCGCAGTATTTTTTAGAATACAAGCAACGATTTTTGACCGGGAGGGCCGATTTATGACTGACGGCAACACCATCCGCTCCGTGGCGAAGGCGATGGAGCTTTTGCAGCTCCTCAGCGACGCGGGCGAGGCGATGACGCTCACGGCCATCAGCGAGCGCGCAGGGCTTCCCAAGAGCACGGTCTTCGGCCTTTTGACCACCATGCGCGACTATGACGTCATCACACAGCACGCAGACGGCAAATATGCCCTCGGCCTGCGCCTTTTTGAATACGGCTGCCGCGCCAGCGCGTTCTGGAACATCTCGTCCCTCGCGCGGCCTTACCTTGAGCATCTGGCAGAAGCGACCGGCGCCTCCGCCATGCTCTCCACCTATGAAAACGGGCACATCGTCGCCCTCGACCAGGCCGAGGGGCGCGACAGCCTTCGCATCGTCTCCGCGCCTGGGGCGCGGCTGCCGCTGCACTGCACCTCGCAGGGCAAGATCGTCCTTGCCTGCATGAGTGAGAGCGAGGCGGCGACTCTCCTTGCCCGCGCGCCGCTCACGCCCTACACCCCGCACACAGAAACGGACGCGGGTGCTTTGCTCGCATCGCTCCCCGCCTGCCGCGAGGCGGGCTTCGCCGTGGAAAACGGTGAGTATAAGATCGGTCTTCGCTCCATCTCCGCGCCGGTGTTCACCGGCGGCGGCGCACTCAAATATGTCGTCAGCGTGCTGGGGATGTTCCGCTCCGTGCACTCGGACGAGTTCGCGCACGCCGAGCGTGCGGTCGTCGCCGCGGGGCAGATGCTTTCCGCCGCACTGGGCTATCCGGGAAAGTGAGACTTTTTTCCGCGCGGAAAAATCTACGCTTGACTCTACAATTGTTATAGAGTTTATGATGACTCCATGCTATACTGATAAGGAGTCCTTTCCGATGCAAAACGATCTCACCACCGGCAGCGTCTTTCGCAACGTTGTGTCCTTTTCGCTGCCGTATCTGCTCTCTTACTTCTTGCAGACGCTCTACGGCATGGCCGACCTTTTCATCATCGGCCAGTTCGAGGGCGTCGCCAGCACGACCGCCGTCTCCATCGGCTTGCAGGTGATGCACATGCTCACAGTCATGCTCGTCGGCCTTGCGATGGGCGCGACGGTCAGCATCGCGCAGGCCGCCGGCGGCGGCGACAAAAAGCGCACCGCCTCTGCCATCGGCAACACGGTCACGCTCTTCATGCTGCTGTCTCTTGCGCTGACGGCACTGCTGCTCGCGCTGCGCGGGGGTATCGTCTCCATCATGTCCACACCGGAGGAGGCCGTGCAGGGCACGCTCGCCTATCTCACGGTCTGCTTTATCGGTATTCCGTTCATCACGGCGTACAACATCATCGCCTCGATCTTCCGCGGCCTTGGCGACAGCAAGAGCCCCATGTACTTCATCGCCGTCGCCTGCGTCGTCAACATCGCGCTCGACTACTACTTCATGGGCACGCTGCACCTCGGCCCCGCGGGCGCGGCGCTCGGCACCACGCTCTCGCAGGCGGTGAGCGTCCTCGTCTCGCTCGCGGTCATCTTGAAGCGCAGGCTCATCTCCGTCCGCCGCGCGGACTTTCGCCCGCAGCGCGCCGTCATGGGTAAGCTCCTTCAGATCGGCGTGCCCGTCGCTCTGCAGGACGGCTTTATTCAGGTCTCGTTTGTCATCATCACGATCATCGCCAACCGCCGCGGCCTGACGGACGCGGCCGCCGTCGGCATCGTCGAAAAGATCATCGGCTTTCTCTTCCTCATCCCGTCGTCGATGCTCTCGACCGTCTCGGCGCTCGGCGCGCAGAATATCGGCGCGGGCAAGCCCGAGCGCGCGCGTCTCATGCTGCGCTACGCCGCGATGATCGCCTGCTCGTTCGGCATCGCGGTCGTCATCCTCATCCATTTTATCGCCGAGCCGCTCGTCGGCCTCTTCACGCCTGATGCCGCCGTCGCCGCCGCGGGCGGGCAATATCTGCGCGGCTACATCTGGGACAGCTTCTTTGCCGGCGTGCAGTTCAGCTTCAGCGGCTATTTCTGCGCCTGCGGCAAGTCGGGCATCTCGTTTCTGCACAATTCGCTCTCGATCCTGCTCGTGCGCATGCCGGGGGCGTACCTTGCGTCCAAATACTTCCCGCAAACGCTGCTGCCCATGGGCCTTGCCAACGCCGCGGGGTCGCTTTTCTCCATCCTTGTCTGCGTGATCGCCTACACCATCCTCACGCGGCGGGAAAAACGTGCGCAGGAGGCAACGTAAATGGCTCTTCCCCAGCTTTTCTCCATCGGCGAAATGGCAAAAATTTTCCATCTCAGCGTGAGCAGCCTGCGCCACTACGAGGCGCTCGGCCTCGTCACGCCGGAATATGTCGATCCGTCGACGAACTACCGCTACTACAGCGTCCGCCAGTTTGAGCCGCTCAACACCATCCGGTATCTGCGCGCGATGGACATGCCACTCACCGAGATCGCTGATTTTCTGCAAAACCGCGATGTAGAGACGATCGAAGAAAAGCTGCGCACGCAGAAGGCCGCCGTTGTACAGAAGCAAAAGGAGCTCAAGCGCATCGAGCGCAAGCTCGACGCGCGCCTTAGCCAGCTCCAAGATGTGCGGCATGCGCCGCTCGGCGAGATCACGCTCATCCATTCGCCCGCGCTTCGCCTTTTCTGGATCGACACGGCGCTGACCGCGCCGGACTACTCCGCGCTCGAGCTCTCCACGAGCCGTCTTGCCGCCGCGCAGGCCGAAGCGCTGGTCTTCCTCGGCAAGGTCGGCTTCAGCGTATCGCAGGAGCACTTGAACGAGGGCAGCTTCGGGCAGTACGACGGAGAATTTCTCGTGCTTGACGAGGCCGACCGCTTTGCGGGCGACGTCATTGATCTGCCCGCTTCGCTCTGCGCATGCGTGCGCTTCCGCGGACACCACGCCGAGTCGCCCGCGCAGTACCGTCGCTTGATGCAGTTCATCCGCGAGGAAGGCTACACCGCCGCCGGATTTTCGCGCGAGATTACGGTCATCGACTACGGCTTCACGCCCGACACGGAAAAGTTCGTCACTGAAATCATGATCTCCCTGCAAAAGGTATAAAAAAAGTTCCCGCGTTTCATACGTGGGAGCTTTTTTTATACTTTTTACTCAATGCCCGCCGCCGGCGATCATCTTGAGGGCGTGGTCAAGCGCGCCGAGCACGGCGCTCAGGTTTTCGCGCGCAGCCTTTTCCGAGCCGGGGAGGTTCAGGATGAGGCTGTTTCTTCTCGTGCCGGCCACGGCGCGGGAAAGCATCGCGCGCGGCGTGATCTGCAAGCTGTAATAGATCATCGCCTGCGGGATGGCGGGAATTTCGCGCTCGAGCACGGCGCGCGTCGCCTCGGGCGTCACGTCACGGGGAGATAAGCCCGTGCCGCCGCTCGTGATGACAAGGTCGCAGTGCTTTTCATCCACGCAGGAGATGAGCTCTTCGCTGATCTTCTCCTGTTCGTCCGGCACGATGGACGTGTACACGACCTCGTAGCCAGCCTCCTTCAGCATCGCGGCCACAGCGGGGCCGCTCTTGTCCTCGTACACGCCCGCGGACGCGCGGTCGCTCACGGTGATGACTGCCGCCTGATAGCTCATAGCATTGCCGCCTTTCTCAAAAGTCGATCGTGCCCTCGCGCACGCACAGATCATAGGGTTCATAGACGACCTTGCGGTACGCGTCCACGTCGAGCTTCACACCCGTCCAGTCGGAATGGATCTCGCCGGTCTGCTTGATGAGGATATCATAGAGGATATCGTAGGTCACGCCGTCGTCGCCCGTCTCCACGATGGTGGAATAGGGCAGCGTCTTATGGTAGGTCATGTGCAGGCCCTTGTAGTCGAAGTGGTAGCCGTTACGCATGCGGCAGCCGTCAAGACCCTTGTAGGTGAAGCGCTTTTTAAGGTCTGCCAAAATCTTGTCGCCCTCCTCCTGATAGAGGTTCTCGGGCGTCGTCTCGGTGTAGTCGTAGCGGAACTGCACGGGGATGTTGTACTTGCGCCAGCGCTCTGCGTAGTCCACAAGCTCGTCGGCGGGATAGTCCATGTACAGCACGCAGTTCACACGCTTGGGCGTTGCGATACGGGCGACGACCTCGTCGGGCGACTCCTCGACATACTTCGTCAGGTGGCGCGAGATGTTGATGCAGGTGATCTTGTCGCGATTGTGCTCGGTGAAGGCGATCATTTCCTCCGCGCTGCACCCGGGCTGCACGGGGAAGGTCGTGTTGATATAGACCTTGTGGGTCGTGGGGATGGCGTCGAGCATGCGCTGGAGCGCTTTTAAGTTGGCAAACGGCTCGCCGCCGGTGAAAACAAAATCGCAGCGCGGCGTGATCTCGTCCATCACGGCGATGCTCTTGAGGATCGCCTCCACGCTGAAGCCCTCAGCATGGGCGTATTCCTGCTTGTTCACGCAAAACGGGCAGTGGTTCCGGCAATCGTAGGGTACAAAGATCGTTACCGTCGCGCCGCCCTCGCGCGTCTTGTAGGGATGAGTCATTGGTTCTTGTCCGTCCTCTGTTAAAATTCTATAATGAAAATAGTTTACTCTGAAATATGCAGGATTGCAAGCGATCTTCTGACAGTTTTCTCATTTTGTCGGACATTGCTTTTCCTCGCGCAGAAGAGCGCGCACATAGTCGAACGCCGCGTCCTCGCCCTGCTCCTTGAGTACGAGCAGCATCTTGCCGATGAGCTCGCCGGTCTCGGGATGGATGAGGATATGGCCGCGCGACTTTTCGTAGTAGTCGTAGGCCGAGGCGTCGGTATATTTGTCGCCCTGATAGACCTTGCAGGCGGCAATGCGGTCGCAGAACATTTCGGCTGCATATTTGAGCGGCATTTTGCACCCGCCCATGTAGACCTTACCGTCGTCGGCAATACAGTAGTCGATCCAGTATTCAAAGTGGTGGCGGTTGCGCCCCTTGTGGTGGAGCCAGGCAAGGCTCACGCCGTTTTCGCGCCGCTCGGCGTCGTTCGGGCTGCGGTCGCCCTGATAATACTTGACGCCGCGCCAGAATTCCGAGGGGCTGTATTTGCTCAGGTCATGCGTTAACCCCTGATAGTACAGGCCGAGGCGAAAACAGTATTGCCGCACCAGATGGCGATGATGCGTGATGGTTTTAAAGTGCTCGATGGCGCGCATACGGACACCTCCCTGCGTATTCCGGCAGGCCGCCCGCCGCGGTTCGCCGCTTTCCCGCGCGCGTATGTTTCCGTTTGAAGTAATACACGCACAGTTATTGAAATTTTATATCAAATCAACAGAAAATGCAATAAGGTATTTTTGCAAATAAATTGCGCAAAATGAGCAGCAAGGGCGGCAAGTCCCCTGCCCTTTTGTCTCCTCCGCGCGGGAATGGAAAATATTCCCGCGCGGAGCGAGCGTGCCGGAAGGCTTTGCAGAATATCTTCTGTCATTTCGTCCATCACAGCAAAAAGGGCACGGCCTGTTGGCCGCGCCCTTTGTCTGCGCTTTGCGAAAGAGCCTTTTTTACAGGTTCTTCTCGTAGCTCTCGATCATCTTTTTAACCATCTGGCCGCCGACAGAGCCAGCCTCGCGGGAGGTCAGATCGCCGTTGTAGCCCTGCTTGAGGTTGACGCCGACCTCGCTGGCGGCTTCCATCTTGAACTTGTTCATAGCGGCCTTGGCCTCGGGGATGTTGAGCTTGTTGCTGTTCTTGCTGGACATAATGATTTTCTCCTTTTCCTACAATTGTTTTTGGTTTCACCTGTTTGAAAGAGTTTTGCGGTTTGGGTATCGCAAGGGTAGTTTGACTCATAAAAAATCGGATATGCAGTTTTTCTGCTGGTAAGTTTTATCAGCGCTTCTTCGCGCACGAACGCTGATTTGACAATCGTTTTTCTTTCCTCTATAATTTATAATCAAATGCAACATGACGGAGGTATTTACGTTATGATCTCTTCCGATAACCGCCGCTACGCCTACGGCAAATCTCAGCTCATCGAAGTCATCTGCCAGCTGCGCTTCCCCACGATCCTCTCGATCGACACGCGCGAGCCCGCCGACTTTCAGGAGACCGTGCGCGCGGCATTTCCGCGCTACCAGTGCCAGGTGGAAAAGCTCCCCGGCGTGAACGGCGCGCCCGCGCGGACGGTCAACAACCACACGTTCATTTCCGAGGACGGCGGCTACAAGCTGAGCCTCACGAAGGACTTTATCGCCCTTTCCACCATGCGCTACACGCACTGGGAGGACTTTGCCGCCCGTCTCGACGAGCCGCTCGGCCAGTTTATCAAGATTTACCGTCCCAACTGCTTTGACCGCGTGGGGCTTCGCTTTGTGAACGCCATTTCGCGCGAGCAGCTTGGCCTCACGGGCCGCCGCTGGAACGATCTGCTCCAGCCGCCGTATCTCGGCATTCTTGACGAGGACGGCGTGGACGAAGCGAGCGTCGCCAAGTGCTCGGTCGACGTCGAGCGCAAGCTCGACGCGCTTGCGGCGCTCAAGCTGCACGCAGGCCCCGGCTTTGTCCAGCGCAACATCCGCAGCGGCAACCAGGTCCAGCAGGTGCAGGAAAAGGAAGTGCGCTTCATCTTCGATCAGGACGTGTACTCCACTGGCAAGGTGAAGGTCGCCGCCGTGGCGGAAACGCTCAACGCCCTGCACGCGCACTCCGACAGCGTCTTTTCCGACGCGATCACCACCGTGCTCCACGACGCGATGGAGCCGGAATATCTGTAAAAGCGATGTGATTTGAGTTTTGGCAAAGAAAACACATGAACTGGCGCTATGCGGTGTGCTGTGCGCGCTCGCGGTCGCCTTCCTCTGGCTGAGCGGCGTCATTCCGCTCTCGACCTACGCCTGGCCGATCCTCGCATCGGCTACGCTTTTGCCCGCGCGCGAGGAATGCCGCAAAAGCTACGCATGGAGCTGCTTTGCCGCGGCGGCGGTCTTGGGACTTCTTCTCTGCGCGGATAAGGAAGCGGCCCTCGTTTTTTGCTTTCTCGGCTATTATCCCCTCGTGAAGCCGAATCTTGACGCGATCTCGTCCAAAGCGCTGCGGCTCTTTGCGAAGCTCGGCCTCTGCACCGTGAGTATGGGCGTCATGTACGCGCTCATCATCTTTGTCTTTAAGCTCCCCGCCGTGGTGCAGGAGTTTTCCGAGAGCGCAGCGTGGCTGCTGTGGGCGACGGCGGCGATGGGGCTGCTGCTCTTTTTCGTCTACGATCTGCTCATCGACCGGCTGGCGGTCGTCTATCGCCACCGCCGTGGTAAAAAGGCATAAATTTCGGCACTTTTTGTTATTCATCTTACCAAAATACAGCATGAAAGCGCGCTTTTCCGTTGTGGAAAGCCGCGCTTTGCCGTATACTGAATTTGGGCAATTTTGCTCACTTCCATTCCCTCCCGCCTGCGCTACTCCACCTTTTACGTACCGCTCGCGGGAAATACAAAAGGAGGAACGTTTTCCGCCGAACCGGCGGTGCGGCAGTGTGGAGACCTGCCGTAAAGCGGCGCGCTCAGGCGGCTGCGAGGTCCTGCATCGCGGAGGCGGCAGGACTGCGGTTCACGATTATGGCAGAGGTCATTCTGAAAAATGTCCGAAAGGTCTACCCCAACACCGAAAGCAAGAAGAAAAAGAAGAAAGACGAAGCCGTCGAAAAGAAGAACAATCTGGAGATCACTGACGAAGGCGTCGTCGCCGTGCAGGACTTCAATATCGACGTGGCCGACAAGGAGTTCATCGTGCTCGTCGGCCCGAGCGGCTGCGGCAAGTCGACCACGCTGCGCATGATCGCCGGTCTCGAGGAGATCAGCGGCGGCGAGCTCTTCATCGACGGCAAGCAGATGAACGATGTCGCGCCCAAAGACCGCGACATCGCGATGGTCTTCCAGAACTATGCGCTTTATCCGCACATGACCGTCTATGAAAACATCGCCTTCCCGCTCAAGCTCAAGAAGATCGCCGAGACCGACGCGGACGGCAAGACGCATCTCAAGAAAATGCCCAACGACGAGATCGACCGCCGCGTGCGCGAGGCGGCCGAAGTCCTCGACATCACTCAGTTCCTCGACCGCAAGCCCAAGGCGCTCTCCGGCGGCCAGCGCCAGCGCGTGGCCATCGGCCGCGCCATCGTCAGAAGCCCCAAGGTGCTGCTGATGGACGAGCCGCTCTCGAACCTCGACGCAAAGCTGCGCAACCAGATGCGCGCGGAGATCATCAAGCTGCGCGAGAAGATCGACACCACGTTCATCTACGTCACGCACGATCAGGTCGAAGCCATGACCCTCGGCGACCGCATCGTCATCATGCGCGACGGCTACATCCAGCAGATCGGCACGCCGCAGGAGGTCTTTAACCACCCGGCGAACCTGTTCGTTGCCGGCTTCATCGGAATGCCGCAGATGAACTTCTATAACGCCGAGCTCGTACAGGAGGACGGAAGGTATGCCGTCGTCCTCGACAGGGCAAAGGTTTTCCTCTCGGATGAGAAGCAGACAAAGCTCAAGAAGAACGGCGTAAAGCCCGGCCCTGTCACCCTCGGCGTGCGCCCCGAGCACCTGCTGCTCACCGGCGACCCGAACGCGATGGTCTGCGGCACAGTGAACGTCAGCGAAATGATGGGCAGCGCGGTCCATCTCCACATCTCCGCCTGCGGCACGGATACCATCATCATCGTGCCGACCGCAGATCTTGAAAACGCGAACGCCTACGCCATCGGCTCGGAGGTTTCGTTCACCTTCAGCGGCGCCACCGCTCACCTGTTCGACCGCGAGACCGGTCTCAATCTTGAAGCCTGACCCTAACCTAATACCTCCCTTTTTCGTTTTCCGGTCTCAGTCCGGGCCGGAAAAGGCAAAGACCCCGCTGCGGTTTTATGCACCGCAGCGGGGTTCTTCTTTATGAGACCGGCGCCGCAAACAGGCTGCTCTGCCTGTCTGTGCCGCCGAACAGCTCGTTATACTGTACGGTCTGATACTGTCTGATGAGGTCGGTCATTTCTGTCGTCTCGAGGTGGCTGTATGCGTTGCCCTCGCTGTCGAAATAGCCGGCAAACGTCATCGCCGGAATGGTCTTCGTCAAATTCCAGAGATAGGAGCCGAACGCGCTCGTCTGGATGCCTGCGTCGCGCAGAACGTACTGCGCGAGGAAGTTCAGGCTCGTGATGCCCGGCTTTTCGCCGGTCAGCGGATAGTTCGCCCAGATGACGAACGGCACCTTGAACTTATCCATGTACTGCTCCATGGTCATGCCGTCCTCCGAGACGCCGTAGGCCATGTCGAGAAATTCCTGTTCGACCGACGGCTGATGGTCGCCGAACATGACGATGATGGTCGGCTCGGTCTGCTGCTCGAAATACTCGACGAGCTGACGGAACGCCTCGTCGGTCTTGTTCGCAAGAGTCAGATACTGCTCCGCCTTGGGATACGCGCCCGGTGCATCCTCGACGGTCACTTCGGCCGGATAATCCTCGACCGTATACGCGCCGTGGTTCTGGATGGTGACGTTGAACAGGAAAAGCGGCGTGCCCTCCTGCTTGTGCTCGAACTCCCAGATGACCTGCCTGAAATCCGAGTCATCGCTGACGTAGCCGTGCTCGTCGGTCTGCGGAACATCCATATCGTCGCCGCACTTGAACGAGTCAAAGCCAAGGCGCGGATATGCCATATTGCGCTGCCACGAGGTCTTTTCGCCCGGATGGAAGGCGCGCGTTTCGTAGCCGTATCCCTTCAAAAGCGTCGCGAGCGAGTCGGACGCGCCGAGGATGTACTGCTGATACGGGATGCTGCCCGACGGCAGGAAGGCCATCGAATCGCCCGTCAGAAACTCAAACTCACTCGTGCTCGTGCCTGCGCCGAACACAGAGGTATAGGCATGGCCGACGACCGCGTTATCCAGACTTTTGATGTAATCCATCGTGCTCTCGCTCAGTGTTATGTTGCCGAAATCCTCGAAATCCGCCCAGGACTCGTTCATAATGGCGAGGATGTTCGGGTGCTGCGTCGAAACCGCGGGCAGCGGATCGGCTTCCGCTCCGCTCACGATAGCCGAAACGGTCTCCGGTGTCGTGTCCTCCGGCTGCTCGACCTCCATAAACTCGGTATTGCGCAGAAACTCCGCAACCGCGCCGCTCGAGCGGTATACGCTCGTCTGGTCCCAGACGTCGGTCTTGACGCCGAACAGGCCGAGCAGCTGCGGATGCAGCACCGGAATGAGACAGATCGCACCGGCGAGCACCATCATCATGCGGCGGCGGAAGCCGCCGGGTGCGACGCGGAAGCGGTCCTCACCGTACTGATGGCGCAGACTCCACGCGAGCACCACGAGCAGGATGACGCCCACGACCATCTCCCAGGTCACCGTAAACTGATAGCTGTCCGCGACAGCTGCGGCGGTGCCCAGTGCGGAGAAGTCCCACGGCAGGATGGGCGTGCCGCGGAAGTTCGAGACAAAATAATTTGCCGTGCCCCACGCGCCTGCCAGCAGATGCAGCAGCACGCTGAACCGCGCCACATGGCCGAACAGGCCGCACGCGAGCCAGTAGACCGCGCCGAGACAGATCCAGTTCGCGAGCGCCGCGCCGGGATTGATCTCCCACGGCATCGCACCGAAAAAGA
>OIXH01004292.1_pt1 | contig 11729 bp, 8 predicted proteins | sample 1587741 | NCBI WGS metagenome assembly OIXH01 (sample SAMEA3888916, study PRJEB22519) | human gut metagenome | biome: human gut; feature: human-associated habitat; material: faeces | place: Denmark | collected 2011 | reverse complement strand
CTGGTAGGACATAACAAATCTGTACAAACGTAAGTAGCCGCATAGGCTAGTAGGACCTGCCAAATCCGATTCGATTTCGGCAGCACTACCGGCCTATGCGGCTACGTTCGCTTTGGATTATTGATAGGTGGTTCATAGCACCCCTTCTTTTCCCGCGTGGGAAAAGAAGGGGGAGAAAAGGACGCTCGGGTGGCTCCCGCCCCCCGAGACCCCCTAAAGTCGCGCCTGGGGCTTCGGAGAACCCCGATATTACCTCGCGGTGGACACGGCCGCCGCAATTGGTGGGGTGGACAGTAGGCATACGCACACCACTTTCGGACGGTATCGTCCTCACGATAGGCTTTGGGGGCAGGCGGCGGCCTGACGTGGTGTTTGGATGGGGGCCTGACGTGGGTGCATTTGGGGATTTTTTGCAAAAAAATCCCCGCAGCGTCGCTTTGGACGGCTTTGCGGGGGGCTGGAAGGTCCAGAAGATGAAACAAAGAAGAGGAACAATGTATGAAGAATAGAGGAACGCAAAAGGATTCGCCGCTGCCGGAGCCTGGGCCCGGCAGCCAGCGGGCGGAAAGTTCTCCGCCAAGAGAAAGGAGAGGAGAATGCCGGTAGTCCGGAAACCGTCCTCCGGCGTAGGGGAAAAGCAGAATTAGTTTTCGTCCTGCAGGGCGTCGTAGCCTTCTTCGCCGGTGCGGACCTTGATGACGTTCTCCACGTCGTAGACGAAAATCTTTCCGTCGCCGATGTGGCCGGTGTACAGCACCTTCTTGGCCGTGCGGATCACCGTGTCAACGGGGACCTTGCAGACAACGAACTCCAGCTTCACCTTGGGCAGGAGGGAGACCTCCACCGGAACGCCGCGGTAAAACTCCCCGACGCCCTTCTGCATCCCGCAGCCCAGGACCTGGGTCACGGTCATACCGGTGATGCCGATCTGGTTCATGGCGGATTTCAGCGCCTCGAACTTGCTTTGCTTGGTGATGATGACGATCTTGGTCATCTTGGGGTGGGAAAGGGTATCGCCGGGTGCGGAGACGGTCCGGGTGACGGTCTCCACCGGGACGGCTTCCTCCAGGGTGAGGGGCGCGTCCTCCTCCGGGGTGTGGGAGATGGGCATGGGCATGAAGTCGGCATAGCTGGAAGCCAGACCGTGCTCCTTCACGTCAAGGCCCACGATCTCCTCCTCCCGGGAGACCCGGAGGCCGATGGTCTTGTTGATGAGGAAGAAGACGATGGTGATGGTCACGGCGGTCCAGGCGGCCACGGAGAGGACGCCCAGGGCCTCGATGCCAAGAAACCGGAAGCTGCCGGTGTAGAACAGGCCCTTGGAGGTGTCGAACAGGCCGGTGAGCAGGGTGCCGCCTGCACCGCAGAAGCAGTGGACGCCGACAGCGCCGACGGGGTCGTCGATTTTCAGCTTCTTGTCGATGAACTCAATGCCGAAGACCACCAGGAATCCGGCCACGACGCCGATGATGGCCGCGCCCAGGGGCGAGACTACGTCGCATCCGGCGGTGATGGCCACAAGCCCCGCCAGGGAGCCGTTGAGGGTCATGGAGACGTCGGGCTTTTTATAGCGGACCCAGGTGATGCACATGGCGGTGATGGTGGCCATGGCGGCGGCCAGGTTGGTGGTCATGAAGATGCGCCCGGCGGAAACAATGGCGTCGTCGCCGGTCATGGATACCGTGGAGCAGCCGTTGAAGCCGAACCAGCAGAACCAGAGGATGAACACGCCCAGAGCGCCCAGGGTCAGGGAGTGGCCCAGAATGGCTTTGGGCTTGCCCTCCTTGTCGTACTTGCCAAGGCGGGGCCCCAGAATCTTCGCGCCGATGAGGGCGCAGATGCCGCCCACCATGTGGACCGCCGTGGAACCGGCGAAGTCATGGAAGCCCAGCTGGGCCAGCCAGCCGCCGCCCCAGATCCAGTGGCCGGAAATGGGGTAGATCACGGCGCTGATGACCATGGAGTAGACGCAGTAGGCGGAGAACTTGGTCCGCTCCGCCATGGCGCCGGAGACGATGGTGGCGGAGGTGGCGCAGAACACTGTCTGGAAGATGACGAAGGCCCACAGGGGGACTCCGGCGGGGAGGACCGCGCTGTAATCTCCCCGGATCATGGGGTCAAAGGAGCCGAACAGCGCGCCAGTGGAACCGAACATCACGCCAAAGCCCAAAAGCCAGTAGATGGGGGTCCCCAGACAGAAGTCCATGAGGTTTTTCATGATGATGTTGCCGGAGTTTTTGGCCCGGGTGAAGCCGGTTTCCACCATGGCGAAACCGGCCTGCATGAAGAAGACGAGGACGGCCCCCAGAAGGACCCAGATGGTGTTGACTGCAGAGAACATGGGAATTCCCTCCTTGATAAAATTGACGGATCCGAAAGCTATATCCAATCACAAAGGGGCGCGTCCCGCCTGGCAACAGGACGCGCCCCTTTGCGCGATATGGAATCTCTTGGCCCCGAAGGGCGTGAGAAGAAGAGGAAAGCGAAATTATACCCGGAACAGCAGGTCGCTGTAAGAGGGGAAGGGCCAGTATTCCTTGCCCAGAAGGGTCTCCAGCTCGTCGGCCACGGCGCGCATTTCCTGCATGGCGGTAAAGACGTCGTCCTTGTAGTGGTCGGCTTCCTTCTGGAGGTCGCCCTCGTAGTTTTTGGCTTCCAGCAGGGCGGATTCCAGGGCCTCGGTCTTTTTGTAGAAGCAGGAGGCTAGGGCGGAGAGCTTGCGGACCAGGGATTCCTCCAGGTCGCAGGGGATGTCCTCGCTGATGGCTTTTTTCTGGGCGGCGGTGGTGCTGACGTCCTTCAGGTAGGAGAGGACTGCGGGAACGATCTGCTTTTTGGCCATGTCCACCATGGTCAGGGCTTCGATGTTCAGGGTCTTGCAGTAGTTGTCCAGAAGAATCTCATAGCGGGAGTGCATCTCGGCTGCGGTGAAGATTTTGTGCTTGGTGAACAGGTCGATGTTCTTTTCCGCGATGAAGTAGGGGAGGGCGTCAGGGGTGGATTTCAGGTTCAGGAGGCCCCGCTTTTCGGCTTCCTCCACCCAGGAGCTGTCGTAGCCGTTGCCGTTGAAGATGATGCGCTTGTGTTCCTTGATGGTCTTTTTGATCAGGGTGTTCAGGTCAGCGGTGAAGTCGGAGGAGCCCTCCAGGGCGTCGGCGAACTGGGACAGGGTCTCGGCCACGATGGTGTTCAGGACGATGTTGGGGCCGGAGATGGACAGGGCCGAGCCGGGCATCCGGAACTCAAACTTGTTGCCGGTGAAGGCGAAGGGAGAGGTGCGGTTCCGGTCGGTGGTATCCTTGGGGAACCGGGGCAGGACGTGGACGCCCACCTTCATTTCCTCTTTGGTCTTCTGGCAGTAGCTGGTGCCGGTCTCGATGCTCTCCAGGATGGCGGAAAGCTCATCGCCTAAGAACATGGAGATGATGGCGGGAGGCGCTTCGTTAGCTCCCAGACGGTGATCGTTGCCGGCGCTGGCCACGGAGACCCGGAGCAGGTCCTGATAATCGTCCACGGCCTTGATGACGGCGGTGAGGAACAGGAGAAACTGGGCGTTTTCCTGGGGGGACTCGCCGGGCTCCAGGAGGTTCACGCCGGTGTTGGTGGACAGGGACCAGTTGTTGTGTTTGCCGGAACCGTTGACACCCGCAAAGGGCTTCTCATGGAGCAGGCAGCAGAGGCCGTGCTTCAGGGCCACTTTTTTCATGACCTCCATGGTCAGCTGGTTGTGGTCGGTGGCGGTGTTGGTATTGGTGAAGATGGGGGCCAGCTCGTGCTGGGCGGGGGCCACCTCGTTGTGCTCGGTCTTGGCCAGGATGCCCAGCTTCCAGAGCTCGTCGTTCAGGTCGTGCATGTACGCCTGGATGCGGGGCTTGATGGCGCCGAAGTAGTGGTCCTCCATCTCCTGGCCCTTGGGCGGCTTCGCGCCGAAAAGGGTCCGGCCGGTGAGGAGCAGGTCCTCCCGCTGGTCGTGGAGGGCTTTGTCCACCAGGAAGTACTCCTGCTCGGGGCCCACGGTGGTGATGACCCGGGTGACGTCCTCGTTGCCGAAGAGCTTCAGGATGCGCATGGCCTGCTTGTTCAGGGCTTCCATGGAGCGGAGAAGGGGGGTCTTTTTGTCCAGGGCCTCGCCGCCGTAGGAGTAGAACACCGTGGGGATGCAGAGGGTGTTGTCCTTAATGAAGGCGTAGGCGGTGGGGTCCCAGGCGGTGTAGCCCCGGGCCTCAAAGGTGGCGCGGAGGCCGCCGGAGGGGAAGGAGGAGGCGTCGGGCTCGCCCTTGACCAGCTCTTTTCCGGAGAATTCCATGATGACGGTGCCGTCGCTCTGGGGAGAGATGAAGCTGTCGTGCTTCTCGGCGGTGATGCCGGTCATGGGCTGGAACCAGTGGGTATAATGGGTGCAGCCTTTTTCCACGGCCCAGTCCTTCATGGCGTTGGCGACGACATTGGCGATGGACTTGTCCAGGCTCTTGCCATTCTCCATGGTTTTTTTCAGAGCCTTGTAGGTCTCCTTGGGGAGACGCTCCTGCATGACGCGGTCGTTGAAGACCATGTTTCCAAAGGTTTCGGGCACGTTGCTCATAAGTCAGCCACTCCTTTATAATATCGATGAAAGATTTCCCCCCGCCAGGCGGGGAATAACAAAAAAGACGCCGCGGACCGGATGGTCCACAGCGCCTTTGCTGTCTACGGTTGCCATTATACTCCGGGGGAAGGGAGTTGTCAACGGGTTTGAAGGAATTTTTTTGGAATTTTGCAAGGTTTGTGCAAATGATACGGCTGACGTCAAAATACTCCGAATAAAATCTGGGGAAATCGACAATTTTGCAGGAATCCTTCGAAAATCCTTCAAAATTCGTTGACAAGGGCGGTGGGATTTGATAAGATAAGGGCAGAGAACAAAGGCGTTCGCAAGAACCGGCTTTTTTCAAAGGCCGTTTTTTTGCGGACGCTTTTTGTTTTGGATTCAAAAGGAGGTTTGACTTATGCTCAAGGAAGGGCAAGTCCGGATTCCCTCCGGCTGCGCGATCTCTGGCATCTTTTCCAAAGAAGGAAAGAGGATCAGCGGCGAGGGGATCGTCAAATCCATCGCGACCATGCACGACCGCAGCAACGGCCTGGGCGGCGGCTTCGCCGGATACGGCATCTATCCGGAATACAAGGACCTGTATGCGTTCCATGTATTTTATGACGACACCGACGCCAAGGAAGCCTGCGAAAAATTCCTGGAACGGCATTTTGATATTGTAAACCTGTCGAAAATCCCCATCCGGAAGACGCCGAAGATCACCAACGAGCCCCTGATCTGGCGGTACTTCGTGGCTCCGCTGCCCACCCGGCTGGCGGACAGCCAGCTGGATGAGAAGGAGTACACCGCCCGGTGCGTGGTCCGGATCAACACCCGGATCGACGGGGCCTACGTCTTTTCCAGCGGGAAGAACATGGGCGTTTTCAAGGCCGTGGGCTACCCCGAGGACGTGGGCGAGTTCTACCGCCTGGAGGATTACGCGGGCTACGGCTGGACGGCTCACGGGCGGTATCCCACCAACACCCCCGGCTGGTGGGGCGGGGCCCATCCCTTCGCCATGCTGGACTACTCCATCGTCCACAACGGGGAAATCTCCTCCTACGACGCCAACCGCCGGTACATCGAGATGTTCGGCTACAAATGTACCTTGCAGACTGACACCGAGGTCATCACCTATATCGTGGATTATTTGAACCGCCGCCAGGGCCTTACCATGGAGGAGGTGGCCGCGGTCATCGCCGCGCCCTTCTGGTCCACCATCGACCGGATGGAGCCGGCGGCCCGGGAAAAGGCCACCTACCTGCGGAACACCTTCGCCAGCCTGCTGGTCACGGGGCCCTTCTCCATTCTGCTGGGCTTTGAGGGCGGCATGATGGCTCTCAACGACCGCCTCAAGCTCCGGAGCATGGTGGTGGCGGAAAAGGGCGAGATGTTCTACGCCGCCAGCGAGGAATGTGCCATCCGCATCCTGGAGCCCAATCCCGACCGGCTCTACGCCCCCAAGGGCGGCGAACCGGTGATCGTCACCCTGAACGGAGGTGTGAAGTAATGGCAATCAACTATTTTTACCCCGATTATGAGGTGGTCCGGAACCCGGACCGCTGTGTGGCCTGCCGGGTCTGCGAACGGCAGTGCGCCAACGAGGTCCATCACTACGACGCGGACTTAAAGCGGATGATCGCCGACGATTCCAAGTGTGTCAACTGCCACCGGTGCGTCTCCCTGTGTCCCACCAAGGCGCTGAAGATCGTCAAGACCGACCACACCTTCAAGGAAAACGCCAACTGGTCCAAGCAGACCATCTACGAAATCTACCGCCAGGCGGAAAGCGGCGGCGTGCTGCTTTCGTCCATGGGCAACCCCCAGCCCTACCCCATTTACTGGGACAAAATCCTCATCAACGCCTCCCAGGTGACAAACCCGCCTATCGACCCCCTGCGGGAGCCCATGGAGACCCGGGTGTTCTTAGGTAAGAAGAACGATCAGATCACCCGGAACCCCGACGGCAGCATCTGCACGAAAATGAGCCCCCAGCTGGAGCTGGCGGTGCCGGTGATGTTCTCGGCCATGTCCTACGGCTCCATCAGCTACAACGCCCATGAGAGCCTGGCGAGGGCTGCCACGGCGCTGGGCACCTGCTACAACACCGGCGAGGGCGGACTACACGAGGATTTTTACAAATACGGTCCCCACACCATCGTCCAGGTGGCTTCCGGCCGGTTCGGCGTCCACAAGGACTACCTGGAAGCCGGCGCGGCCATTGAGATCAAGATGGGCCAGGGAGCCAAGCCCGGCATCGGCGGCCACCTGCCCGGGGCCAAGATCGTCGGCGAGGTCTCCAAGACCCGGATGATCCCCGAGGGCTCCGACGCCATCTCCCCGGCGCCCCACCACGACATCTACTCCATCGAGGACCTGCGGCAGCTGGTCTACTCCTTAAAAGAGGCCACGGAGTACAAAAAGCCCGTCATCGTCAAGGTGGCGGCGGTCCACAACGTGGCGGCCATCGCCAGCGGCATCGCCCGGAGCGGCGCGGACATCATCGCCATCGACGGCTTCCGGGGCGGCACCGGCGCGGCCCCCACCCGCATCCGGGACAACGTGGGCATCCCCATTGAGCTGGCTCTGGCCAGCGTGGACCAGCGGCTCCGGGAGGAGGGCATCCGGGACAACGTCTCCATTGTGGTGGGCGGCTCCATCCGGTCCAGCGCCGACGTGGTCAAGGCCATCGCCCTGGGAGCCGACGCAGTGTACATCGCCACCGCCGCTCTGCTGGCCCTGGGCTGCCACCTCTGCCGGACCTGCCAGGCGGGCAAGTGCAACTGGGGCATCGCCACCCAGCGTCCGGAGCTGGTCAAGCGGCTGAACCCTGACGTGGGCAGCCAGCGGCTCATCAACCTCATCACCGCCTGGAACCACGAGATTCAGGAAATGATGGGCGGCATGGGCATCAACTCCCTGGAAGCCCTGAAGGGCAACCGGCTGATGCTCCGGGGCGTGGGGCTCACCGAGAAGGAGCTCCAGATTCTGGGCATCCAGCACGCCGGAGAATGAGCCGGTAAAATCCCCATTTCCCGTAGGATTCCCGCGGCGCGATTTTGTCCAAAATATCGAATCTCAAAGGAATCCGGCAGATATGCGGTAAAACGATGATTTTTCTTCCGAGTTATGGTATAATAAGAATTGGTTCTTCGCCGGAGGGCGGAGGGACATTTCCGTGAAAAACAGGAGGAAAATGAAATGCTGACAGCTATCACCGGGATCAACTGGGGCGACGAGGGAAAGGGCCGTATGGTCGACCTGCTCTCCCAGGATTATGACGTTGTGGTCCGTTACCAGGGCGGCAACAACGCGGGACATACCGTCGTGAACCATCTGGGCAAATTCATCCTGAACCTGCTGCCGTCCGGCATCCTGCGGCCCGAGGTCGTCAATGTCATGGGCAACGGCATGGTCGTCGATCTGGAGCACCTCTGCGGCGAAATGAAGCGTCTCACCGACGCCGGGGTCGCCATCAGCCCGGCCAACCTGAAGATCAGCGACAAGGCCGTCATCTGCATGCCCTACCATAAGCTGCTGGACTGCCTGGAGGAAGACCGTCTGGGCGACGCCAAGTACGGCTCCACCCGCCGGGGCATTGCGCCCGTTTACGGCGACAAATACATGAAAAAGGCCCTGCGGATGGGGGACCTCCTCCAGCCGGAGTACCTGAAAAAGCGGCTGAAATCGGTGCTGGACTGGAAAAACCTGACCATCACCGGGGTGTACGGTGCGCCTGCCGTCTCCTTTGACGAGATGTGGAGCTGGCTGGAGACCTTCGGCGGCCAGCTGAAGGACTACATCTGCGACGCGGGGCTCTATCTGGACCAGGCCGAGAAATCCGGCAAGAAGATTATGTTCGAGGCCCAGCTGGGCGCTCTCCGGGACATCGACTTCGGCATTTACCCCTTTACGTCTTCCTCCTCCAGCATCAGCGCTTATGCGCCGGTGGGAGCGGGGATTCCCAACCATAAGCTGAGCCTGTCCATCGGCATCATGAAGGCGTACTCCACCTGCGTCGGCGAGGGCCCCTTTACTGCGGAGCTGTTCGGCGAGGAGGCGGAGCGTCTCCGCAAGGCCGGCGGCGAATACGGCGCGGCTACCGGCCGTCCCCGGCGGGTGGGCGGCTTCGACGTTCCCGCATCCCGGTACGGTGTGCGGGTCCAGGGCGCGGACGAGCTGGCTGTGACCAAGCTGGACGTGCTGAGCTATCTGGAAAAAATCCCGGTCTGCGTGGCCTATGACGTCAACGGCCGCCGGGTGGAGGAGTTCCCCACCGGCGCGGACCTGGACGTTGCGAAACCCATTTATGAGTATTTCCCCGGCTGGCACTGCGACATCAGTTCCTGCCGGAAACCCGAGGACCTCCCCAAGGAGGCCCTGGACTACATCCGCTATCTGGAAAAGGCGGTGGGCTGCCCCGTGAAGTACGTCTCTGTCGGCGCGGAGCGGGAGGAGTATCTGACTCTGTAAGCCCCCTCCCGGCGGCCTGGCCACCCCTTTCCCGGACAGCTGCTGACAGAAAGGCAGGTGCTTCGAATGAAGCGCATCTATGTCAAGGAAAAGTGGTGCCTGGGCTGCCATCTCTGCGAGTACTACTGCGCCTATGCCAACTCCGGCGTAAGCGACATGGTCAAGGCCCTGAAAGGCGTCAGGATCAACCCCCGCATCCGCATCGAGGAGGAAAACGGCGTCAGCTTCGCCGTTTCCTGCCGCCACTGCAAGGACCCCTTGTGCGTCAAGAGCTGCATCACCGGCTCGCTGCGCATTGTGGACGGCGTCATCACCTTCAACAAGGAAAAATGCGTGGGGTGCTACACCTGCATCCTCTCCTGTCCCTACGGGGCCGTGATGCCCTCGGAGGGCGGCGTGATCCAGAAATGTGAGCTCTGCATCAAAAACAGCTGCGGCTCTCCGGCCTGCGTCCGGGGATGTCCCAACCAGGCCATCGTTTTTGAAGACCACGACGCGTGAGGGGAGGACTTGCTATGAAATACGTCATCATCGGAAACTCCGCAGCCGCTGTGGGCTGCATCGAGGGCATCCGTCAGGAGGATAAGAGCGGCCCCATCACCGTTGTCACCGACGAGCCCTATCACACCTATTCCCGGCCCCTGATCTCCTACCTCCTTCTGGGAAAGACCGACGAGGAGCGGATGAAGTACCGCCCCGACGGCTTCTATGAAGAAAACGGCGTCACCCTCCTGGCGGGAAAGCGGGCCGAGAAGATCGACCCGGAAAGCAAGACCGTCCTTCTGGACGACGGACAGGCCCTTTCCTACGACAAGCTGCTGGTGGCCGCCGGTTCCCGGCCCTTTGTCCCGCCCATCAAGGGGCTGGACGGGGTGGAGAACGCCTTCACCTTCATGACCCTGGACTCCGCCAAGGCCCTGGAAAAGGCGCTGGGCCCGGACAAGCGGGTGCTGATCCTGGGCGCGGGGCTCATCGGCCTCAAATGCGCCGAGGGCATCGCCGGCCGGGTGGGAAGCCTCACTGTAGCGGACTTAGCCGACCACATCCTGCCCAGCATCCTGGACAGCGAGGCCGCGGCCATGGTCCAGCGCCACATCGAGGATCACGGCGTGTCCTTCCTCCTGGGGGACGGGGTGGATTCCTTTGAAGGGAACACCGCCGTCCTGAAAAGCGGGAAGAAGGTTCCCTTTGACCTGCTGGTGATCTGCGTGGGCGTGCGGCCCAACACCTCCCTGGTCTCTGAGGCCGGGGGAGAGGTGGCCCGGGGCATCCGGGTGGACCCCGGCTGCGCCACCACCATTCCCGACGTTTACGCCGCCGGGGACTGCACCGAATCTTTCGACGTTTCCTCGGGTCAGGAGCGGATTCTGGCCCTTCTCCCCAACGCCTACATGCAGGGCCGGTGCGCCGGGACCAACATGGCCGGAGGCGAAGCGGTCTACGACCACGCCATCCCCATGAACGCCATCGGGTTCTTCGGCTACCACGTGCTGACCGCCGGGACCTATACCGGGGAAATCTACCGCTCTGCGGAAGGGTGCAGCCTGAAGAAGCTGTTCTACGAAAACGACCGGCTGAAAGGCTACATCCTCCTGGGCGACGTGGCCCGGGCGGGAATTTATACCAGCCTCATCCGGAAGGAAACGCCCCTTTCCTCCATCGACTTTGCGCTGATCTGCGAAAAGCCCCAGCTCATGGCCTTTACCCGGGAGGAACGGAAGGAAATGCTCGCCTGAGCGGCGGAAAGAAAGGTGTGAACGCAATGCTTATCAATGCAGCCGGGCTCGATTTTCAGGAGCTCAATCAAATCATCCGGGAATCCTCCGATCAGGACGTGGTCATCGAAAACTGCCTGGGCCAGCGCTATATCGGCAGCGGCCTTTCCGGACGGACCATCACCATTCTGGGCACCCCGGGCAACGCCCTGGGCGCTTACATGAACGGCAGCCGGATCATCGTCAAGGGCAACGCCCAGGACGCCACCGGCGACACCATGAACGAAGGCACCATCTTCATCCACGGCTCCGCCGGAGACGCCGTGGGCTACGCCATGCGGGGCGGCCGCATCTATGTGGAAGGCGACACCGGCTACCGGGCGGGCATCCACATGAAGGCGTATCAGGAGAAAAAGCCCGTGCTCATCGTCGGCGGCGCGGCGGGAAGCTTCTTGGGCGAATATCAGGCCGGGGGCCTCATCGCCGTCCTGGGCCTGGACCGGGGAGACCGGCCCATCGTGGGCAACTTCTGCGGCACCGGGATGCACGGCGGGAAGATGTTCCTCCGCACCGACGTCCTTCCTCCGGACCTGCCCAGGCAGGTCAAGGCCGCCCGGGCTTCCCGGGAGGACCTGGAGGAGATCGTCCCCTACCTGGAGGAATTCTGCAAGGAGTTCCACAAATCCCTGGACGAAATCCTGGCCGGCCCCTTTACGGTGCTGACGACGGATACCAAAAACCCCTACAAGCAGCTGTATACCCAGAACTGACGGAAAGGCGGGAGGTCATGAAAATCACAGCGTCGGAGGTCATGACGTTCGTAAAGGAAAACGACGTCAAGTTTATCCGTCTGGCTTTTTGCGATATGTTCGGGAACTTAAAAAACGTTTCCATCATGCCGGAGGAGCTGCCCCGGGCCTTTGAGACCGGAATCTCCTTCGACGCGTCGGCGGTGCGGGGATGCCGATCCAAGG
>OIXH01004291.1_pt1 | contig 11731 bp, 7 predicted proteins | sample 1587741 | NCBI WGS metagenome assembly OIXH01 (sample SAMEA3888916, study PRJEB22519) | human gut metagenome | biome: human gut; feature: human-associated habitat; material: faeces | place: Denmark | collected 2011 | reverse complement strand
TAACTCCGGCTCCGCGGCGCTGGACGGCTCCTGCCAGCAGCGCGACGCGCAGGGCGCGTCCGGCCGCCTCCCGCGCGCAGAACAATCCGGCCGCCCCCGCCCCCAAAATGAGCACATCCGCCTGTTCGCACGCATCCGTCCGGCGTGCGGGTCTGATTTCGCCGCGTCGGGGAGCGGCATTTGACAGTTTTTCACGGCGAAGGCTAGAATCATATTTTGCGCACATGGCGCAAGCGTACACGAGGCCTTTGCCCATGCCAATACTTCCTTCCCGCTATACGGCCCCGCCGGGCCTTGCCAACGCTCACCTGAACACCATCTGGCCGGTGCTTTTCCGCCCCCGGCCCCGCTTGCCCGCCGATTTGCGGTGCATCCGCATCGACACGCCGGACGGCGATTTTCTGGATCTGGATCTGCACCCCTGCGCTTCGGGCGCGCCGCGTGGGCTGGTCGTCCTTTCCCACGGCCTGGAAGGCAACAGCCGCCGCAAGTATATTCTGGGGCTGGCGCGGCTGCTGACGGCACGCGGTTTTCAGGTGCTGGCCTGGAATATGCGTTCTTGCTCCGGCGAAGCCAACCGCACCGACCGCCTCTATCACATGGGCGAAACCGGCGACCTGGGCACGGTGGTCCGCTATGCGGAGTCCTTTGACTTGCCCATTCTGCTGGCTGGTTTCAGCATGGGCGGCAATCAGATCTGCCGCTATCTGGGGCGGGGGCCGGTGTCGCCGCTGGTACGCGCGGCGGTGGCCGTGTCCGTGCCCTGTGATCTGGCGGGCGCTGCCCCGGTCATGGACGGGCCGTCCTGCCGCCTGTACATGACCTACTTCCTGCGCACCATGCGCCGCAAAGTATGGGAAAAGGCGGCTCGCTTCCCGCACTATCCTTCCGTGGAAGGCCTGGAGCGCATCCGCACCTTCGCGGAATTCGACGAGCGCTTTACCGCGCCGGTTTATGGCTTTGCCTCGGCGCGCGACTACTGGGAGAAAAACAGCGTGCTGGCCGATCTGCCTGCGGTTCGTATTCCTCTCTATCTGTTGATGGCCGCCGACGACCCTTTTTGTTCCCCCTCCTGTTATCCTTGGGACGCGGCGCGGGAAAACAGCTTCCTGCGTCTGGAAGTGGCCCCGCACGGCGGCCACGTGGGCTTTGTGCCGTGGGGAAAGCCCTACTACAGCGAGCAGCGGGTTCTGGAGTTCATGGAAGAGATCTGGAATTGAGCCGCGGGGCTTGCTTTCGGTTCGGACGGGCCTATCTAGAATGGCAGAGCATGTGCATCTCGAAGAGGCGGGATGCTTTGGCGTCATGAGCTGACGCCCGCGCCTGAAGGCAGGGAGACAAATGCTGTTTCCACTGTATGCTTCAAGAATATATGCAGGAGGCCCTAGCATGGAAAAATATCTCAAAAATCTGGATTACGCGGCAGCGCTCCCCCTGGCGCAGCAGGTGGACTATCTGCCGGGACAGGTCATCAGCAAGACCCTGGCACAGAACAGCGCCTTTGGCCTGACGCTTTTCGCCATCGACAAGGGCGAGGAAATCAGCGCCCACCGCTCCACGGGCGACGCGCTGGTCATTGCCCTGGACGGCACGGGCGAAATCACTATTGATGACACGAAGCATATGCTGCATGCCGGGGAGTGCATTGTCATGCCCGCCGGGCATCCGCACGCCGTGCGCGCCCCCGAGGCGTTCAAAATGCTGCTGATTGTGGTCTTTCCACCGGAAAGCGCTACGGATTAAGCGTCACCACCGGCCTGGGGGCTATGGGCGGCTCCTCCTGTGAGGGCTGTCCCTTGCCCTCAGGCTTTGTTTTCGGCAGCCAGTTTTTTCTTGGTCAGGGCCGTGGCCGTGGCCGTGAGCGGATCTTCCGGCCAGGGATGTTTGGGGTAGCGGCCCCGCATTTCCGCGCGCACGGCCTGGTAGCCGTTACGCCAGAAATGGGCCAGATCACGCGTCACCTGCAGGGGCCGCCCCGCCGGGGAGTTCAGCCGCAAGGTCAGGGCGATCCGGCCGCGCGCGATGCGCGGGCTTTCCTCACAGCCGAAAAGCTCTTGCAGTTTGGCGGCCAGCCAGGGGCCGCCTTCCTCTCCGTAAACAATGGGCCGCATTGCGCCCGAGGGCACCTGCCAGCTGTCGGGAGCTTCCTGCTCCAGCCGCCGGGCCAGAGCATAGGGCAATTGCGCCCGCAGGGCCTCCAGCAGGCGGCCGGACGTTAACCGGCGCAGCGCGGCGCAGTCCATAAGGTAGGGAGCCAGCCAGGTTTCAGGGTGCTCCAGCAGGGCGGCATCGCTCAGATCCGGCCAGGGGTCGCCGTCCAACTCGTGCAGCAGACTTACCCGCGCCCGCCATTGGCGGATTTCGTCGTTCCAGGGCAGACGGGCCAATATCTGCGGGCCGCCTTGGCGTATGAATTCACACAAGGCCTCGGCGCACGTCCCGGCGTCGGGGCGGGGCAGCGGTTCGTCCCGCAGCAGCAGACTGCCCAGAGTTTGACGGCGGCGGGCCAGTACCGCGCCGTCGTCCGAAACGCTGACGCTGTCCTCGGTGCTGATCTGCGAGCCGAAGAGTTCTTCCAGTTGCTGGCGGTTGAGCTGAGCGGCCAGACGGATGCGCCCGCGCGAACCGTTGCCGGATACGGCGGCCACGGCCAGAAATTCGCAACGGGCCAGGGCGTCGCTCACGGGCAATTGCGCGGCCCGGCCGGAACGCAGCAGAAATGAAGCCATGGCTTGTCCCCCGGCTTGTCCGGGCTGGGGGGCGGGGAGACGCTGGGCCAGCCATTCGGGCCAGGCCAGGGCCAGCAGCGGCCCCAAGGCGTCCTGATCCGCCAGGGCGGTCTCGAAAATTTCTTGCCGGACGTTTAGCAGACCGGCCAAACGCCGGGCCCAGCGGCGCGGGCGCGTCTTTTCCGGCACGTCGCGGCCCCGGCAAAGCCAGTCCAGGCGGCAGGCCAGATCGCTGCTTGTTTCGCCGTTGCCTTCCCGGCCCGCGCGCGGCAGCGGGTCGCGCTCTTCCAGGAGAGCGGCCAGACAGCAGGCCAGGGCCCCGTGCCCGCGTTCTTTGCCGTGGAGCAGCAACCGGGCCAGGCGCGGGCTTGCGGGCAGCGCGGCCATGTTCCGGCCCAGGGCGGTGGCGCGGCCCTGGTCGTCCAGCGCGCCCAGATCACACAGGGTCTGCCGGGCCACGGCCAGCCCGGCGGCGGGCGGCTGATCCAGCCAGGCCAGGGAGGACACTCCGTCCGGTCCTCCTGTTCCCCAGACCGCCAGCTGCAGCAGCAGGCCGCTCAGATCGGCATCCAGAATTTCGGGCCGGATCTGCGGGCGCATGCCGTTTTCCTCTTCTTTGGCCCAGAGGCGGCAGCAGATGCCCGGTTCCGTACGCCCGGCCCGCCCCGCGCGCTGGGCCGCTCCGGCCAGGGAGACACGGTCGGTGACCAGGCGGCTGAGGCCGCAGGAGGGATCAAAACGCGCGCTGCGCGCCAGGCCCGCGTCCACCACTAGGCGCACGCCTTCAATGGTCAGGGATGTTTCGGCAATGGCTGTGGCCAGTACCACCTTGCGCGTGCCGGGCCGGGCCGGAGCAATGGCCGCGTCCTGTTCGCGGGCGGAGAGATTGCCGTACAGCGGGCAGAGACGCGCGTCCGGCGGCAAACGGCTTTCCAGCAGGGCTGCCACCTGCCGGATTTCGCCCGCACCGGGCAGAAAGGCCAGCAGGCTGCCGGGTTCCTCACGCAGCAGTTGCAGGATTACCGCCGCTGTATGACGCCAGAGTTCGGGGCCAAAGGGCGTGCCCATGCCGCGCAAGGGCTGCCGCCGCGTTTCCACCGGAAAGCTGCGCCCTGCACAGCTCAGGCCAGGACAATTCCCCAGCAGCCGAGCCACGGCCTGCACGTCCAGCGTGGCGGACATGACCAGCAGGCGCAGGTCGGGGCGCAGGGCAGCCCGGCTTTCCAGGCAGAGGGCCAGGCCCAGATCGGCCTGGAGCGAGCGCTCGTGGAATTCGTCGAAAATCACGCAGGCTGCCTCGGGCAGTTCCGGGTCGGCCTGCAACAGGCGGGTCAGCACGCCCTCGGTAATGACTTCAATGCGAGTGTCCGGGCCGATGAGGCTTTCCTCGCGCATGCGCCAGCCCACGGTGTGCCCCGGTTCCTCGCCGAGCAGGCGGGCCATGTAGCGGCCCAGAGCCCGTGCGGCCACGCGGCGCGGCTCCAGCAGCAAAATCTTGCGGCCTGCCAGCCAGGGCGCGCCCAGCAGCCAGAGGGGCACGCGGCTGCTCTTGCCCGCGCCGGGCGGGGCGCTGAGCACCAGGCTGCCGCCGCTCTCCAGGAGGCGCAGCAGCTCGGGGCGCAGTTCGTCCACGGAACAGGGGGGCCAGGGAGGGCAGGGCGGACAAGAACGGCGGGATGGCTCTTGTGAAGCGGGCGGGGTGGGTGCGGAAGGTATCTGGCTCATGGCGATGTGTAAAAAGTTGCGCCGGTGCGGCAAAACAAATCGGCATCCTGTTTTTTTCACTGGCAATTCAGCGCGCGTCAGTGTATTGACACCTGAAAAGCTCTGTAACGCGGGGAAGAGACCATGGAGCTAAATACAAGCGGCATTATCGGCCAAAGCACCACGCTGGCCGAAGTCTTCAAAATTCTCGGCAAAGTGGCCCCCACGGACAGTACTGTGCTTGTAACCGGCGAATCCGGAACAGGCAAGGAATTGCTGGTGCGCGCCCTGCACGCCAACAGCCGCCGCGCCGACAAGCCCTTTGTGCCCATCAATTGCGGGGCCATCCCCAAGGAATTGCTGGAAAGCGAACTTTTCGGGCATGAAAAGGGCGCCTTCACCCATGCCATCCGCTCCAGGCCGGGCCGCTTTGAACTGGCTGACGGGGGCACCATTTTTCTGGATGAAATCGGCGAGATGGAGCTTAGTCTTCAGGTGAAGATTCTGCGCGTGCTCCAGGAAAAGGAAATCGAACGCGTGGGCGGCAGCGGTTGCAAAAAGGTGGATGTGCGCATTGTGGCGGCCACCAACCGTGACCTGGAAGCCGAAGTGGAGGCCGGGCACTTCCGAGAGGACCTTTATTACCGTCTGAACGTGATTCCCCTGCATCTGCCTCCCCTGCGCGAGCGCGGCGGCGACGTGTTGCTGCTGGCGCGGCATTTCCTGGATCATTTCTGCCGTAAGAAATGCCGCCCGACTCTGGCCCTCGCGCCGGATACCCGCCGCGTTCTGGCGGCTTATGCCTGGCCCGGCAATGTGCGCGAGCTGGAAAATTTTATGGAGCGCTTGAGCATCCTGGTGGACGGCGCGGTGGTGCAGCCCTCGGACCTGCCGCGCAAGATCCTGGACCAGGTGGGCGATGTGTCGGCTCTGCCGGAAGTGGAAGAGCAGGGCGCGCCCGAGGATGCCGCCTCATCACCGCAACTTGCTCCGTCCGCGCAATCGCTGCCGGGCGCGCCGCTCCCTGCGGAGCCCGGGCACGTACCGGCCCGATCCGGGGAATTTGTCTGGCCGGATCTGGGCGTGTTGGAAACCCGTGGGCTGAATCTCAAGGATTTTCTGGACGCCGTGGAAAGCCGCCTGATCGACGAGGCGCTGAGCCGGGCCGAGGGCGTGAAGAACCAGGCTGCGGAATATCTGGGCATCAAGCGCACCACCCTCATTGAAAAGCTCAAAAAGCGCAATCCCTGATGCCGGTGGCGCGAAAGAGCTTCTTTTCCGCCATGCGCAGGCATATCTTTTGCATAAAACGGGGCGGATGTCTGATCCGTCATATTTTACTGCCATAGCCAGTGAATAGTATCCCGAGCGCCGGAATGTCCCGGTCTCATAGCGCCGTTGTGCAGGGTGCGTTCCGCCGCTTTTTGCCGTGGCTCTGCCTGCTGTTGGGCGTGTGCCTGCTCCGGCCGGAGCAGGCGTGGGCCATGCTCTGGCAATGGCTGCCCGGCGCGGATGCCGGACGGCTGATCCTGGTGCTGGACAGCCCCGGCCAGGCCCGCAGCGTGACGCGCACCGGCGCTGTGGATCTGGAGCTGCTGCTGAACAGCCCGGCCCATTCTTTGCGTCAGGCCGGGATTGCCCCTGAGCCCGGCGCGTTGCTGCAAGCTCTGGCGCTCGACAACGGGCGGCTGCGCATCCGCCTTTCCCCGCGCGTCGTCAATTACGTGCTGACCCGCCCCGCGCCTGACAGGGTGGCTATGGAATTCTTTGCCGCCCCGGCTGCGGGGGATCCGACGAATACGCCTGCCCAGGCCGCCGCTCCGGTCGCGGCCCCGGTCGACACGCGGGCGCGGCTTTCCGCGGGCTTGGCGAACGCCGGGAACACGGTAATTCTTCCGGTCGGGCAGATTCCTTCTGATCTTTTGCGCCGCCAGTTGAGCGGATTACGCGCTTTGCCGTATTCCCGGCTGGCGGATCTGGATGTGCCGACGCCTTTGGCCTCGCCTGTTGCGGTTGAGCAGCGATCCATACCGGATTTTTCCCCGTCCGGGGCCGAAAGCGGAGGCTTCTGGTCCGCACCGGCCTATGCCGCTGAGGTTCCGGAAAACAACGGCCCCAAAGAGTTGGGCGACAGGGGGATGATGCTCTCCCGCCAGGATCTGCTCGGCAAGGTCAATACCGGCGGCCCGGAAGACTGGCCCGAAGCCGGCGGCCTCTCCACGGCTACATTGCCGGAACCCGGTAAGAGCGCCTCCGCATCCGCCGGAAATAATGAAAACAGGACAGAAGCCCGTCCCGGCGGGGCCGACGGTAACGCGGCTCCGACGCAGAACGTTGAGGCGGCGCAACCCACTGCCGCGCCTGGGGCTCCCGCGCAAGAAAGCGGTGAGACCGCGCCACCCGTTGCCTCTGAAACGTCCTCCGCCCCCGTTGTGGAGCGGAAGGCTGCGGACGATGCCGTGGCTGCCACCCCCGAAGCGCAGACCCCCCAGGACGCCCAAATCGGTCAGGACGGACAGGATGCGCCAGTTCCGCAGAACACTGTTTCGCGGGAGAGCCGGGAAAAAGCCCCGGACGCGCCTTTGGTACAGGATAAAGGGCCGGAGGCTTCCGGCGCGGTGAACAAGAGGGCCGTGGGCCTGTCTGTGGGCGAAAACAAGGACGAGAAAAAAGACGCGGCTGCGGAAAAGCCCCGGGAAGTCATCTACGTGGATGAGCAGGGCAATCCTGTGCCCAAGCCGCCGGAGCCCGATAAAATGCTGGCCGAGGCCGAACGCCTGATCAGCGAGAACAAATTTGACGAAGCCCTGCCGCAGCTGGAGAAAATCCGCGCGCTGACCGACATCACGCCTGAAATGCGGGAAAAGGTGCTCTATTATATCAGCGACTGCCTCTGGGCGCGCTATGCCGATAACCCTCTGGCGGGTTATGAGGCTATTGTTTCTTCCACCAACGAAGCCATGAACGCCGACCTGCGTTCGCCCCGCGTACCCGATGCCCTGCTGCGTCTGGGTCTTGCCAACGTCAATGTGGGCAATCTGGTGGACGCGGGCGGCTATATTGTGGCCCTGCTCCGGCGTTATCCTGATTATCCCGGTGTGGCGCAGGGCTTCACGGCCCTGGGGCAGGCGCAGCTCAAGCGGAAGCTCAATGCCGAAGCGGAGCAGTCCTTTTCCATAGTGCTGGACAAATATCCCGAATCTTCCCAATTGCAGGCCGCCTCCGTGGGCTTGGCACAGGCGTTTTTCAATCAGAAAAAACCCGACAAGGCCCAGATCATTCTGGATTTCATCAGCAAGCGCTGGCCGCGCTACTATATTGGCGAGCCCTCCTTCCTGCTGTTGCAGGCCGGTAATGATGAGACCCTGCAAAGGATCGACACGGCGCTGGATCTCTATTGGCTCTACATCAACCTGGAGCCCGGTCGCCAGGGCAACGACTCGATTCTGCTTAAGATGGGCGACACCTATCTGCGCCAGGGCAATGCCACCGCCGCTGACTTTATTTATCACGAGCTGGAGCGCCGCTTCGCAGCCTCGCCCGCAGCCTCCACGGCCCGGCTGCGTCTTGCGGAAAAGGGCATTTACGAATCGCCCATCACTTATGAGGAAATGAGCAAGGTCTTCGCCAAGGGTGGGGAGCCGCCGCTGTGGCAGACCTACGCGGCGCTGGCCGAATCCTCCAAAACGGCCCCGGACGCCGTGCTGGCCCGGCTCAAGCAGGCCATGTGGCTGTACTGGGACAAACAGTATACCGAGGCCATGGGCAAAGCGGCGGATTTCATCGACGGCTACCCCGAACATCCCGACGTGCCCCAGGCCCGTGAAATCATCTGGCGGGCTTTTCAGAAGGAACTGGCCAATTCCCTGGCTGAACAGAATTACGGCCGTATTCTGATCCTGTGGAACGGCTTTCCTCTGGTGCGTGAGCGCTACGGCGCGCCGGACCCGCGTTTGCGCTACGCCCTGGCCCAGGAGCTGGACCTGCCTGTTATCATCCACGACCGGGAGGCCCACCGCGACTGCCTGGAGGTGGTAAAGGACTTTCCCCAGGTGCGGGGGGTGTACCACTGCTACTCCGGAAGCCTGGAGGACGCCAAGATCCTGGTAAAGCTGGGCTGGATGCTGTCCTTTACCGGAGTGGTGACCTATAAAAACGCCCGCAAATCCCTGGAGGTCATCGACTGGCTGCCCATGGACCGGATCATGATCGAGACCGACTCCCCCTACCTGACTCCAGAGCCCTTCCGGGGCAAGCGCAACGACTCCGGCCACGTCCATCTGGTGGCGGAGACCATCGCCCGGGTAAAGGGAATGGAGTACGAGGAAGTGGCCCGCGTCACCCTGGAAAACGGAAAGCGGTTCTTTGGAATTTGAGGGAGGAAGGCCTGTGACTATCACCTATGAGTACGAGGGGGCGCTCTACGTCAACCTCACCAACAAGTGCAACTGCAACTGCGAGTTCTGCCTGCGCCACGGCAAGGCCCAGGGCTCCATCTATACCGAGGACTCCCTGTGGCTGGAGCGGGAGCCCGCCCGCCAGGAGGCGCTGGACAGCTTTTTGGGCCGGGATGTCCCCAGCTACCGGGAGATCGTCTTCTGCGGGTACGGCGAGCCCACCTACCGCCTAGACGATCTGCTGTGGCTGGTGGACCAGCTGAAGGAGCGCTTCGGAGACAAGCTGCCTCCGGTGCGCATCAACACCAACGGCCACGCCAGCCTGATCCATGGACGGGATGTGTGCCCGGAACTGAAGGGGCGCATCGACACCCTGTCCATCTCCCTCAACGCCACCAACGCCAAGGACTATGTGGCCCTGTGTCACCCCATCCAGGGGGAGGCGGCCTATCAGGCCATGCTGGACTTTGCGAAAGAGGCCAAGAGCTACGTCCCCAACGTAGTGCTGACCATTGTGGACAAGGACAAGACCCAGCAGGAGATCGCGACGTGCAAGCGCATCGCGGCTGATCTGGGCGTGAAGCTGCGTATCCGCAGCTTTATCGACTCTTAAAAGGCAGGGGAATCGCAAATAAAAGCGGCTGAACAGCCTTTCGCTGTCCAGCCGCTTTTTGACGGTGTGTCAGGCGGGAATCTCCAATTCCTCCAGCGCCTCCCGCTCGTTATCGGCAGAAAAGCAAAACCGTCCTGCCCAATCGTAGACCTCTACATGTCCCCGAACCCATACAATGCTGTAATCCATACCGTTTTGCTCCTCTCATTCTTGATTGTGATGATAGTCTACCAGAAGAGAAGTACCATAAAACGGACTTTTAAATGTCCGGCAGGAGAAATATTATGACCTATTTAGAATGGAAAGAGCGCTTTCAGGTGCGGCTGGACCCCCAGCAGGAGGCGGCCGTCCGGCAGACCCAGGGGCCGGTGCTGCTGCTGGCCGTGCCGGGCAGCGGCAAGACCACCGTCCTGGTGGCCCGCCTGGGGTATATGATTTACTGCCAGGGGATCCGCCCGGAGCAGATCCTGACGGTGACCTATACCGTGGCGGCCACCCGGGATATGAAGCGCCGCTTCCAGCGCCAATTTGGCCAGGAGCAGGCCCAGCGCCTTACCTTCCGCACCATCAACGGCATCTGCGCCGTGGTGATCCAGCACTATGCCGCGCGCAAAGGGGTAGAGCCCTTTCATCTGGCCAGCGACGAGGGCCAGCTCAACGCCGTGGTGCGGGAACTGCTGTCCCGCAGCGGCGTTCCCTTTCCCGGTGAGCTGCAGGTGAAAGAGGCCCGCACCCACATCACCTACTGCAAAAACCAGATGCTCACCGACGAAGAAATTGGGGAATACAAGGTGGACGGGATGAATTTCCCGGTGATCTACCGGGGATACCAGGACTACCTGCGCCAAAACCGGCTGATGGACTATGATGACCAGATGGTATTCGCCCACCGCATCTTCCGGCAGTACCCGGATATCCTGGCCTACTTCCAAGGGCGCTACCCCTACCTCTGCGTGGACGAGGCCCAGGACACCTCCAAAATCCAGCACGCCATCCTCCGCCTGCTGGCGGCGGGGCAGAACAACATCTTCATGGTGGGGGACGAGGACCAGAGCATCTATGGCTTTCGCGCCGCCTATCCCCAGGCCCTGCTGGAGTTTGAGCGCACCTACCCCGGCGCCAAGGTGCTGGTGATGGAGACCAATTACCGCTCCACCCAGACCATCGTGGAGCGCTCGGACGCCTTTATCCAGCGCAACAAAAGCCGACACCCCAAGCACATGCGCACCGAAAACGCCCCTGGCGTACCCATCCGGAAAACCGTATTGCCGGACTATAGCCACCAGTACCAGTACCTGCTGAAGGCGGCCCGGGCGTGCCGCACCTCCACCGCCGTACTCTACCGCAACAACGACAGCGCCCTGCCCCTGATCGACCTGCTGGAGCAAACGGGGGTGCCCTACTCCTGCCGCCAGCGGGAGGGTCTGTTCTTTACCAGCCCCCTGGTGCGGGACCTGACAGAGATGCTGGAGTTCGCCTTCGACCCCTGCGATGTACAGAAATTTCTGCGCTTTTACTACAAGCTGGATTTGAAGGTGAAAAAAGCGGTGCTGGCCGGACTTCTGCGGGACATGGAGGAGGGAGAGACCGTCTTCCAGGCCCTGCTGGACGGCGGCGGCCTGGAGGGCTGGCAGCTGGGCAAGGTAAAGGCCCTCCAGACCCACTTCTCCAAGCTGCCCCAGATGACCAGCTTCGCCGCCCTGCAGCGGCTGGTAAAGTACATGGGCTACGGCGACTACTTAAAGGAGCAAGGGACCGATACCTCCAAGCTGGATGTGCTGCTGACCCTGGCCAACCAGACGCCGGATCTGCGGGACTTCCTCCGGCGGCTGGACCAGCTCAAACAGGTGCTGGAGGAGCAGCAGTACGACCCCGGCTGCCCCTTTGTCCTGTCCACCATCCACGCCAGCAAGGGGCTGGAGTATGACTGGGTCATCCTCATCGACGCGGTGGACGGACTGTTTCCAACCGTGAGCGAGCCGTGGAAGGAGGAGCAGCTCAGCCCCGAGGAGCGCGCCGCCCTGGAGGAGGAGCGGCGGCTGTTTTATGTAGGGACCACCCGGGCGCGCAGGGAGCTGGAGCTTTTATGCTATAAGCATAAGTTTGGGGAGGCCTGCGGTGTAAATTCCACCTTTATCGCCCAGTTCCTGGGGGAGGAGCCAAAACCCGCCAAGCCGGAGCGCACCCCGCTGCCGGCCCGACCGTCTGCCCCCATTGCCCAACAGATCTCCGCCTGGGAGAAGGACTATCTCCCCGGGACCCCGGTGGTCCATAAGCGATTTGGACCG